>Ga0247744_1000082_pt1 | contig 21505 bp, 14 predicted proteins | sample UWRJS154409C5_FD_180946 | JGI IMG/M metagenome (GOLD analysis project Ga0247744, IMG submission 180946) | Soil microbial communities from Arlington Agricultural Research Station in Wisconsin, United States - UWRJ-S154-409C-5 | ecosystem: Environmental > Terrestrial > Soil > Agricultural land... | reverse complement strand
ATCGACGTGCTTTTGGGCGCTGGGGCCGCACGAACCTTTGCGCCGGTCTCTGCCCTGGCTCGCTACATCGAGCTTGCTGGGGAGCCGGATCGGTTGACCATCGTGCTGTCGAGCTACGAGGTGGGCTGCGATCGGTTCGAGAACCCGCCACCCGGCGAGATCTTCGTCTCCGTCACGGTCGAAGCGCCGCCGGGCGTCGGGCTGAAAACCGGAGACTTCCCCTGGCCCGGCCTGGTCGATGGTGTCCTCAGCGCTGAGACGCCGGTGGCCCTGCCCTTCGTTCGCCTCGCTTCGGAGGGCCGCGCCTTGCCGGGGGGCGGCCTGCTCAAGCTCGATACGCTCGAGCCCGTCCTGCACGGGCAGGTCCGCGGCTCACTGCTGTTTCAGGACAGCAGTGAGGGCGGCGCTCCGACCTTCCGCCTGGTCGGTCCGTTCTCGGCGCGGATCTGCCGCGCTGTCCTCGACCCGACGCGCCGTCAGAATCAGCCGTAGCTGGCGGTACGGCTCCTCGGCCGCGAGCCTGCGGGGTCGCTCACGAGGAGCGGGCAGACAAAAGAAGGCAGCAGGCCGGGCGGAGGGGGGGGACACGCCACGGCCTGCTGCTAGGTGTTGATATACGCATAAAACGTGCCATTGTCCATTAGAAATATTTCATTGGCATGTAGGCTAGTTAAGGGTCCAACCCATGCGATAGTGCAAGATCACATTGCACTTGTGCACTGAATTGGTCGACCAGGTCCTGGTCCGCGGGCCGTTTCAGGGACCTGGCGCCTAGGGGGGGCAGACCCGCTTCTCCTCGAGCGGAAGGCCGCGCTCGGGGATGACGTGGATCGAGATCTCCCGACCCGGCCGACAACGCACCTGGCCGAGGAATGGAGTCTGGCCGACGCGGCGGCCATCGACGAAGACGTCCGAGCGCGGGGGCCCGATGTCGACGAGGATTTGCCGCGGGCTCGGTGGGGGGTCGGGGTTCGAGCTCGCGCTCGGTTTCGGGGCCAGCGGGTCGTCCGCCCCGGGCTCGAGCTCGGGCGGCAGTGGCAGCGGCATGCTCCGTCCCGGAGCCCTGGTGGACGCCACCCCAGTGGCCCCCGGCTCGAAGCCGACCTCGACCAGGAGAAAGCCCGACAGGACCACGAAGCCACAGGCCGCGGTGATCCGGGCGAGGCGGGCCCACAGGGCGAGGCGCGTGCTCACGTCGTCACCCGCAAGACTTCCGCCAGGCTGGTCTCGGCGCGTGCCGCGCGGCTGAGACCATCGCTGAGCAGCGGCACCATGCCGGCCTGGATCGCCGCCGCCTGGATCGCTTCGGTGTTGGGCCGCTCGGTCATCAGGCGGCGCAGGTCGGGCGTGATGACCAAGAGCTCTGCGATCGGAATGCGACCGAGAAAGCCATGACCTTCGCAGAAATCGCAGCCCTTGGGCTCGCAGTATTCCCCCGGCGGCAGGACGACCCCGAGCTGCTCGAGCCGGTGCGCGAGGAGCGGGTCCTCGGCCGCCGGTCGCCGACAGTGGGTGCAAAGCGCCCGGACCAAACGCTGGCTCATCGCACCAGCCAGAGTGCTGGCCAAAACGAAAGGTTCGACGCCCATCTCCATGAGCCGGGGGAAGGTCCCAGCGGCACGGTCCACGTGGAGCGTCGACAGGATGAGGTGACCGGTGAGGCCCGCCTGGGTCGCGATCGCCGCAGTCTCGCGATCGCGGATTTCCCCCAGCATGAGCACGTTGGGGTCCTGACGCAGCGCACTGCGGAGCGCCTGCGCGAAGGACAGGCCATGCTCGGCGTTGATCTGAGTTTGGGTCGCGAAGGACAGGTGCTGCTCGATCGGATCCTCGAGCGTCACCAGGCTCGCCGTCTTGCCACGGGAGGTGTGGATGTAGTCGAGCGCCGAGTAGAGCGTGGTCGTCTTGCCGGAGCCGACAGGCCCGCTCACCAGGAACAGGCCCTCGGGACGCGCGAGAATTTCCTTCAGTGCCTGGCTGGTCGCTGGCGCGAAGCCGAGCTCGGAGACCTCCGGCAGGCCGCTGCCACTCTTGACCAGGCGCAGGACGACGCGGTCGCCGAGCTCCGTCGGCAGCGTCGACACGCGCGCTTCGAGGGGTCGCCCGCCGACGCGATGCCGGAGCTTCCCGTCCAGGGGCCGCTTCGCGAACGGGTCCATGCGACCGAGCACCTTGATGCGAGTGGACAAGCGAGAGCCCAGCCCTTGCGGCAAGGTGCAGACGTCGAGCAGGCCACCGTCCACGCGGTACGTCACCAAGATGCCCTCACGGGCGGGTCGAATGTGCAGGTCGCTGGCCCCGAGCTCGAGTCCGCCCGAGAAGAGCTCGTCCAAGAGCAGACTCACGTCCTCCTCGCCGGCTTCGACTCGAGCCTCGAGCCGCCCCTGCACCTCGCGCAGCACCTCCGCGCGGCTCGAGCCAGCGAGGGGACGGAGCGACTCGTGCTCCACGCGATGGGGCGCGGCCTTGACGCGCTCGATCGCGGTGAGGGCCAGAGCGACGACGCCGATGACGAGCACCGGCGCGGCCAGGGGGCCGGAGAGCACTTCGCTGGCCCACGCGCCGAGACCGTCGGTCCCCGCCGATCTCCACTTCTGCACGACCGCCACGGTCAGAGCCAAGAGGCCGATGGCCGTCAGCCACGCCGCCCACCGATCGCTCCCCCCGCCACTGTCCGGGCCGCGCGCGACCTTGGCCGACTGGATCGACTCCCCTCCCACGATATTTCCAGTATACAGGCGCCCTGCGGGCCCTTCCAGCGGGGGGTGGCATCGCTCCCGGCTCTGGACGTATCCTCGCGCCCCAATCGAAGCGCCGCCCGCCGCACCTGCGGCGGCAGGGGAGTCGTCAGGAGCCTTCTCAGCTGGCAAAGGGTGCGCGGACGGAAAGGGAAAGAATGAACCAATTGAAGCGAACTGTCTTAATGGGCGTGGCGCTCGGGCTCGTGGGAGCCACAGGCGTGGCCCTCGCGCAGAGCCCCGAGGCGGCGCCAGCTGCGGCGCCACAACCTGCCGCCCGGCCCACTCCGGCGCAGCCGGTCACGGCGACGCGGGCGAAAGCCGAGACCCCTGGTGCTCCCAGCGCCAAGCGGCCGACGGACGCCAAGGGCGCGAAGGACGGCAAAGAAGCCAAGGGTAAAGATGCCGCGGGTGCAGCGGCCCCTGGCACGGCCGAGCCGGTGGACGCCGCCGAGAAGGAGCGCCGCGCGAAGATTGCCAAGAGTCGCGCTGCTGCGGCCGCCAAGCTGCCGAAGGAAGCCCGGCGGTCCCGGCTCACGGGCATGCGCGAGTACAAGCGCGCCGAACGAGAGCTGAAGATGGCGCAGAAGGCTCGACTCGAGGGCGGTGAAGGTGCGGAGAAAGCCGTCAAGGAAGCGGAAGAACGTGCCGAGGCTGCGCGCAAGAAGGGCCTCGAGGCACTGATCAAGACGCAGCAGGCGCGCGCCCGCGCCACCAAGGCGCTCTCCGACAAAGAGCAGAAGGAGCTCGAGGCCGCGCTCAAGGACGCGGCCGAGAAGCGGGCGGCGACTCGGCAAGAGCGTGCAGACGCCGATCGCGCTGCGTTCAAAAAGGCCTGGGGCAAGAAGCCCGAGAACCCGGCCGTGTTGGCGGAGCTTCGCCGTCACGCCTGGCGCGTGGCGCGTCTGACCCGCCTGATCGAGATCGCCGAAGCCTCCAAGCAGGATCACGTCGTCGACAAGGCGCAGCGACTGCTCGAGATGGAGAACGAGAAGCACGAAAAACGCATCACCGCGCTCGCCGAAGGCAAGCTCGACGAAGCGCCGGCGCTCGCTCCTCCCAGCGCCACGGCCAAGCCCGGCGCTCCCGGCGGACCGGCACGGCCCGCACCGGCTCACGGAGCCGGTGGTCCCTACTCTCAACCCACTCGGCCGGCCGCTCCCGCAGCCGCAGCCGCCCCCAAGGCAGGTGCACAATGAAACGAACGATGATGCTGTTGGCACTGGCCGCGAGCTTGAGCGCCACCGGCTGCAAGAAGGACGAGCCCCCCAAGCAGGACAAGAAGGCGGAGGCGCCCAAGCCGCCGCCAGAGCCCGAGGTGCATCTGCCCGACATGGCACCCGACGAACCGGCCACCAAGGTCGAAGGTCCGGCGACTGCAGCTGATTTCGAGGCGGAAGCCGACAAGTCGCTGCATTACGAGAACCTCGAAGCCGAGCTCGACCGCCTGGAGGCCGAGATCGCCGGCAGTTGACCGAGAGACGCATTCGGCGACGCGCTGCCCGCCGGGAGGAACAGGTCGAAGGGATCTACCTGCACCACCCGAGCGGGCAGAGCCCTATTTGCGATCCGAAGGCCCTGGCCGAAGTCTGGCTCGAGCACGCCCAGTCGCTCGGCTTCTTCGTGGCCAAGATCACCGGACCGGAGGACTTCCCCGGACCGGCGCGCGAGCTCGAGGATTTCTTGCGCCAGGGGCGACACGGCGACATGGATTACCTCGGCGTGCGGCTCGCGGACGGCACGCTCGCCCGCGAGCGTCCGAGCTCGCTCCTGCCCGGGGCGCGAAGCGTGCTCGTGGTCGGACTCCCCTACTCGCCGGCTGCGCCGGTGGCGCTTCGTCGCTCGCGTGACGGCGCGGAGCTCACGGGCCAGGTCGCACGCTACGCCGGCGGGCGCGACTACCACCACGTGCTCAAGGAGCGCTTGCTGCTCCTGGCCGACACCCTGGCGGACCTCCAGGGCCAGGCCGTGCTCGCGCGCGCCTGCGTCGACACGGCGCTGGTCTTCGAACGGCAGCTGGCCGAGCGCGCTGGGCTAGCCTTTCTCGGCAAAAATACGCTGGCGATCGTGCCTGGGGTGGGCAGCTACTTTCACTTGGCCGTGCTGGTGGTGGACGCCCTGCTGCCGGTCACCTCGGCCCAGCGCACGCTCGAAGGCTGTGGACGCTGTCGGGCGTGCCTAGATGCCTGCCCGACGGGCGCGCTCGATGCCGACTATCGGATCGATGCTCGGCGCTGCGTCTCGTACCTGACGATCGAGCACGCTGGCGTCGTCCCTCGCGAGCTCAGGCGCGGCATCGGCACCCGGATCTTCGGCTGTGACGAATGCCAGGCGGTGTGCCCCTACAACCGTTCGGCGACCGTCCTGCCGGCCGATCCCGAGCTCGAGCCGGCCGAGTTCTGGCACGAGCCGCTGCTCGAAGCGGTCCTGAATCTGTCCGCCACCGGCTACCGCCGGCACGTCCGGCGCACCGCCTTGCAGCGCGCGACCCGCGCCCAGCTGGCGCGCAATGCCGTCATCGCGCTCGGCAACAGCGGAGCCGCCGCGGCGGTCCCGATCCTCGCCTCCGTCCTGGCGGGCGAGCGCGCCGTTCTGGTGCAGATCCACGCGGCTTGGGCCTTGGGCGAGCTCTGGCGCCAGCATGGCCACGACGAGGCCAGGGCGGTGCTCGTGAGCCAAACGGAGCACCCCCAGCTCGACGTTCGAGCGGAGGTGCTCGTCGCTCTCGCGCCGCGAGACTAGAGCCGTTCGCTAGAGTCGCTCGGCTAGAGCCTCTCGAAGAGGCCGGCCGCGCCCATGCCACCGCCGATGCACATCGACACCATGGCGTAGCGGCCCTTTTGGCGCTCGAGCTCGGCAAGAGCCGTGGCCGTCAGCTTGGCTCCAGTGCAGCCGAGCGGGTGGCCGAGGGCGATGGCCCCGCCATTCGGGTTGGTCTTCGCAGGGTCCAGATCGAGCTTGCGGATGACGGCCAGCGCCTGGGCGGCGAAGGCTTCATTCAGCTCGATCACGCTCAGGTCGGCCAGACTGAGCCCAGCCTTCCGCAACGCGAGCGGAATTGCCTCGACGGGCCCGATGCCCATGACCTCGGGCGCCACGCCGGCGACGGCAAAGCCGACGTAGCGAGCGATGGGCCGGAGGCCCAGCTCCGTCGCACGGTCCTCGCTCATCAACACCACGAACGCCGCCCCGTCACTCGTCTGCGACGAATTGCCGGCGGTGACGCTGCCTTTGTCGGCGAACACGGCGGGTAGCTTGCCGAGCGCCTCGGCGGACGTGTCGGCGCGCGGGCCCTCGTCCGCGCTGAAGACGCTGCCCTCGCGGGTGGTGACGGGCACGATCTCCTGGCTGAATTTCCCGGACTCGAGCGCGCGCACGGCGCGTTTGTGGCTTTCGAGCGCAAACGCGTCCTGATCCTGACGGGACACCTCGTAGCGCCGGGCCACGTTCTCCGCGGTCAGGCCCATGTTGATGTAGATCTCGGGGCGCTGGCCGACGATGGCCGGATGCAGGCGGGTGATGTTGCCGCCCATCGGGATCATGCTCATCGACTCGATGCCGCCCGCCACGCCAACGTCGATGGCGCCGACTTGGATGCGTTCGGCGATCATGGCGATGGTCTGCAGGCCCGAGGCGCAGTAGCGATTGATCGTGGCCCCCGGCACCCGGTCTGGCAGGCCCGCCCACAGCACGATGTTACGGGCCACGTTCAGGCCCTGCTCGGCTTCCGGCATCGCGCAGCCGACCAGCACGTCCTCGACCAGCTCGCCGGGGACGCGGGCGTCCTCCAGCGTCTTTCGCAGCACTTGTGCCCCGAACTCGTCGGGCCTGGTGTTGCGCAAGGCTCCGCGAGGCGCCTTGCCCACTGCCGATCGCCGCGCTGCGACAATGACCGCTGTCTTCATGGGTTCTCTCAGTTCCTCAGGGGTTTCTTGGTGGTGAGCATGTGCTCGATGCGCTTCTGGGTCTTTTCTTCGCCGCACAGGGAGACGAAGGCTTCCCGCTCCAAATCCAAGAGCTGCTGGGCGGTCAGCTTGTTCGTACCGGGCCGCATGCCGCCCGACAGCACGTGCACGATCTTCCGGCCGATGTGGCGGTCGTACTCGCTGGCGTAGCCGCCCCAACCGAAGAGCTCGAGGCCCATCATCAGGTTGGCGCCGCCCACCTCTCCGATGACCCGGATGGGCTCGTCCACCGAGGGCGGCACCCAGCCGCGAGCCGCCAGCCCGAGCACGCGTTTCTTGGCATTCTCGATCACGCGCAGCTTATGGAAGGTGATGCCGTCCTGCGGCGTCAGGTAGCCGTTTTCCCGCGCTTCCTGCGCGGACATGCTCACCTTGGCCATCGCTACCGCCTCGAAGCCGCGGCGCACCCACGGATAGGGATCCTGGTCCGGGGCCAGATCGGCCCACGCGGCGGCGCGGCGCGCGATTTCCTTGAGTCCGCCGCCGGCTGGCAAGACGCCCACTCCCACCTCGACCAGGCCGAGGAACAGGTCCGCTCCCGCCTCGACCTCGGCGCAGTGGAGCACTGCTTCGGTGCCGCCACCCAGGGTCTGTCCGATCGGGGCGGCGACCACGGGAAGCGGGCCGTGGCGCAGGCCCATGAAGGCCTGCTGCAGAATGTCGATGACCTTCTCGAGGCCAGCGAAGTTCTTCTGCGTCATCAGCATGGCCACCTGCATCAGGTTGGCGCCGCGGCAGAAGTGATCGGCTTGATTGCCGAGCACCAGACCGACGAAGCCTTTTTCGGCTGCAAACGTCGGAGCCTCGGCGATCATGCGCACCACGCCTTCGTCCAGGATGTTCGCCTTCGAGGCGAACTCGATGCAGGCAACCCCGTCGCCGATGTCGATCAGGCGCGCGGTCGCGTTCTGGTGCACCGTGTTCGTCTTACGCAAGCGATCCAGGAGGACGGCGCCCTCGGGGCTCGTGGTGGCTCGGCGCACACCCGGGCCGAAGAAGACCGTAGGCTGCGCTTCTCGCTCGTCGTAGAACTTCGCGCTGGGGCCGCCCTCGGCGAGCAGGCTCGCCAAGAGCGGGGCCACGGGCTCCCCAGCGGCCTCGAGCTGCTCTTTGACCCAGGCGGGCCCGGCGGCGTCGAGCAGCTCGAAGGGGCCGAGCTGCCAGCCGTAGCCGAAGCGCATGGCTTCGTCGATCTGCTGGGGCGATTCGCAAATCACGCCGGAGAGCCGCGCGGAGTAGTTGAACAGCGGCAGGAGCACGCGGCGGAAGAAGCTGCCGGCGTCATCCTCGCGCCCTAGCGCCAAGGGGACGCGCGCCGCGACGTCCGGGTTTTTGGCGAGCTTGGCGAGCTCGGGGAAGGCGGGTTCGACTTGCGGGCGGTACTCGAGCGTCTCGAGGTCGAGGGCGAGGACCGTGGATTTTCCGCTCGGGCCCGGCACTTTCTTGTAGAAACCGGCGCCGGTTTTGTCGCCGAGGCGCTTGCTCTGGACGAGCTTCTCGAGCGCATCGGGCACTTGCATGAGCGCATGCAGCGGGTCGAAATTCTGCGCCGCAGGATCGGCGCTCGTCCCGTGCTTCAGGTTGCCGACGACATGACCGATCACGTCCAAGCCAACCAAGTCACCCAGGCGGAAGGTCCCGGTCTTGGGGCGCCCGAGCAGCGGCCCGTTCAGGAAGTCCACCTGCTCGATCGAAAGACCGAGCTCGCGCGTGGCGCGGAAGGTCAGGAGCATCTCGGCGATGCCGATGCGGTTGCCGATGAAGTTCGGCGTGTCGCGGCAGAGCACGATGCCCTTGCCGAGCGCGCGATCGCAGAAGTCCGACGCCTCCGCGAGTGCCGCCGCGCTGGTCTTGGGGCCGGGAATCACCTCGAGCAGGTGCATCCAGCGCGGGGGATTGAAGAAGTGCAGGCCCAAGAATCGCTCCTGCACGGCCGGAGGTAGACCGGCCGCAATGGAGGCGATCGCGATGCCGGACGTGTTGGTGGCCAGCACGGCGCCCGGTTTGGCGTACTCCGCGACCTTGCCCCAGAGCGCGAGCTTGAGGTCGAGTCGCTCGACGACCGCCTCGATGACCAGATCGCTCTCACCGATCGCCCGCGCGAGGTCATCGTCGAAGTTGCCGGGGATCAGGCGGTCGAGAACCTGCTTGGACATGAGCGCCGGCGGCTTGGACTTCGGCAAGGCAGCGAGGGCCTTGGTCGCGAGCGCGCTCCTGGCAGGGCCGGCCGGAGCGTCCGGGGCCGCCAGATCGAGCAGGTACGTCTTACAGCCGGCAGCGGCCAGGTGGGCCGCAATGCCGGCGCCCATGGTCCCTGCCCCGAGGACGGTGGCCACGACGCGATGCACGGGTTTCTGGAGTGTCACGAGACCAAGGTAGCAACGCCCACTCGACCTGTCCCCGGGGGAAGGCGAGTTGGCCCCTCAGCCGACGAGCGAATCGTGGCACCTTTGCCTACGTTCTCAGTCGGCTCGGCCGCCGACTCGGCTCCGCTCACTCGGCTCTGCTTACTCGGATTTGGCGCTGGAGCTCGGAGTCGCCGCAGGCGCGCTCGTCTCTTTGCTGGGCGTCGTCGTTTCGGTCTTGCTCGCTGCCCCGCTACTCGCGGACGAACTGGAGTCCGATTCGCTCTTGGCAGCGCTCGAGCCGCCGGAGGACGCGTAGAGATCGGAGTACCAGCCCCCACCCTTGAGGATGAAGCCGGCACCTCGAGAAATCTGGCGCTTGGCACGTGGCTCCCCGCACTGGGGGCAGTCTTTCAGCGGGTCGGCAGAGATGCGTTGTTCGGCTTCCCAAACGTGGCCGCAGGCTTCGCACAAGTACTCGTAGGTCATGGGGGCAGAAGGCTCGCTCGGACGGGCTAGCAATTGGGGCCTCGGCTGCTTGCTGTCAAGCCGTCCCCCGATCCGGCCCCAGGTCGGCCCGGCTGCCTGCTGCGAGGACCGGCATGTCGATCGAAAATAATGCAGCAACCTCGGTAGGTTGAATCGGAGCGCCTCATTTGATGCTTGTCGTCCATTCAGGAGCGGCGTACACCCTGACAAAGGCGTTGCCATACGTGACGTGCAGTGACCTAACCTGTGTTGTCGTTGGTCCGGGGGCGCGGGGGCCTCGTCCTGATGGCGATCACGGGGTCGAAGCTGGACGAGGGCACAAAAGACGTTCTTTTCGGGTCAGGGTCCCCATTTGAGGGGACTTTTCCCGGCTATGGTGCGAAGTTGTGTGAGGCCGGAAGCGGCCCAGGGCTCGCTGGCCCGAGGTTCTAGATGCACATCAAGAAGCTAGAGATTGGCGGATTCAAGTCGTTCGTCGAGAAGACGGTCATTCACTTCGACCACGATGTGATTGGCATCGTCGGACCGAACGGCTGCGGCAAGTCCAACATCGTCGACGCCATCCGCTGGTGCATGGGTGAGCAGAGCGCCAAGCATCTCCGTGGTCGAGCCATGGAAGACGTGATCTTCAACGGTTCGGACTCGCGCGCCGGCGCGGGCCTGGCCGAGGTCACCCTCACCTTCGACAACGCCGATCCCTCCTACGCCGAGACGCTGCCCATCGAGTACCGGGACTATCCCGAAATCGCGATCACACGTCGGCTCTTCCGGGACGGCACGAGCGAGTACCTGATCAACAAGACGCAGGTGCGCCTGCGCGACATCACCGAGCTCTTCCTCGGCACCGGCGTCGGCACCAAGGCCTATTCCATCGTCGAGCAGGGCCGAATTGGCCAGATTGTGTCGGCCCGGCCCGAGGATCGGCGCCTCTTCATCGAAGAAGCGGCGGGCGTGACCAAGTACAAGCAGCGCCGCAAGCAGGCGGAACGCAAGATGGAGCTCACGCGCCAGAATTTGGCCCGGGTGAGCGACATCGTGCGCGAGATCGAGCGTTCGAGCGCCGCTTTGGAGCGGCAGGTGCAGAAGGCCGAGCGCTACAAGGCCGCTCGCACGGAGCTCGAAGACCTGGTCCTCTACGACGCCAGCTTTCAGCTGCTCGAGCTGACGGTCGTCGAGCGCGTGCACAAGGATGGGCTCGGCGAGCATGGCACCACGCTCGAAGCGGTGCGCACCGAGCTCGGGACGGAGGAGGAAGGCCTCGGTCAGATCCGCCAGGAGTCGCTCGAGATCGAGGGACGGGCCGAGCAGGCTTCCAAGCGCGCCTTCGCGGCAGATAACGAAGTCAGTGCGTTGCAGGCCGAAAACCAGCGCGCCAAGGACCGCGTGGTCCATTTGGAGCAGCGTCTGACCGACGCGCTGCGCGAGCACGAGGAAGTGGTGAGCCGGGCCTCGGACGTCACGCGCGAGCACGGCGAGCACCTGGCGCAGCTCGAAGCCCTGGCCCGCGACGAGGCGGCGCGCAAGGCAGATGCGGCGGCCGAGGACGAAGCCCTCGGCGTTCTGCAGAGGGAAGAAAAGGCGCGCACGGCGGCGCTCGACGGTGCCCGCCGCGAGTTCGGCGGCCTGCAAACGCAGACGGCAGCAGCCACGGCCCGCTTGGACGGCATCGTCAGGCGACGTAGCGACGCCCAGGTCCGCAGCGATGCGCTCACCGCCGAACGGGAAACCACCGAGGCCGAGCTCGGCACGCTGTCCGCGCGCAAAGCCGCGCTCGAGACGGCCGTGCAGGAAGCCCTCGAAGGCAAGGGCCTGACCGCCGGCGAGCGAGCCAACCTGGAGCAGGAGCTCCCGGTCTTGCGCGGGCGCGTGCACGAGGCCGAAAAGGAGCTCGACACGGTCAAGAACGAGGTGGGCCTCAAGCGCAATCGGCTGCGCGTTCTGGAGGACTTGCATCGCCGGCTCGAGGGCGTGGGCGCCGGAGCCCGCGCGCTGCTCTCCAAGGGTGACTCCGCCGTGCTCGGCCTGGTCGCCGACCGCATCGAAGCACCGGCCGAGCTGACGGAAGCCTTCGCGGCACTGCTCGGCGAACGTTTGCAGTACGTCGTGGTCACGGACGCGGAACGCGGCCTGGCCTTGCTCGACGATCTCAAGCGCACCGGGCGGGCGCGCGGGCACGTCATCGTGGCCCAGCCGCCGCACGTGGCCGGCGCTCGCAGCTCCGAGCTCGCCCCGGGGATCGTCGGTTACCTTCGAGATTCGCTGCGCTATTCGACCACCGACGCGGCCCTGGTGGCGGCCCTGGTGGGCGACGCGCTCTTGGCTGAAACGGCCGCAGCGGCCCTTTCGTACATCGAAGCCGGCGGCACCTCCGTGGTGGTCGCTCGGGATGGCACGGTCGTGCGCCCCGATGGCGTGATCAGCGGTGGCAGCGGCGACGGCGTGGCGGCCGCCATGCTGGAGCAGAAGCGCGAGATGCACGTCCTGGGCGACGAGATCGGCGTCCTGTCCAGCCGGCAGGAGGCGAAGGTGCAGGCGCTGGCGGCCTGTCGGACCCGGCTGACCGAGCTGGAGACGGCGCTCGAACAGGCTCGGCAGGCGGCGCACCAGGGCGAGCTGGCCCATGTGACGGCGCAAAAGGACCTCGTGCGCACCGAGAGCGACATCGCCCGCGTGCGCCGCCGGGTGGACGCCATCGGCGCGGAGCTCTTGGCCGTGAGCAAGGCTCAGGAAGAGACCTCTCTGGCCGAGACGCAGACGGCCGCCCAGATGGTCGAGCTCGAAGGTGCGGTGCAGGCTGCCGAGGCGGCGGTGCAGAGCGCCCAGGAAGAGGCCAACGTGTGGCGCGAGCGCGTGGCGGCCCAGGCCGCCCTGCTGACCGAGCGCCGAGTGCGTTTGGCTCAGGTGGCCGAGCAATCCGGCGCAGCGCGGGCGGCAGTGCAGCGCATCGAGAGTCAACTCGAGGATCTGCGGGCGCGCGGTCGCCGGCTCGAGGACGACGCCGAGACCACGGCTGGGCAAATCGGCGAGACCGCCGCCCACATCTACGCGTGCCGCGAGTCGCGGATCCGGGCCGCTTCTGCCTCGATTGAAGCCCACGGCGAGCTCGAGGTGGCGCGCGTGGCACTGGAGAGCGTGCGGCGCCTCCTGGGCGAGCGCGAGGGCGCGCTGCGCGAGCTGCGCGTGCGTCAGGCAGAGCTCGACGAAGTGGTGCGTGGGCACGAGCTGGCCCTGCAGCGCATTCACTTGGGCTTGGAGCACCTGCTCGGCGGGATCCGGGACAAATTCCGGGGTCTCGACCTGCGGCGCGTGGTGGGCGACTACCACAAGCGCCCATTGCCCGATGCCACCACCAAGGACCGCATCGACGAGCTGAACAAGATGATCGACCGCATGGGCCCGGTGAACCTGGATGCCGCCCGCGAGTTCGAAGACGCCCGCAGCCGCTACGAGAGCCTGAGCGCGCAGAAGAAGGACATCGAAGTGGCCTTGATCGAGCTGGAAAAGGCGATCAAGCACATGGACAAGGAAAGCAAGAATCGCTTCCGCGACACGTTCAACGCGGTCAACGAGCTATTCAAGAAGTCCTTCACGAAGAACTTCCGCGGCGGCCGCGCGGAGCTGCGCCTCACCGATCCGGAGGATCTCCTCAACTCGGGCGTCGACATCATCGCCCAGCCGCCCGGCAAGAAGCTCGGCAACATCGAGCTCATGTCCGGTGGCGAGAAGGCCCTGACCGCCGTGAGCCTGATCTTCGCCATCTTCCAGCACCGCCCGGCACCGTTCTGCGTCCTGGACGAGGTCGATGCGCCGCTCGATGAGGCCAACGTGTCTCGCTACAACGAGGCGATCCGCACCATGACCACGCACTCGCAGTTCATCCTGATCACCCACGTCAGGAAGACCATGCAGAGCGTGGACGTGCTCTACGGCGTCACCATGGGCGAGCCCGGCGTGTCCCGCCTGGTCAGCGTCAAGGTGAACGACGAGGCCCGCGCCCGCTCCGAAGCGGTGCAAGAGCGAGTGGCCTGACGGGGTGCCTCGGACGGGGCTACCCCGGCGCTCCTGCGGCGCCGAGATCCGGGTCCGGGCAGATCGGGCCGACCCAGGAGGGGTCGTTCTCCCAGTCCCAGCGCATCCACTCGGTTGGGGCGAAAGCCCCGCCGGCTTCGCCGCAGCGCCAGAGGCCTTGGTCCACCGTGCTGAGCGGCTGACCATCGTAACCGCTGCCGGCCCAGCCTTTGCCGGGATCGACCCCGACGACGCCCAACGTGTCCTGCGTTTGGCCGTCGCAGCGCAGAACGAGCGCGTCGTTGCCGTTGAAGACGCTGCCTCCAAAGCCCACCGTGCAGGCTGGCGAGGCGCCGTCGGGAACGCACAGCAGCGCCCGCTCCCCTGCCCCCAGACTGGCTGGTAGGTCGAGGGAGCGCCACACCTCGGTGTTCCCGTTGCTGTAGAGGTCGACCGCGCAGGCCCCGGAGGGGTCACCGCCGACGTGCTCGACGAGGACGCCTTTGAACGACGTCGTCGATTCGACGTAAGCGCGGAGCAGGAGGCGTGCAGGCTCAGGCGACGGAGGCCCCTGGCTGGCCCCACCCGAGGCTGTGCCCGCGGGGGGAGACGACGGAGCCCCGCCACTGGAGGTCGGAGCGGAGCCCGATCCGCTCCCGGTTGCGCCGCCACTACCCGTGACGCCGCCGGAGCCCTGACCGACGGCCTCCCCGTTGAGCCACGGGTTATCGGCCGCATCCTCGGCGCTCGAGCTCGGCGGCGGCCAGACGGCGAAGGTCGCGCCGCCGTACGCGGAGTCGTCGGCGCAAGGAGGCGAAGCCGGCGGCGAGCAGCCGAGAGCGACGAGGGAGGCGGCGAACAGGCAGCGGGAGCGCATGACCGGTCCTCGGCCGGACGGCGCGGGCGTTGCGTTAGTTCGGCTCGGCCAAGGACCGTTTCCCGAGGCGCTCCCGGACGGCGATGACGGACACACCGGCGCCGATGAGCAGAGCGCCCACGAAGGCCCCCGGCGTCAGCCGTTCGCCCAAGAGCGCCCAGCCGAGGGCAGTGGCCAGCGCGGGGACGAGGAGCGAGAGCACGGTGCCGAGCTGAATGGTCGTCTCCTTGTAGCCGCGCGTGAAATACACGTGCCCATAGAAGGAGAAGAGCCCGACGATCAGAGCGTAGAGCCAGGCGATCGGGGCCACCTCGGGCGGGCCACCGGGCATTTCGGCGCCCGGGGCCCAAAAGAGCGCCGGGAGCGACAGGGCGAGCCCCACGAGCGAGAAGGACGCGATGATGGTGAGCTCGCCGTCCGTGCGGCGCAGGCGCTTGATGCAGACGATGGCAGCGCCCGACAGGCCGCCGGAGACCAGGCCGCAGAGCTCACCGGGGCCGATGCCGGTCGGCCCGGCCGGATCGACCACGAGCACGGTGCCCAGGATGGCCAAGGGCAAGGCGAGCCAGATCGTTTTGGACGGCCGCTCACCGATGGTCCAGGACAGCAGATTCGCCCAGATCGGGTAGGTGTAGTTGAGCAGAGTGCCCAGGCCGGCGCCCACGGCCCGGACCGACTCGAAGTAGAGCAGCACGGCCGCGCCACCCAGGACGCCGCGCAAGGTCCAGACGAGGGGCTGCGCGGTCCGGAGCGACTGGCCGCTCGAGGCAGCCACCGCCACCACCAAGCCGAGGGCGATGACGAAGCGCAGGGCAACCGTTTGGCCCGAGCTGAGGCCCTCGCTCGTGGCGAGCTTCACGAACACGGGCTGCACACCCAAGAGGAGGTAGCCGACGGTCATCGTGGCGATGCCGCGGGCGCTGGAGATCGGCCGAGTCACGCGAGGGAGAGCGGCATACTCGCATTGTCCGCCGCCGCTAGGGGCCGGCGGGCAGCCAGCCGGGATCAGTGGAAATCGCGTGAGCGGGTGCGCAGGGGGCGCTCGTTGGCCGCCGCCTCGCGACCCGTTTCGAGCCGACCTGCTTCGGATCGGGCCGGCCGCCCCAGATGCTCCAGATGCCGCACGATGACGTGAATCACGGGAGTGACGGGAGCCCCGTCCGCATGCCGCGCCTCGTTCGCGTGCCTCGTTTCGTCCGTCGTCCGCATAGGAGGGCTCTGCTGGGGAGTCATCGGTAAGTGCTGATCCCGTTCGATCTCGCCCGTGACGAGCAGGAGCTGGGCATGCCGCGCCACTTGCTCGTAGCGCTCGAACACCGAGCTATAGACGATGAGATTGGCCAGGCCCGTTTCGTCTTCGAGGGTGATGAACACGACCCCGCTGGCCGTGCCCGGCCGCTGGCGACTCATCACCAGGCCGCCGATTTTCACGGCTGTTCCGCGGGGTAGATAGAGCAGATCACAGGCCCGATGGACGCCGAGCTGACTGAGCCGCCTTCGGTAGTAGCGCAGCGGATGATCGCCGAGCGACAGGCCCTTGTGCTCGTAGTCGAGCACGAGCTGATCGGCAGGACGAAGCGCGGGTAACTCGACGCTCGGCTCGCTGGGGTCGACCTCGGCAAAAAGCCCCGGTGTGCGGGGTGCCCGCGCGTTCCAGAGAGCCATTCGGCGCCCCGGTTCGATGCGCTCGAGGGCTCCGGCTTCCGCCAGGATCTCGACGTCGCGAATCGAAAGCTCGGCCTGGCGGGCAAACTCGGACACGCTCCCGGCCGCAGTTTGCCCCTGAAGGAGGGCGATGCGACGAGCAGCGGCCTCCGACAGCCCTTTGATCAGGCGCAAACCGAGGCGCAGGGCCCGCTTTGCGCCTGGAGCCTGACTCTGGATGCGATCCCGCTCGGGATCCGCGGCCTCGAGCGTCGAGTCCCACTGGCTCTCGAGCACGCACACGTCCCGCACTTCGACGCCGTGCTTCTGGGCGTCTTTGACCAGGGTGGTCGGTTGATAAAAGCCCATGGGCTGGGCATTGAGCACGGCGCAGGTGAAATGCGCCGGGTAGTGGCACTTCTGCCAGGAGGAGGCGTAGACGAGCAGCGCGAACGAGGAGGCGTGCGACTCGGGGAAGCCGTATTCGCCAAAGCCTTTGATCTGCTCGAACAGGGCTTCGCCAAAGGCCACCGTGATGCCTTTTTTGGCAAAACCGGCCAAAAGTCGCTCACGGTGGCGGAGCAGGCGGCCCGTCTTCTTCCAGGCGGCCATGTCGCGCCGCAGCTGGTCGGCTTCGCCGCCCGTGTACCCGGCCCCTTCGATGGAGAGCTGCATGACCTGCTCCTGAAAGAGCGGCACGCCGAGGGTGCGCTCCAGGATGTGCCAGAGGTCCGGATGCGGACAATCGATGGCCTCTTCCTGGTTTCGGCGGCGCAGGTACGGATGGACCATGCCGCCTTGGATGGGACCAGGCCGCACGATGGCGACCTCGACGACCAGATCGTAGAAGCTGCGGGGCCGCAGGCGCGGCAGCATGGCCATCTGGGCGCGGCTCTCGATCTGGAAGACTCCGACCGTGTCGGCCCGGCAGATCATGTCGTAGGTAGCGCGATCTTCGGCCGGGATGCGGGTGATCACCTCCAAAGGGTCGAAGTTTTGCGCTTCGGCCCTGCCGAGCGCCGTCGTGCCCTCGTGTCCCGGCGCCGGGAGGCCGCCCGAGGCCGTGATGAGCTCGAGCGCCTTGCGAATGGCCGTCAGCATGCCCAGGCCCAGGACGTCGACTTTGAAGAAGCCGAGCGCCTCGATGTCGTCTTTGTCCCAGGGGATGATCGTCCGCTCGGCCATGCGCGCAGGCTCGACCGGTGCCACCTCCGACAGCGGCCGGGACGAGAGCACGAAGCCGCCGACGTGGATCGACAGATGGCGCGGGAAGCCCTGAAGCTGCCGAGCGAGCAAGAGCACCTGCTTGAGCCGTGGGTCAGCGACATCGAGCCCAGCGTCCGTGAGCCTGCGATCGGTCGTCTCGCTCAGGCTGGTCCAGCTGACCGTGCCACTCAACCGATCCACCTGCTCCAGGCTCAGGCCAAACACCTTGCCCACTTCACGAAGCGCGCTCTTGCCCCGGTAGCTGATCACCTCGGAGACCATGGCGGCGCGCTCGCGGCCGTACGTCGAATAGATCTCCTGAATGACTTCCTCGCGCCGCTCGTGCTCGAAGTCGATGTCGATGTCCGGCGGTTCGGCGCGCTCCTCGCTCAAAAAGCGTTCGAACAGCAGGTTCGAGCGGGAGGGGTCGACGGCGGTGATGCCGAGCACGAAGCAAACGGCGCTGTTGGCGGCGCTGCCCCGTCCCTGGCACAGGATCTTGCGCCGGCGGGCCATCTCGACCACCGACTGGGTGGAGAGAAAGTACGGAGCCACGTTGATGCGCTTGATCAAAGCGAGCTCCTTCTTCAGCTGCTGGCGCAAGGCAGGCGCTAGGCCCCTCGGAAAGCGCCGCCCCGCCCCCTCCCAAGTGAGCTCGGCCAGGCGTTCGTCTGCGGTTTGGCCGGGCTCGAGCTCGCAGGGAAAATGGTAGCGAAGCTCGGAAAAATCGAACTTCAGGCGCTCAGCGAGCTGACCCGAGGCATCCACCCAGTCTTCGTGACCGCGAAAGAGGCGGCGCATCTCCGCCTCGCTGCGCAAGAAACACTCGGCATTGGTGGACAGCTCCGTTCCCGCCTGGTCGAGCGTCAGCCCGCGCCGGATGCAGTGGAGCACATCGCCCAGGGCCTGACGGCTCGGCAGGTGGTAGCTCGGGCGGGCCGAAGCCACGAGCGGGGCCTCGACGTGCTCGGCGAACTGCCGAGACCAGGCTTCGCGCGAGCGATCGAAGCCATCCAGATGGCGGTAGGTGGCGATGGCCAGGCGCTCTTCGAAGGCCTCTTTGAGAGCTTCGCCGAGTGCTCGTGCGTCGGGCCGCTGCCTTTGGGGTGGGATCAGGACAGCCGAGAGGCCTTTTGCTCGCGGCCCCAAGGCTTGGAGCTCCGTCAGCGATTCGCCTTTGGGGCGACCTGTCTTGGCGAGCGTGAGCAGCTCACACAGGTTCTGGTAGCCCTGAGCGTTTTCGACCAAGAGGGCGATCGTCGGGGCGTCGTCCTCCTCGTAGAGCGTGAGCTCCGCGCCCACGACGTAGCGGAGCCCGCAGGGCTTCCCCTCCTCCCGGGCAGCCTTCAGCCGAGTCCACGCGCGCACCGTCCCGTAGATGCCGTCCAGGTCGCACAAGCCGAGGCCAGAGAGCTCGAGCTCGAGCGCGCGGTCGATGAGCTCTTCGGGTTGAGAGGCCCCGCGCAAGAACGAGAAGCACGAACGCCCGAGGAGCTCGACGAACACCTCGTTCTTTTATGCTGTTCATATGTTCAGGTAAAGAAAAGCCCGAGAGATTGATCGCAGTCCATCGTATTCACTGGTTTTTTTGGCATCAGAAGGCCGGACGAGAGTGGGTGACTCTGGTGCCTCCACCACTGCGAGCGAGCTCGACGGCGCCGTCGTCGGCGGCCTTCTCTGCCCGCGTGCGCTCCAATTGCCAGTGCGCAACATACGCTTCAGCCCCGCTGTTGGCGTCGGCATTGGCGACCAGGTCCTGCGAATCGATCGCCTTGCCCTCCACCGTGATGCAGTTCTCGAAGTAGATGAGCGTCCCGATGATGGCCAAGGTGTCCTGTTTCATGTGCCAGTCGACGAGGGTATCCGCACCCTGGGCGTTCGACAGCGCATCGTCGAAGGCTGCGGTCGCGGTGCCGAAGCCGAGCGGAATGACCAGGAGTGTCACCCGCGAGCAGCTGCGCCCCGACACGAGCGGCGCCTTCTCGGTCTGCTCGCCGAAGCTCGCAAAGTGCTTGGTGGTGATGGTGACCGGCTCGGTGAAGACCGGGATCGCGCACCCGGTGAAAAGCGCCAAACAGACGGCAATGCAGCCGACACCTGTCCCGAAGCTGCGGGGCTTCACGGTGCCCCCCGAGCCGGCTCGCCGCCTGCGTCAGCGGAGGTGGGGACCTCGCCTCCCCCGTCTGCCCCGGGCTTGAGCCGCACGAGGTCTCCGCGGAGGCGAGCGCAATTCTGATTGTAGAGGAGCAGCGGTAAGCTCGTGAAGTCGAGCCGGGCGTTGGTCAGCGCGTCTGCATCGTGCTCATCGAGCGCGGTGCGCAAGAGGTACTCGTGATTTGGCTGCTCTCCCCAAGCGACCACGAGGAGCGCGTTGTGGCTGCACATGCTGACGTCCAGCTCGCCCACGACCTCCACCCGCTTGCTGTCCATGATCTTCTTGCTGACGGCACTGAAGCTGGCCGTTCCGGCCGGCCCCTGCGCGCAGCCGCCCAGAAGTAGGAGCAGGGCAAGCCCCACCCATTTGTTCGATCCGTTCATCGACTCTCCTCCCCAACCTGCCACCTGCGTCAGTACGGCCTGCCAGGCAGCGACCATGCCCTAGCGTAGCCCAGTGGATTCGAAGCATGAAGAGGTGCACGCCCCGCTTCGGCGGACGCCCCTCACAACTCGCTCCCGACTCTCGCAGCCGCGTTCGCAAGTTCGCGCCTCCCCGCGATCCATCACAAAGGGCAACGAAATCAAGGAGCGAAACTGACAAGAAACGAGTTTCGCCAATTCCAGCGCCGCCCGGGTCGTCCTAGAAGCGTTCCGGAAATGTCGACTCTCACCTTTCGCTCGGAAACAGAACCGCCCAATCCAGCCAAAAAAAGCTGGCAGCGTTGCCGTCCGGTCCAGTTCAGAGAAACAAATGGGCAACCCGCCCAGGGCGAGTGATGAGTCCGGGACAGACCCCAAGGAGAACCACTCGTGAAAGCAATCCAACCGACGCTTCGATTCATTGCCCTGCCGCTCGTGCTGACGACCGCACCGAGCTGGGCCCAGACCCCCGCCGCGCCGGCGGAGCCTGCCCCGACCGCCGCTCCGGCCGCTGCTCCGGCCACGAGCGAAGCACCCGCAGCCGAGGCTGCTCCCGCCCCTGCTCCTGAGCCCGCCCCCGAAGCCGCCCCTGCCCCGCCGCCCGAGCCTGCCCCGCCCGCCGTGGAGGCCAAAGCCGAGGAAGCCGCAGCGGCCGCCGCGGCCGACGTGCCCGAGACGCCGCCCAGCCTGGCGCCCTTCACCTTCGGCACCTCGACCTGGTCCCGCTTCGAGGTCCGCGAAGGCTACGACCGTCTCGGCGTCTCGCCTCCCGCCATCGTCAACCCGGCGCGCACCCGCTTCACCGAAGGCGATCAGACGGTGTTCCGCGCCCGCATCTCCATGGCGAGCGCCGACCTGCCGCTCAGCCCCGGCCTGACCGGCATGGTGCAGTTCACGCCGCAGGCGAGCGGTAGCTGGGGCACCTCGGGCCTCGGGGGCACCATCGGTGAAGCCAACCTCGGCATCTACGAGGGCTATTTCAAGTTCAAGGCCGAGCGCTTCGAGTTCAAGGGTGGCCGCTTCGCCATGAACTACGGCGACGCGCTCGTCATCGGTGACCTGGCTTGGCATCAATCGGGACGGGCCTTCGATGGCCTCCACGCCAAGTACAAGATGAGCAAGGGCTACATCGACCTCTTCGCCACGCAGACCGCCTCCGGCTTCGGCAGCGCCACCGACCCATTCTTGGCCGGTGACACCTACTTCTGGGGCCTCTACTCGGGCTGGGGCGGTTTCCTCGCCGAGGGCATGGACCTCGACGTCTACCTGCTCGGCCTGTCCCTGGCCTCGAGCGAGACGTTCCCCGGCACCGATGCCGCGACCGGCACGGCGTTCACCTACCAGCGCGACGGCGCCACCTTGATGACGGCCGGTGCCCGCGCCAAGCAGAAGCTCGGCGTGATCGACTACCGCGTCGAGGCGGATCTGCAGTTCGGCCAGACTGCCGGCACGACGACCGACGCTGCCGTGGCCCAGGTCGCCGCTACCGACACCTTGGCCTACCAGGCTGAAGCCGAGCTCGGCTTTTCGTTCACCAAGAAAATCCGCCTGGGCCTGGGCGCCAACATCGCCTCCGGCAACGATCCGGCCACCGCGACCACCAACGAAGCCTATAACGAGCTCTTCCCGACCACCCACAAGTGGCTCGGCTTGATG
>Ga0247744_1000081_pt1 | contig 21621 bp, 20 predicted proteins | sample UWRJS154409C5_FD_180946 | JGI IMG/M metagenome (GOLD analysis project Ga0247744, IMG submission 180946) | Soil microbial communities from Arlington Agricultural Research Station in Wisconsin, United States - UWRJ-S154-409C-5 | ecosystem: Environmental > Terrestrial > Soil > Agricultural land... | reverse complement strand
CGCGTCAACTCGCCCGCTCTCCCCGCCCGGGGCCCGGGGAACGGCCCAGGGGCAGGCCACCCGGTCATTGAACGTCCTGCCTGCTTTTGACCGAATCCCCCCCTCCCCCCAAGATGGCCGCGTGACGTCCTATTTGGTCTTCGACATCGAAACCGTGGTCGATCCGGACCTGCCGATCGCCGAAGGCACCGACGCGCAGAAAATCCCGGCACCGCCTCACCACCAGATCGTCGCCCTGGGCGCACTCTTGCTCGCTGGCTCCGACTACGAGCCGAAGCGTCTCGGTATCATCGGACGTGACTCCACGGACGAGCGCGCGATCCTGCTCGAGTTCACCGAGCTCGTGGAGAAGCATGCGCCCACTCTGGTCACGTTCAACGGTCGCGGCTTCGACCTGCCGGTGATCACGTCGCGCTGCTTGCACCACGGCCTGCCTTTCCGCGCCTACTACAAGCGCCGCAACATGCGCTACCGCTTCACCGACGAAGATCACTTCGACTTGATGGACTACCTGGCGGACTTCGGCGCAACGAGGCCGGCTCGCCTCGACGTCATGGCGAAGTTGATCGGCATGCCGGGCAAGGTAGGTGTGGACGGCAAGGACGTCGGGCCGCTCGTGCACAAAGGTCGAATCGACGAGGTACGCGACTACTGCCTGTGCGATGTGGTGCAGACGGCAGTCCTGTTCCTGCGGGTCGAGCTGTTGCGCGGCACGATCGATCGAGCCAGATACGTGGCGGCCGCCCGGGCCCTTTTGCGCCACCTTTCCGGCCATCCGCGGGTGCATGCCGCGCTCTGGGAGCACATCGATTTCGAGCGCGTGCTGTTGGGCGAGTCGCTCGAGGAGATCCCCGAGATCCCGTCGACGGTCGTCGCCCACTAGACTGGCGTTTGCTCGCGACGGCTTTCGAGGGGAGTGCCTACGGCTGCCGGTAGAAGCGCGGCACGCGGCGCGAAATGTTGGTCAGCGCCTCCCAAGCGATGGACCCCATCCATTGCGCGATCTCTTCGGCCCTGATGGTACCGGTCCGGTCGCCGTACTTCTGGCTGCCGAGCACGACGACCTCGTCCCCGATCTCGGCGCCGGGCACGTCGGTCACGTCGACGGTGGTCATGTCCATCGACACCACCCCGACGATCGGGGCGCGCTGGCCACGGACGAGGACCGCACCGCGATTGGAGAGCGCTCGGTCCAGCCCATCCGCGTAGCCGATGGGGATTGTGGCGAGGTGCGTCGAACGTGCAGCGCGGAAGGTACCCCCGTAGCCGACGGAGTCCCCGGCTCGCAGCCGGCGACTCGCAACGATGCGACTGTGCACGGACATGACGGGCTTGAGCTGACCGGCCAGGCCGGCGTCCGTCAGCCAGGGCACGCCGCTCGGCAGGGGGTCGACCCCGAACAAGGCAATGCCGGGACGCACCAAAGACAGGTGCGCCTCGCGACTGCGCAGGATCGCCGCGCTACCAGCCGCGTGCGTCGGTGCGGCGGGCAGACCGCGCCGAGAAAGCTCGGCGATGCCACGGCCGAAGGCAGCCAGTGGTTCCGTCAGAGCCTGAGGATCCGGATCGTCGGCGCGCGCGAAGTGAGTCATGACGCCGGTGAGCTCCAGGGCCGCAGCCGCGCGCAGCGCGTCGAGAAACGCTGGCCATTCGTCCGGCCGCACGCCGAGGCGGCTCATGCCCGTGTCGAGCTTGACGTGCACGGATGCACGCGCGCCGCCGGCTGCTGCGGCTTTCCCCAGTGCCTCGACTTGGCCGCGGTCGACGAGCACCGGTGTCAGGTCGAAATGCGAGAGCTCTCGGTACGCGTCCCCGTAGTAGCCGCCCATGACGAGAATGGGGCAGGTGAGGCCGGCTTCACGCAGCTCGACGCCTTCCTCCACGAGCGCCACGCAAATGCCGTCCATCCCCGCCCGCTCGAGCGTGCGACCCACCGCCTTGGCGCCGTGCCCATACGCATCGGCCTTCAAGACGCCCCAGATCGGCACTTCCGTTACCCGGCGCAGGACGTGCAGGTTGTGGCGCAAATGCGACAGATTCACCTCGGCACGGGTGGGCCGCACGACGTCCGTCGGTAGCGCCCGCCGGGGCCGAAAGACGCGGGGGATGTCGCCATCCTCCTCGCTCCCATCGTCTCGCTCTAGGGCGTCGTCCGCCATGCTGCTCATCCTTCGATAGACCTACGCTGGTGGGCTGGTCAAATGACTCCCGAGTGCGCAAGCTTCGCGCATGTTCACCGGACTCGTGGAAAGGATGGGGCGGCTCGCGTCGCTCGAGCCACAAGGCGGCGGCTCACGCCTATCGATCGAGCATGGCTACGGCCAGCTCGACCTGGGGGAGTCCATTTCGGTCAATGGTGCTTGCCTGACGGTCGTGGCCGAGGGCAAGAGCCTGTTTTACGTGGACGTCTCGCCGGAGACGCTCGACAAGACCACGCTCGGGGCGTGGCAGGTCGGTCGAGCACTCAATCTGGAACGGGCTCTGGCCTTCGGCGCTCGCTTGGGCGGGCACCTGGTCACCGGTCACGTGGACGGCACGGGTGAGATCGAGTCCCTGACGCCGGAGGGGGAGATGACGCGCGTCGGTCTCCTCGTACCGCAGGCGCTCGCGCGCTACGTGGCGCGCAAGGGGTCCATTTGTGTCGACGGCGTCTCGCTCACGGTCAACGACGTCGTGGATCGGACCGGTCACACACGGGTCGACCTTTTCATCATTCCGCACACGCTGCGCGAGACGACGCTCGGGCTGTTGCAGGTAGGCAGTCGCGTCAACTTGGAGATCGACCTGATTGCGCGCTACACGGAACGCCTCCTGGCTGGCGCCTCGCCGGTTCGCTAAGCCCGCACGGCCGAGGTTGCACGCGGTCGGTTCAGGATCCAAAAAGAGGCCTTCGTCAGCATGTCACCCGCGCGCCTTCGCCCAGAAAATCCGTCGCTCGATATCACGCCCGAGCATCTGAGAAACGTACAGGCTGCGCTCGACGACATCCGCGCGGGCAAGATGGTGATCTTGGTCGACGACGAAGACCGGGAGAACGAAGGCGACCTCTGCCTGGCTGCCGATCGCATCAGCAAGGAGGCCATCAACTTCATGGCGCTCCACGGGCGGGGCCTCATTTGCCTGACCCTGACCGAAGAACAGATCAAGCGTCTCGATCTGCCGATGATGTCTGCGCCAGGCCGCGGCGGCCCGCCCCTCGGCACGGCGTTCACCGTCAGCATCGAAGCGCGACGCGGGGTGACCACCGGCATCAGCGCTCAGGATCGCGCCCAGACGATCGCCGTGGCCAGCCACCCTGACGCTCGTCCGGAGGACCTCGTCGTGCCGGGGCATGTCTTTCCGTTGCAGGCCAGGAAAGGCGGCGTCCTGGTGCGCGCTGGGCAAACGGAAGGCTCGGTCGACCTGGCGCGACTAGCCGGTCTGAACCCTGCCGGCGTCATCTGCGAGATCATTCGTGAAGACGGCACCATGGCTCGCATGCCTGACCTCGAGCAGTTCGCTAGGGCGCACGACTTGCGCATCCTGACCATCGCCGACCTCATCTCGTACCGTTTGCAAACGGAGCGCCTGGTGCGAGTCGTCGGTGAAGCAGAGATTCACATGGACCAAACGGGCACCCCTTGGCGCAGCCTCGTCTACACGTCGACCGTCGACGAACGACAGATCCTGGCGCTCGTGAAAGGTGATGTTTCCGGTGAGGCGCCCGTGCTCTGTCGGATGCACGCAGGTTCGACTCTCGGCGACACGTTTTCGTCGACCCGCAGCGAAGGCCGAAAGAACCTGCTCTTGTCCATCGACGCCATCGAGGCCGAAGGCCGCGGCGTGATCGTCTACCTGCCCCCACGAGGCGACCTGGTCCAGGAGCTCGGCGCTTGGCAACAGCGCAAGACGGTGGCGGAAGAAGAGGCGCCCAATCGCCCGCACGGAGGGACCTTGCGCGAGTACGGCCTCGGCGCGCAGGTGCTCCGTGACCTGGGCCTACGCCGCGTGCGACTGCTCACCAACAATCGGCGCAAGATTGCCGGTGTCGAGGGCTTCGGGCTAGAGGTGGAGAGCGTGGCGCTGGGAGCCGAAGTCGTCGCCCCTCGAGTTACGAGCGCCTGAGTCCATTACCATGTCTCGACATTCCCCTACGAGCCTACAAGGCACGCTAGTCGCAGCGCCCGACGCGCACTTCGCCATCTGCGCAGCTCGCTTCAACGACCACATCGTCTCGCGCCTTCTGGCGGGCGCAAAGGAAGGGCTCACGAGCTTCGGTGTCGACGAGTCGCGCGTCAGCGTGGTCCGCGTCCCCGGCGCTTGGGAATTGCCCCTCGCCTGCGCCGAGCTGGCCAAGACGGGCCGCTACGCCGCGGTGATCGCGCTCGGCGCCGTAATCCGCGGCGAGACGCCTCACTTCGACTACGTGGCAGGCCAAGCGGCCACCGGTCTGGCGCGCGCAGCACTCGACACCGGCGTTCCCGTCATCTTCGGTGTGCTGACGACCGATAGCGTCGAGCACGCCGAGGCGCGCGCGGGCGGAAAGGATGGCAACAAGGGCGTCGATGCCGCACAAGCTGCGGTGGAAATGGCAAACCTCACGACCGCCATCCGCGCGACGGCCATCCGCGGAGCGCGCGCATGAACAAATCCGGCGCGCGCAGCACGGCACGAGAGGCGGCGCTTCAGCTGCTCTACGCGCACGAAGCCTCGGGTGAACCCGAAGCGCACGTGCTCCAGAGCTTCTGGCGTGAGACCCCGGGCGACCCGGAGGGACGTCAGTACGCAGAGGATCTCTTTTCGGGCGCCCTCGGCCGCCAAGCCGAGATCGACGAACGCATTCGGGCGGCCAGTGACAACTGGCGCGTCGAACGGATGTCGCGGGTGGACCGCAATGTGCTGCGCCTGGGCACCTACGAGCTCATGGCGCGCTCCGACGTGCCCCGAGCCGTCATCATCGACGAGGCCATCGAGCTGGCGAAGCGCTACGGCAGCGAGGGCAGCGGCAAGTTCGTCAACGGCGTTCTGGAACGAGTGGCGACGGAGCTCGGGCGAACGGAGCCGGAAGGGTCAGCGGAGGGCGAGAGCGCCTGAGCGATGGACATCAAGTTCGTCCCTGCCGACTTGCGTCGTTTGGATCCGTTCGTGGGCGAGCTACTCGTGGTCTTCGTGCCCGAAGATCTCAGACCGCCCCCCGGGATTGCCCACGCTCTCGATTTTCGCCTGCGCGGAGCGCTGTCACGGCTGCTGGAATCCGCCGATTTCGCTGGCCGTCTGGGCGAGACTGCAGTGATCTCGCCGCGTCCCTACCTGGCGTTCGATCGGCTGCTGGTCCTTGGCTCTGGCACGTCCGCGGCGATGAATCCGCAGATCTATGCCGCACTGATCGACGCGGTCGTCCGACGTTTGGCCGAGGAAGGTGCAAGGCGCACCGTCATCGAACTCCCCGGGCGCGCTCTGGACTCCATCGCGCCAGAGCTGGCCCTCGACATCCTGCTCGAGCGGGCCGGGGACGACCCGAACCTCGACACCTGGACCTTGGTCGAGAGCGCTGAGGTCAGTAAGCGCCTCTCCGTGCGCCTACGCCGCGATCGGGGCGGCGGCTGGGGTACGCCTGCCTCCCGCTAGTCCGGCTTGTGCTCGCGCTTCTTTTCGCGCTCCTCCGGACGAGGCAGTGCGGGATGAGGGACGGCGGGGCTGTCCGCGGCGAAGACTTCCATGGCCGATAGCACCGTATTGCCGTTGGCGATCTTGTCGTATTCGAGGGTGAGCCCGGCGTAGAAGTCCCGCGCCGCGAGGCCAAGGCCCGTCGGTGCATCGACGGCTTCGGAGCGGTCGGGCGCTCCGAACTCCTCGTGCACGATGTGCCGGTGCAGGCCCATCACGATGGCCGGGGCCATACCGCCGTGGAAGGTGCCGAACGTGCGGTCCGGCACGCCGGGCACCGGTCGATCACGACGGTAGACCTTGGCGCGCACCAGAACGCCCTTGTCCAGCGTAAAATCGATGGCCTGCTCGATGTAGAGACAGCGCGTCTCCGTCTTCACGTCGCAAGGCGCCTGCATGTGTCGCTCGATCGTCTCCACGGTGGCTCCGAAGCGCATCGCGGTGATGCCCTTGCCAGGGACGACCATCTGCCGTGGGCCCACCGGCGGCCGCGCAACCGGGGGGATGAATTTCGGTGCGGCGCTGGCCGTCGGCGCGGCTGGCGTCGCGCTCGGCTTCTCCGGAGCCGGTGGCGTTCGCTTCTTGCAGCCAACGCCCAGCGCAGCGACGGCCAGCAGAACGGCCGCGCCGAGGCGCTGGCGAGTCCTGGCCGATCGAGGACAAAAGGCTGATCCTGAGGAGCGCGCAGGGACGGGCATTTCGGGTGGTCGCAGTGGGTGTGTCATACTCGGGCGCGCTGCATGGCTAGCCGCTCGCTCGACGGTCTACGGTTCCTCTACGTCACGGGCAAGGGAGGCGTCGGGAAAAGCACGCTGGCTGCGGGCCTGGCGACGTATCTGGCGGCCCGCGGCCGGCGCGTGCTGCTCGTGTTCGAGCACGGCAGCCTGGGCCAGGAGCGCCTGCTCGGCAGGAGCGTCGGGCTCTCCCCGCTGCAACTCGGCCCGAATTTCTTCGCCTGCGCCATCGAAGCGGAAAGCTCGATGCGCGAGTATGCAGAGTCCGTTCTGAAGAGCGCTCGCCTCGCCGACGCCCTGTTCCACGCCAAGGCCGCGCGTGGCTTCCTCCACGGCATCCCGGGCCTGTCGGCGTGGGCGTTCCTCGGCAAGGCTTGGTACTTCGCCGAGCCGAGGGCCGATGGCCCGGCGCTGGGCGCACCCGTGGTCGACACGGTCATCGTCGACGGGCCCGCGACGGGCGACAGCACCGACATGCTCCGCGTGCCCCGCGTGATTCGCGAGGTCGCGCCCAAAGGGCGCCTGCGCCGCGATGCAGATGCTTGCTACGACATGCTGCGCGATCCGGCGCGAACCAACGTCCTCGTCGCGACCACGCTCGACGACCTGCCGGTGACCGAGACGAAAGGTCTCGTGCGGACCATTCGCGAGGAGCTCGAACTCCCGCTCGGACCGCTCTTCGTCAACCAAGTGCAGAAAGATCTCTTTTCACCGGAAGACCGCGCACGTCTTGCCGACCGGGAGCGCGAAGCCGGAAATGCGGCCGGGAATAGGGACGCTATCGAGAGCGTCATCAGCCTGGCGAGCAGACGGGCGCGCTCCGAGGTCCAAGCCAACCTTGGCCGCGCGCACCTGCAAGAGCTCGAGCTACCCCTATGGGAAATCCCCCTCTTGGCGCCGGAACCGCAGGGACCAGCTGGTCTCGAAGCGCTCGCGGCAGCGCTCGCAATGGGCTCCCCCGGCAGCTATCGTCCCTTGGATCCATGAGCGAGCGCCGCTTCGAACCGGGGACAGTCCTAGCCGACAAGTATCGGCTGGACGCGCTCCTCGGCGAAGGCGGCATGGGCACCGTGTACCGGGCCACGCACCTTTTGCTCAAGGCTCCCGTCGCCATCAAGGTGATCGATCGGGAAGTGTCTTCCGGCGACGTTGCACTGGCCCGCTTCATGCGCGAAGCACAGGCCGCCGCGTCCCTGCGCAGCCCGCACGTGGTGCAGGTGCTCGACTACGGCAGCGCCGAAGGGTCGCCCTTCATGGTGATGGAGCTCCTGGAAGGCGAGAACCTTGCTCAGCGGCTCGATCGCGTCGGCCGTCTCAGTCCCGGCGAAACGTACCGGGTGATGAGCCACGTCGCGCGCGCCGTGGCCAAAGCACACGAAGCGGGCATCGTGCACCGGGACCTCAAGCCCGACAACGTCTTCCTGGTCCACAACGAAGGCGACGAGCTCGCCAAGGTGCTCGACTTCGGTGTGGCCAAGGTCGAGGCGACTGCCCTCGGGGGTGGCAGTCACACGCGCACCGGCTCGCTCCTCGGGACTCCGTATTACATGAGCCCGGAGCAAGCGCAGGGCAACAAGGAGGTCGACCATCGCTCCGATCTCTGGGCGCTCGGCGTCATCGCTTTCGAATGTCTGACCGGCAGGCGGCCGTTCTTCAGCGACGGCCTCGGCGACATCGTGCTGCAAATCTGCGTGCGCGATATCCCGCGCCCAAGCAACATCGGTGAAGTACCCGCCGGCTTCGACGCCTGGTTCTTGCACGCCATGGGGCGGGAGCCGGGCGAGCGATTTCAGTCGGCACGCGAGCTGTCGGAGAGCCTGCGTGAAGCGCTCGACATTCAACGCGACCCGACCGGTTCGGTGCCCGAGTCGCAGTGGTCGTTGGCCGCATCGTTGCCCGGGGTCAGTTCGGCCGTCGCTCCACCGATGTCCGTGCCTCCGCTGAGCGATGGCAACGCCACGACGGAACGCGACCAGGTCGCCAGCGCGCGCACCATGCAGTCCTCCGACCACCCGCCAGCGCCCGCCGAAGCACCCGTGCCCGCAGTCTCCGCGCCAGAAAAGCTCGGTACCCATGACGTCGTGGTCGGCGAGCGCGGGGCACGCTGGGAGGAGTCGGTGAAACCCGGCCCGGTTGCGCCGAACTCGCCCGCCGCGAACTGGAAGGTCGTCCCCATCGGGCCTTCCGACCGTCCCCCACCGGCGCCCGCCAAGATCTCGAGTCGCCCGCCCGCGGCCAGCGGCAGCCGGCGCTGGGGCGTGTTGCTCGTGGCCGTCGCGGCGCTGTCCCTCGGGGCCGGTTTGGTCCTTTTGGCCCAGGAGTACGGCTCCGACTTCCTGATCAAGACGCTCAGGGGCGAAACGCGCGGCGCCGGGCAAGGTTCGAAGCGGGCGAACAAGAGCAATCCCGACAACTCGAAAGCCGCGCAGGACCTGGCGAGCGACTCGGGCGCGCAGCCGAGCAAAGCGGCCGACGGCAAGCCGCACGACGGCTCGAAAGCCGGTGGCACGACGCGCGGCTCGAACAAGGACGCGGCAACTCCCACGGAGAAGCACGGCGAAGACGCCGCTCTCGACGCGCTCGAGCAGAACCTGAAGGGGCAAAAGGAGGCGGGAGAGTCGGCGCCCACGGACCAAGCCGAGAATCCGCCCCAGGGCGATGAGCCGCCGCCGAGCGACGGCCCCACTCCGGAAGTTCCCGACAGCCTCGTGCCTCCGCCGCCACCTCCAGCACCGACGGACGCCTCAGCGCCGACGGATGGCCAGCCGTAAGGCGAGCGCTCAAGCGTCTTCGCGGATCCAATCGACCGTGAGCACGCACGCCCGCACGTCGTGATAGGGAGTCTTCCAGAGTTCCCCCTTGTGGTCCCCGCGGCCGAGTGGCGGCAGGAGCGGGCGCCCCGCGGAATCGACACTCCAGTAGTAGCCCCCGAACCGCTCATCCCAGCTTCGCGCGCTCAGGAAATCGGCCACCATCTCCAAGCGAGTGACCAGCGCTTCATCCCCGCTCAGGCGAAAGGCGCGGTAGAGGCCTGGCAGGGCCTCCGCCTGCGCCCACCAGACTTTGTCCCGGCCAAGGGCCGTGCTCGGACTGGACGCGCCCTCGGGAATTCCGTGGTCGAAAAAGCCACCGACCGGGTCCCAACCAGTCCGCAAGGCGTGCCGAACCAGCCCCAGCGCGGCGCCCCGCGCACTCGCTCCGAGCTCGGACGGAAGGTCCCCGTTCGTCTGGAGCACATCCAGCGCGTCGAGCAGCAGCCACGCGGTCTCGACGTCGTGTCCATAGCTCACGCGCTCCGGACCGACGGGCCGCCAGGCCGTGTCGAAGAACAGGGGCAGGTAGCCACCGTCCCGTGGCAGTCGTGTCGCCATCAAGGTCGCGAGCTCGAGCAAGCGCTCACGCACGAGCGTCGCGGACGGAAGCGCACGCCCGAGCGCCGTCAGCGCCTCGAGCGTGTGAATGTGGGTATTCGTGCATTTCGCGGCCCCCGCCGGCGCCGATACGAACCCCAACCACGAGCCGTCGTGGCGTTGGTCGTAGCCGCCGTGCTCAGCGTCGTGCAGCCGAGCATCGAGCGCCTCGAAATGGCGGAGGGCCCGCAGGGCCGACTCCGCCACGCCAAAGACACGGCCGTAGGTGGCCAGGGCAAAGATGCCGAAGCCTTGCGCGTAGAGCTCGACCGCTTGGCTGCGTACACGGCCGTCGCGGGCCCGCACGTGGAGGAAGGCGCCGTCACGCTCGAACGCGGACACCAGGTGGGCGTGGAGGGCATGCGCAAACTCCGCCGCCCGCGCCTCCCCCGGACGTCGCTCCGCGAAGAGCGCGTAGGCGTAGAGATGCCGCGCCTGCTGCACGAGAGACTGGTCACCCCGCACCTCACCCGACGGGCCCCGCGGCGCATCGTCCTCGTCCAGCTGCGGGCGAAAGCTGCGGTCCAAGAAGCCGTGGGCCCCGCCCAGCGGATCGAGCCCGGCATCGAGCCAGAGCTCCATCGAGTGCCGCGCGAGCTCGTCGAGCCGCTCGGCGAGAGCGACCAGACGCTGTCTCGTCCTTGCCGTCATCGGTCCCGATCTTGCCCCGCTATCGTCACTCCCCAAAGCGCCCTATCTTGCGGCGCGTTCGCCATGAACGCCACGTCTTCGCCCATCCTGACCCGGCATCCGGCGGGCCCCATCCTGCGCGGCTCCGATTTTCCGGCCACGAGTCGCATCACCCGCGTCTTCAACTCCGGCGTCATCAAGCACCGCGGGCGCTACGTCATGGCCTGCCGGGTCGAGGACCGCGCCCTCCGCAACTACATTTGGCTTGCCGATAGCAACGACGGCTACGCCTTCACCCCACGCCCAGCACCGCTCGACGTCCCCGCGCACGACCCACACTGGCAAGAGTACACCGCGGGCATGTACTACGACCCGCGCATCACCGAGATCGACGGCACGTATTACCTCGTGCATGCAGCCCATTCGAAGCACGGCTGCCGCCTCAGTCTGATCCGCACGCTCGACTTCGAAACGTTCGAGTGGCTGGGCTTCATCTCCGAGACGGACAACCGGAACGGTGTGCTCTTTCCCGAGAAGATCGGCGGACTCTACGCTCGCTTCGATCGCCCCAACACCGGCGGAACTTTCGGCGACATTTGGATCTCCTACTCGCCAGACTTGCTCTTCTGGGGAAAGAGCGAATGCGTCCTGCGCAATGCGGACGTCCGCTGGGCCTGGACCAAGATCGGCCCGGGCGCCGTGCCCATCAAGACCAAGGACGGCTGGCTCAACGTCTTTCACGGCGTGCGGACACAGTGCGCGGCGCACTACGTCTACTGCCTCGGCGTCGCACTCCACGACCTCGACAATCCCGCGCGGGTGCTGGCCATGTGCAAGGAGGCGATCCTCGAGCCGGAGCGAGACTACGAGCTCGTGGGGCAGACACCCAGCGTCGTCTTCACCTCGGGAGCCGTCGTCGAGGACGATGGTCAGGTGAAGGTCTATTATGGCGGAGCCGACACCGTGCAATGCGTCGCCACGACCAGCGTGGAAGAGTTGCTCTTCGCCTGTAAAAGCCTGTGATGGTCGCCCCGGCTAGCGTGATGACCACCGATTCCTTCACCTCTCGACTCGCCGCCCTGACGGCCGCCCAAGAGACGCTGCTCGATCGAAAAAACGAGCGCGTGCAGCCTGGCAACGGCATCTTCAGCCGCTACCAGCAGCCTGTGCTCACGGCCGAGCACGTGCCGCTCGACTGGCGCTACGACTTCTCGCAGAAAGACAATCCCCACTTCATGGAGCGGCTCGGGATCGATGCCGTCTTCAACGCCGGTGCGCTCTTGCTCGAAGACCGCTACCTCCTGATGGCGAGGGTCGAAGGCTGGGATCGCAAGAGCTTCTTCGCCATTGCCGAGTCGAAAACCGGCGTCGATGGCTTTCGCTTCTGGGACGAGCCGGTTCTTTTGCCGGAGAGCGAGGTCCCGGCCACCAACGTGTACGACGCGCGGCTCACCGCCCATGAGGACGGCTTCATCTACGCGGTGTTCTGCGCAGAGCGCAGGGACCCCGGCGCTCCAGCCGGCGACACCAGCGCGGCCGTTGCGGCCGCTGGTGTTGCGCGCACGCGCGACCTCCGCACGTGGGAACGCTTGCCCGACCTTTGGACGCCGAGCCCACAGCAGCGCAACGTCGTGCTTCATCCGCGCTACGTCGACGGCAAGTACCTGCTCTACACCCGCCCGCAGGACGGCTTCATCGCTGCTGGTTCGGGCGGCGGCATTGCCTGGGGCATGACGCAGTCGATGGAACACGCCCGGATCGAAGTCGAGACTCTGCTCGACCCGCGCGTCTATCACACCGTCAAAGAGACGAAGAACGGCGCGGGCGCGCCACCGCTCGAAACACGGCTCGGCTGGCTGCACGTCGCCCACGGGGTCAGAAACACGGCGGCGGGCCTGCGTTACGTGCTCTACGCCTTCTTGTGCGACAAACACGAACCCTGGCGCGTCACGTACCGACCTGGCGGCTATCTGCTGGCTCCCGAAGGCGACGAGCGCGTGGGTGACGTGTCGAACGTCGTCTTCTCGAACGGCCTCATCGCCGAGCCGTCCGGTCGGGTGCTCGTCTACTACGGCGCGAGCGACACGCGCCTGTGCGTCGCCGAGACCAGCGTCGAACAGCTCTTGGACTACGTCACGGGGACGCCGCCCGACGCACTCGTTTCATCGGCCAGCGTGGATCAGCGCTTGGCATTGATCCGCAAGAACCGAACGCCCGCGTGACACCGTTTCTGCTCGCCTTCACGTCCGCCCTGCTCATCGGCGCCTACGAGGTCGCTCGCAAGGCCGCCGTGGCCCGCGATACGGCGGACCGCATGCTGGTCACGGCGACCAGCGCCGGCGCGATCGCGCTCCTGCCCGCCGTGCTGCTGTCCTGGTCGCTACCCGACGCGGCGGAGCAGCTCGGTCTCACCGTCCGCTGGCTCGCGCCGCGCGAACACGCCTTCGTGCTGGCCAAATCGCTCTTGGTCACCGGCGTCTGGGTCTGCGCCTACGAAGCCGTGCGTCACCTGCCGCTCAGCATCGCGGCACCATTGCGGGCGACAGCGCCGGTCCTCACTCTGCTCGGAGCCATCGTGCTCTACGCCGAGCGACCAGGGCTGCTCGAGTGGTTCGGCATCGCGGTAGTTTTGGTCGGGTACCTGGGCTTCGCCTGGCTGGGCCCGATGGAGGGCATCGACTACCTCAGAAGCCCCTGGATTGCTCTGCTCGGTCTCGGCTTGATCTTGAGCGCAATGAGCGGCCTGTTCGACAAGTACCTCTTGCAGCGCGCCCTCTTGCCGCCGACGACGCTTCAGTTCTGGTTTCTCGCCTACGGCACCTGCCTGCAGACCGGGCTGCTCTGGCTGCGTGAGCGTGGCCTCTCGAAACGGCCCTTCCGCATCGAACGACTGGCCCTGCTCGTGGGCCTCTTGCTCGTCCTGGCGGATCAGTTCTACCTGCGGGCCCTCGCCATCCCCGGCGCGATGGTTTCCGTCATCGCCTTGGTCCGGCGGGCCAGCGTGCTGGTCAGCTTCACGCTCGGTGGCTACGTGTTTCGCGAAAAGCTCTTGTTGCAGAAGGCCGCTCCCCTCGCTCTCATTCTCGTGGGGCTCGCGCTGCTCGCGGCTGCCTGAAACCTTGCCCATGACGCGCCGCCTCTGCCGATCGGATCAACTGGCCGCCCTGGCGGCGCTCGTACTCGGTACGGCTTGCGCCCCGCCGGCGAAGCCCGCAGCAAAAGCCCCGAAGGCCGAGACTCCTGCCGATGAACGCGAGGACCAGTTCGAGCTCCTCGACGTCGTGCCGACGACGGAGCCGAGCCCGTACTTCGTGCGCGACGGCGCGCCCTTCTGCTTCGCGGGGGCGAACAACTACTACCTGACCTACGAGTCGAAGGACGCCGCCCTGGACCTGCTCGATGTCGCTGTCAGGATGAAGCTGAAAGTCCTGCGCATGTGGGCATTTTTGGACCGCGGCTCGCTCGACGGCCAGGCAAACATACGCGACCCCGGGCACAAGAAGGGGTTCTACTTTCAGTACTGGGACCCCAGCGCGGGACGGCCGGCGTACAACGATGGCCCGACCGGCCTCGAGCGCCTGGATTGGGTCCTCTCCGAAGCGAAGAAGCGCGGGCTCCTAGTGACGCTGGTGCTGTCCAACAACTGGCGCGACTTCGGCGGCATGGATCAGTACCTGCGCTGGTACGGCATCACGCAGCACCACCAGTTCTACCAGGATGAGCGCGTGCGGCAGGCGTTCAAGGATTGGATCTTCCACCTGGTCACGCGCACGAACACCATCGACGCCGTGCGCTACATCGACGACCCCACCATCTTCGCCTGGGAGCTCGCCAACGAGCCGCGCACCGTCAACTTCGAGGACTACGACGCCGCCGATGGCTGGGATAAAAGCACCATCCTGGGCTGGGCCGACGAGATGAGCGCCTACGTCAAATCGCTCGACCCGAACCACATGGTCGCCGTCGGCGACGAGGGCTTCCTCGAAAGCGGCCCGACCGCCTGGCCCTACGAAGCTCCCTACGGGGTCGACAGCGAAGCCTTCGCTCGACTGCCGAACATCGATTTCGGCACGTATCACCTGTACCCGGATCATTGGGGACTCAGCCAGCGCTTCGGCAACGACTGGATCGAGGCGCACGTCGCTGCATCCCGCCGCGTGGGCAAGCCCATGCTGCTCGAGGAGTACGGCATTCACGTGCGGCGCAAGAACGACACGTCCGGAGCCATCGTGCACGGCCTCGAGCGGCGCCAGATTGCCTACATCAACTGGAATCAGCTCGTGCTCGAGCGCGGTGGCCCTGCGTCGATGTTCTGGATCCTGTCGGGCATGGAAAATCCCGGCCAGCCCTATCCCGACTACGATCACTTCACCATCTACGATGGTGACGAGACCTTCCGCTTGCTCGCGGGCTACGCCGGGCGCATGCCGACCGAGGCTCGTGCCTGCGCCCTGGCCAGCGGTCACGATCACGGACCCAAGAGCGCGTTCGTTTCCTCGCGCTCGGCTCCCTCGGCTGGCGTTCCCGGCCCTGCCAATGCCGAGTAGTACGCCAAGCCGGGCCCACCGACTGCGAGTCAGGCCCCGAGCTTGCGCTTCAGCCCGATGAGCCGGCGGGCCAGAAATGGCGGGAAGTACTCGCCGATGAATTCGTTCGTCTTCACCGTCCAGTCCGTCTTGTCCCCCGTGCCGGGGCGCACCTTGAACTGCGTCGTGACGGCACGGTCGGTCTCCTTCCACGTGGACGTGTAGTAGTAGAGGGCAATCGATTTGCGCGACGTACCCGCGGGGTGTGCGATGGGCTGAGGATTGCCGTGCATGCTGCCCTGCGTGGTCGTGAAGATCGCGCAGCGATTCACCAACGGCACGATGGAGTGAACCCGCTCGGACATGTCGCCCCGCCAAAGCTCCAGTTGCCCCCCGTACTCGGCCGTCCAATCCCGGTTCAGGTAAACCAGGAGGTTCACCCGTCGCTCCAGATTCAGTGGCACGTGGTGATTGAAATCAGCGTGCATCGACAGGTGGCCACCGGTGCGGATCTCGTGGAAACCGGCGCCAAGGAAGAATGGATCCGGGATCAGTCCCGAGATCCCGGTGATGTTCTCGACGACCTTGATGAACGGTCTCGCGTTGAAGGTGTAAAACAGCAGCCGCAGCCGCGGGTCGAGATGATCCGGATGGTAGCTGCGCTTGAAGCGCTCCTGGTCGCGGTCGAATTCTTTGCTCTCCTCAGTCAAATCCGCTGGGAAATGCTGGAGCACGTAGTCCACGACCGGCTGAGGCAAGAAGTCGTCGATGACGATGTGCGGGAACGGGTCGCCCGCGTTGTATCGATCCTTCAGATCCTTCCCCAAGTCCTTCACCGCATCGTAGTCGAACACGAGCGGATCGGTCGGATTGCCTGGCAGGAACGACATCGCGATCGGACAGTAACCGATTGGACGGGCCGGCTCCAAGTCGTCAATCGCCCTCGCCTTCATGGTGGGCTACGCTCTCGTCCGGGCTTTCGTTGGGACAGCCCGCCGCCCGACCCCGCATTTTCTGCACAGGGCCCAACGGCGAGTAGAAAGCCTCGCGCACTTGCATGCACTCGACTCCCCGGTCCGCTGCCCACAATCGCTGGTTTCGTCCCGTCACGGTTCTCGTGCCCACTTTGCGGACGTGGATCGTCGTTTTCGCCGTCATTGGGATCCTTGCCTGGCTGTCGGTACTTCATCTGCACGATTTTCTCGCACCAAGGCGCCCGGTGCCGGGGGCGAATGTGCTGGTGCTCGAAGCCGGGCCGACGCCGGGCCTCGTGGCCTACGTCAAAACGCTCCTCGCTACGGGCCGCTACACACGCATGATCGCCGTGGGCATGCCAATCGACGACCTGTCGCCCCTCGCCTCCTTCGCGACCGATGCCGATCTCTGGGCAGCGCGTTTGGCGGCAGCAGGTGTCTCGCGCGAAAAGGTCGAGCTGGTGCGGGTGCCCAGCCTCACGCGCCACCGCACCGCGCACAAGGCGCTGGCGGTCAAACGCTACCTCGACACGCACCCTGCCCGCGCCATCGACCTGGTCAGTCCATCGACACACGGGCGTCGCTCGGCCCTGATCTACGAACGGGCCCTGAAGCCCACAGGGGTCGGCATTCTCAGTGCGCCACAGCCCTACGACATGAAGCGATGGTGGAACTCGAGCGCGGGGGTCCGCGCCGTCATCGGCGAGCTGATCGCCCTCGGTTACTTCTGCGTCGGACGGGATGAGGTGGCGCAAGCTCGCGAGAGCTGGGAGCAGATCCCGGCTGCGGCTCGCGTGGTCACGGGCCCCGCGCCCGAGCGCCGGGACTAGCATCCGCAAGGTGCGTGTACCCGGAGCGCGCCGTTACTTGGAGAGCTCTTTCTTCGCGCTGGTCAGCGCGGATGCAACGACCTGGTGCATGTCGTAGTACTTGTACTCGGCCAGGCGCCCCCCGAAGATCGTGCTCGTCTCCTGCCGCTTCAGCTGCTCGTATTGCTCGAGGGACTGCTTGTCTTCGTCGAAGTTGACCGGGTAGTACGGCTGATCGTTGTCGATGAGGGAATACTCACGAATCACGACCGACCTGTCCTGCGCCGCACGCCGCTCCGGATGCAGGTGTTTCGGCTCGTGGATGCGCGTGTAGGGCACCGATTCATCGGCGTAGTTCATGACGGAAGTACCCTGATAGTCCTCCACCGCCACCGTCTCTTGCTCGAAACGCACACTGCGCCAGTTCAGCCGGCCGAACTCGTAGTCGAAATACGCATCGATCGCTCCGGTGTAGACGACCTTCTTGGCCTGCGACGTCCAGTATTCTCGGTCCGCCAGGAAATCGACGCCGGTCTCCACCGGGATGCCGTCGAGTAGACGCTCGAAGATCGGCGTGTAGCCACCGATCGGAATGCCCTGATAGCGATCGTTGAAGTATGCGTCGTGGTACGACGAGCGCACCGGCAAGCGGGTGATGATGCTGGCGGGCAAGAGCTTCGGATCGCAGCCCCATTGTTTCATGGTGTAGCCACGAATGAAGGCGACATAGAGGTCTTCCCCGATGAGACTGATCGCCTTCTCCTCGAGATTGGCTGGATGCTTGATGTCCGGCTTCTTGGTGGCCAAGAAGGCCTCCACCTCGGATGGCTTCAGGTTCATGCCATAGAAGGCGTTCACCGTGCCGAGGTTGATGGGCATGCTGAAGACCTTCCCGCCGTGAACCGTCAGCACTCGGTGCTGGTAGCGGTTGAACTCGGAAAAGCGATTCACGTAGTTCCAAATACGGTCATCGTTCGTATGGAAGATGTGCGTACCGTAGGCGTGAATGTTGATGTTCGTGTCTTCGAAGTCGTACGAGTAGCAATTGCCGCCGATGTGGTTGCGCTTCTCGATCACTTTGACGCTGCGCCCCGCCTCCGCGGCCTGCTGGGCGAATACGGCTCCGAAGATGCCACTGCCGACTACGAGATAGTCCATCGATCAAACGTCCTTCCGAAAGGCTTCAGGCGAACCCTACTCGACCCAGCACACCTCGCACCAGCTCGACGACCCGTGCGTCCTCGTAGTGCGCCAGCAGCTTCGCGCGCGCATTGCTCTTGAGCACTTCGCATCGCTCTGGGTTCGCCAACATTTCACGCAGCGTGGCCTCGAGGTCCGCATAGTCCCAGCGCACCGGGACGTAGGTCTCGCCCGGGACGAAGACGTCCGGCGTGGTTTCCACGTGCGCCATGTCCGGCTTGACGACCACGCAGCCGCACAGAATGGCCTCGAAGTCCCGCCAACAGATCTCACCGAAGCCGAACGGGCTGACGCAGATCTTCGCGCTCAACATCTCCCGCAGGTACGTTTCGGGAGGAACCCGGTGCTCCGGAGTCAGCACGCGATGCTCGCCTTCCAAGCGCCTCACGGTGGGAGTGATCGGAGCGCGCAGGGGGTACATCCAGGACTTGTCGCTGACGGTGGCGCGACACACGACGTCGTACGTCTTCGGCCCAAACGCGGCCTGACCCGTCTGCTTCGCGAGCAGCCGGATCTTGTCATCGAGACCGATGTTCCAACCCACGACGATCTTGCCGAGCTCCGCCTCGGGCACGGGCCGACTGTGCGTGATGATGTCGGTCTCGAACGAAGTGCCGAAGGTGCGCGCGACGTAGTCGGTCAAGTTGGACTTGCCGACGTAGCCCTGCAGGTACTTGGAGCGATCGCGAAACGCGTGCTTTTTGACGTACAGGTCCACGAGCGGCAAGAGCTCCGGCCATTGGATGCAGAGGTCGTCGTCGCCGTCGAAATAGACCAATTTGGCCCGAGGGGCGCTGTCCCGCAGCGTCTGGACCGTGCGCAAGACCTCGCTCGCGCTCGTGCGAAAGCCGATCTTGATCCCGATCAAGTCGAACTCCGCCAGCCGGGCGGGGGCGAACGCGAGTGCCTCGGCCGGTAGGGCCGAGCGCGAGACGAGGCCGAGCTGGTTGCGCAAGGCCCTCCGGTAAGCCCGAAACACCGCCAGCTGCTGCTCGCTCGTGTACGAGAACTGGTCGCTCACGATGAGCATCCGGACCACGCGGCGCCCAGGCCGAACGAGCCGAGCGACGACCTGGTCCAAACTCGCTCGGGCGGGGTCGGTCAAACGCGTCAACGAGCGACGCACGGCCCTCCGCAGCTTCGTCAACTCGGCCACCGCTGGCAGTAGAACACAAGGATCACCGACACGAAAGTACCGGACGCCCTGCGGCCAAGGCGCGCGATCCCCGAGGAATGTACCGCTTCACCTCGAGGCGGCCCCGATCCAATTGCGCGCGCGAGCGATGCCGATCGCTCCTTGCAGAACCGGTGCTGCTGGGCCTGACGAGCATCGCGCAAAGCGATCGACCGCCGGTCGAGACGCACTTTTGGGACGCACTTTTGGGACGCACTTTTGGGACGCACTTTTGGGACGCACTGTCGAGACGTGCGAGCCAGACGCGCGGTCGAGACGCATGAGCCAGACGGCGAGCTCGGAGCACACGACCTAGACTGCAAGCTCGTTATCTCGCCCGACTCGATCGGACCAGCCACCGACACGGGAGTGGGGGACCGCCCGCTCCGGAACCAACGCCGCGGCGCCCATCGTCGAACTCCGGGATGATGGACGGGCTGCGGATGACGCGGGCGATAGCCTGACCCCAATAGCCAATCCGCAATTCTGCCGTGGTTGAAAGTCCTGGCAGCTCGCCGCAGGCGCCGAATTGCCCACAAAAGCGGGATCCCATTCTGGCAAAAGGAGTATGCTGGTGAAACGAACGCTCGCACCAATGTGACACTTGTCGGTGTGCAGTTAACGGAATGCTCACCTCCCCGGAGGGAGCCACTAGCGTGGATTGGAGAGGAGGCCCAATGAAGTATGTATCTGGAGTCGGTGTGCTCAGTGTGCTGGGCGTTACCTTGGCCGTGGCCTGCTCGAACACCCCGCCGCCAGACAGCCCTGGGACCGGCGGGTCTGACGATTCGGGCGATTCGGGCGGAGGGGACGGAAATGGGGAAAGCGGTGCGACCTCCACCGGCGGGAAATCGTCATCCGGCGGCTCCTCCTCCTCCGGTTCTGGCGGCGGCAGCTTCCAGGAACCCATCGTGGACGAAGAGGGGTGGACCGTCCTCGAAATCGCCGACGGCGCCAAGACCATCTACGTGAGCACCAGCGACGGCTCCGACGACAACTCCGGCGAAAGCGAGGATGACCCCGTGGCCACCATCGCCAAAGGCATTGGCTTCCTGGAGGACGGTGACTGGCTCTTGCTGAAGCGCGGCGACACTTTCCAGGAAGGCATCCGGGCCTGGGTCAACGGAAGCTCCACGGAGCACCGGAGCGTCATCGGTGCGTACGGCCCGCTGGAAGATCCCCGACCCATCATCGATCCGGGCGGCGGCCCCGGCATTCTGATGCAGGGCGGCGGTGAGAAGGACACGCTCGAGCACGTCGCCCTCGTCAGCCTGCACATTCGGCAGTCTCAGAGCATCGTGGGCGACGGGAACTACTCCGCGCAGCGCGACTCCGATGGCATTCGCGTTCTGCGTCCGGGCGAGGATCTGCTGATCGAAGATTGCATGATCGAGTCTTTTTCAACCGACTTCTCGATCCAGGGTGAAGGCGACGGTTTCTTCAACCTCACCATCCGCAGATCCGAAATCATCGACGCCTACGAGTCTCCGGACGGGGAGCATTCCCAAGGCATTTACCTGTCGCAAACCCACTACGCGCTGATCGAAGAAAACATCATCGACCACAACGGTTTCAACGATGACACCGGTGCCGAGAAGACGATCTTCAATCATAACGTCTACATCCAGGGCGATTCGCCGAATCCGACGGTGCTCAACAACATCATCGCGCGCGGCTCGTCGAACGGATACCAACTGCGCAGCGCGGGCCGGGCGGAAGGCAATATTCTGATCGAGAATTCCATTGCCGGGTTCGTCGCGAACGGCACCGTGCAGGACGACACGGTGATGATTCAGAAGAACAACGTGGTGGTCCATCCCTGGATCGAGGCACTCGGCGATATGGGCGCGCGCGGCTGGGGCCTCGCGCTGGTCTACGACTCCAAGTACGTATTCCCCACAGAACCGGTCGATTTCACGGGTAACATCATCGCCCACGGCGAATCACCGGCGTCCAACGCGATCGATGTCCCGAACGACTACGCCACGGTGACGGTCGATCTCGACAACATCGTCTACGATTGGGGCAACTCTGCCGACGAAGGTGGGCCGTTCAGCGATCCCGATCGGACCATCCCGAGCTACAACGAGTCGCTCGGTGGAGACGCCTCGATCGAGGCCTTCCTCGAGGCCGCGCGACAGATGCGCAAGGGCTACTGGAACGAGGACTATACGGCGGAGAAGGTCCGCGCCTACTTCGTCGAAGGCTTCTCCGAGTGAAGTCCGGCTGGCTGACGGGGGCCGCCCCGGCCCCCTCAGCCTTTGACAGGAGCCCGGGGACGTAGGTACCAAAGGCGCTGCATGCGTCTTGGCTACCTCGTGCCCGAGTTTCCCGGTCAGACGCACGCCTTCTTCTGGCGCGAGGTGCAGGCGCTGCGGGGGGCCGGCGTCGAGGTGCACCTGCTGTCGACTCGCCGACCCGAGCCCGGCGCGTGCGCGCACGCTTTCGCCGAGGCTGCGCGGGCAGAGACCACGTATCTGTTCCCGCCCGCGCCCGAGCGCTGGCCAGCGAGCGCGCT
>Ga0247744_1000080_pt1 | contig 21774 bp, 25 predicted proteins | sample UWRJS154409C5_FD_180946 | JGI IMG/M metagenome (GOLD analysis project Ga0247744, IMG submission 180946) | Soil microbial communities from Arlington Agricultural Research Station in Wisconsin, United States - UWRJ-S154-409C-5 | ecosystem: Environmental > Terrestrial > Soil > Agricultural land... | reverse complement strand
CGGTCGATATGGGCTTCTACTACGACGATCCCGACGCGCCCTCGTCGATCGCCCTGTGCCCGAGCACCTGTGACACCCTGAAGGCCGCACACGCAGCCAAGGTGGAGGCGCTCTACGGTTGCAAGACGAAAGACGCCGTGGTGCGCTGAGCAGGAACGGTCATGAATCACTTCCCCCGAAGCAGCAGCCGCCTGCCGCACGACGGAGCCGACCGTCGCACGGGCGTTGGATGACCCGGAACGCCTCGGGATTGCCCGAGAGGCAACCGGGAAACCGAGAGACCGAGTCTACGTCTACCAAGAGTACCTCGACATTCTCAACCGAGATGAGGGCTCGCTGCCCGTCGCCACCGGCGCAGGCGCCCGCTCGGCCAAGCGACGAAGGAAGGTCAAGAAGTGAGTATGCGGAAAACTGAAATTGCGGTTTTTGCCTGCTTGCTCGTCGCTTGCGGCGCCGAAGAGCCCTTGACCGTCGCCCACGCGGTCGACGGCGATACGATCGAACTGAGCTCTGGCGAAACGGTCCGCTTGATTGGGGTCGATACCCCCGAATCTGGGGAGTGCGGGTATGGAGAGGCGACGCAGCACATGAGCGAGATCGCTCGTGGCTACCGCGTGACTTTGATCCCTGGAGCACGGGACGATCGGGACCAGTACGGTCGCCTGCTCCGTTACGTAGAAGTCGATGGCCAGGATGTTGGTCTTGCGCAGATCAACAACGGTTATGCCATCGCTCGATATGACTCCCGCGACGGATACGGTGCCCATCCGCGGGAGAGTGACTACGTCGCGGCTGACGCTGCGTCGGACAAGGCCCCCTGCTCCACGTCCTTCACATACATTGATCCACCACCCTCGTCCTGCGCTGGGAGATTCAACACCTGTCGTGAGGCCAAGAGCGCTGGTTGCGGCCCGTACTACGAGGGAGAGACCGAGTACGCCTGGTATCAGGATGGCGACAATGATGGCGTGGTGTGCGAGTAGCGCCAGTCGAGAGCTCGCCCAGGCCACCTCGAGTCCCCCGGTTGCCGGCTAGCACCGAGCTAGGCAAGAAGCCGTCCGACATGAAGCTCATCGCGATTGAACGGGGGTGGCGTCCCCAGTACCGACGTCGGACAGCTGCCAACGGAAGCTGCGGGCGCCCTGGAGGCCACTGCCGGACTCTACGAGCGCGTCGGCTTCGTGCCGCCCTGGATCTGCTACATCGCGACAGCGGACGGTCGAGCAGTCGGCACCTGTGGATTCGCGTCCGCTCCGCAAGGCGGGCGCGTCGAGATCGCCTACTTCACCTTTCCGGCCTTCGAAGGACGGGGCGTTGCGACGGGGATGGCGGCGAGCCTGATCTCGCTCGCGACCGACGTCGATCCAGCTGTCACCCTGATCGCTAGAACGCTTCTCGAGCGCAATGCGTCTCATCGGGTGCTGGAAAAGCACGGGTTCACGTGCATCGGCCCCGTTGAAGTCCCGGAGGACGGAACAGTGCTCGAATGGCACAGGGATGGCGACGCCTAGCATGTCGTCTTGCGTGGCTTCTGATTCCACTCGTGCTCCTCGGGCGCCGGAGCTCTTCGGAACCAAAGGTGCCTGTGGACTCTAGAAGGAACTTCGCGCGAGACTAAGTGCACGAAAGTGTATGAGGGCACCAGGCGCGAGTTCAAACCGCAGGCCCGCTCGGGGCTATGATGCACCGCCGGTGCCAATGACGAGCATCATCTCCACCCTCGTGGGCCAGACCTTGCTAGCGGCTACCTACGACGCCGCCACATTCGAGGCCGTCTTCGTGTTCACCGCCGAGGTTTCGCTCCGCGTAGCCGCACCTTGGCGCATCGTCGTTGAGAACGAGGTCAGGCTCGGCCACGACGATCACCAGCAACGCTTCGGCCTGCCCAGTCCCCTCGATGCTCGCGAGCGGCTCGCCGCACTGATGGTCAACCGGAACGTCGCCTCCGCTACGGTCAAGCCGCTCGGCGATCTCGTCGTCGAGATGACTGGTGGACCGCGCTTGGAGGTCTTCAATGGCTCCGGCGGGTACGAAGGGTGGATCTTCAACGGACCCAAGGGGTGCTATCTCGTGGCCCAGGGCGGCGGAACCGTCGTCGAGGGAGTCAGTCGGCCCGCGAGGCACCTGAAATGCCCGTAACCCCCTTTTCACGGAGGCATCGGCCTCGCCTGCAAGGCCGCCTTTCCGAGGCACTTTTCCTGCACGGTGTTCGCGGCAACTCATGTCGCGATCGACGGCAAGACGAGGCGAATCATGGAGAGACGCTTCACCAAATGAAGATCTCGCGCAAGGAGGTCTGCGATCTGCTCGGTCCGAAGATCCGCTCCGCTCGCTCCATGGCAACGTCGTCGCTCTTGGCTGGCGCAGCCACGTTGCTGTGGGCAGTGCCTTGCTTGGCGAATGCTGGGCTGCCCATGTTGGTGCTGGCCTGGCCGGCCTCCTGGATCGCATTCCTTCCCATCGTCCTCGTGGAAGCACACATCGCACGTCGACTGCTGGCGGTGTCGTTTCGCCGTGGGATCAGGTTGGCGTTGGTCGCCAACGCTTGGTCCACCTTGGTTGGCATTCCGTTGACTTGGTTCGCTCTGCTCCTGCTCGAGGTCCTGTTGCTTGGTGTTGTTTTCCGCAACGCGACTCCGAATCGGGTGGCCGAAATTCTGCTGGCCCCACTGGGGGCGCCTTGGATTACGGCCACGGCACGGTGGCAGATCCCGGCGGCGGGAGCCTGCCTATGTTTGCCCTTCTTGGTCGTCTCGACCTGGATCGAAGGTGCCGTGGCAAGACGTAGCTTCCCGCCGGATCTCTCGCGGCGCTGGGCGAGGAGCGCCAATCTCGTTACCTACGTTCCGATCGCCGTTGGTCTTGCTGCCTACGCGCTTGCCTTGGCCTTCACGAGCCTCGGCGCCGTTGACTACGACGTGGGCCCCTGAGGTCTACCGCAGCGGCCACCGCTGGCCGGCTTCGACGCATGGGCGCTCGCGCCGGCGATAGCGCTCCAACAAGCATTTGCTCCTCTGGCCCTTCCACGAAGGCTCCCGAAATGTACGTACAAGAGATGTACGTTTTCGGTGGGCGTTGGGGCCGGGCTGCCGACGCGAAGCCATGGGGGCCCTCCTCGGTCCTCCGGCACGCCGCGCGGGTACGCCGCAATGACGCCGCCTGTCCACTCGGAGACCAAACGGCGCTAGCGTTGTTCCGAGTCTCTTTTCGCTGGCCAAGCACGGACATCGGGAATGTTCAGGATCGAGGACGAACTTCACGCTGAGCCCCAGGCAGGGGAATTCCCATCCTTCGAAGGTGCGCTAGCTGAACTGCGCAATCGCGCGACGCTCCCCTGGGACAAGTTGCCGAACGTCGCGCCATGCACCTCCTGGAGAACCTGCGGGCGCCTCTATGAGATCGTGGAGTACGACGACGCCGAGCTTCCGTGGAAGGAGCTAGGTCGGACGCAGGTGCTCGAGATCAATGCTCAGGGACTACGCTGGCTTCACACCGTCGCGTGAATCCACCCCAGCGCCTCCCGCACGAGCCGGACCGCCTCCTTCAGAGCCTTCGCGCGACCTCGGCCTATCGGACGGTCTTTCCGCGGGGATTGAGCGCGCTCGTGGGTCCGCGGAAGGATGCGAAGCCACGTGCAAGATCGATCCGGCTGCGTGCGACTAAGAACCTTTTTCACCTCCGACTGTCTGAGCTCAAATGCCCAAGACTGACCTCTGGCTTCTCGCCCCCGTGAGCTACTGCACGATATCCGTGCTGCTTTTCTCGTTCGCAGGGCGCGCCTCCTCCGCCCTCGGCCGCGACCTCCAGCTGGGGCAGCTCCTGGATCCGCGGCACTTCTCCTTCGACCATGCGCGATTCGCCGTAGTCGTCACGGTGGTCGTTCTTGCCGTCGCCGTGATGCGGAGGTCTCAGCTCGCGATCTTGGTGACGCTCCACGGACTCTTCGTCGCGTTCTACATCGACGTGCTTCGCTTCATCGCCATCGTGCCGGACAAGATCGACTTCCGCTTGGTCTATCCAATCGAGCTCGGTCTTCAGCTCGCCTGGCTCTCGGCGCTCTGCTGCCTTGCGTCCTCGATCGTGCACCTTCGCACGAGATTGTGGAGCACATCCACCCGTGCATCCGATAGCGAGTAGGCCCTCGCGTCCGTTATCGTCTAAGGATCGATGCATGAGAAGCAACCTCGAACGGGTGCTCGACGCCTACACGGGAGAGAGCCAGGAGTTCCTTCTGCCCGCTAGCCAGCAGGGCGCGAAGGACCTGCTCGACCAGCTGAAGGCCTTCGTGCAGTCGCTCGGCGACTTCGAGTCCTTTCCGGAAGGAAACGCCGGCGTGGTGCTGTTCGCCCTGCTCACGTGCCTGCAGCGAGAGTGCCCGGACGTAAGCGACTTTGCTCACACGATGCAGGGGATTCGTCAGCTCACCGAGGCGACCCACGAGATCCTCGCGGACGAGCTCGTGGCGACGACGAGGATTTCTTGAAGGAAAGACTGACCAGGGCCGGACCGGTTAGTCCATGCAACGTGTGTAACCGGAGCCGCCTGCCCCTGTACTCATAACTTGGGGCGCCAAGTCGTCGCAGACCCGTGCCAGAAGCGATGGATGCAAGAGACCTCGACAGCCGGACGAAGAGCCAAGACGCTCGGCCCGCGCGTCGAAACGCCGGCCGGGGTGTGTTGGCTCGAGCCGCCCTACCCCGTCTGGGCCATTCTGCTGCACACGGTGTTCGTGGTGGGGCCATTCGTGCTCGTCGATCTGGCCACGTTCCACAAACACGGCGACGTCACGGGCCTCTGGGTGACCGGCCTCACTTTGCCGCTAGCTCTGCTCGCCATCCGGTGGCTCTGGCGCAACGTGACCCGTCCGCTCTGGGAATTGCGGATCGCAGCTCAGGGCGTGAGCTGGGGGCCGCAGTCCGGCCCTGGTGCATGGAACCACATCGGCGGAGCGGAGCTCGACACGATCTACTGGTACGAGGAGCCGGGAGAAGTGGGACCGCTCCCTTACCTGTTTCTCATGACCAAGGACCACGAGTTCGGAGAGCTGGCCTGTTGGACGTTTTGCGAGAATGCAAAACAGATCTGCCACGACATCATGGCCCTGCACCCGCATGTGAAGCTCCGTCGCGACGACCCGCGTTGGGGTGACCACCGTCGGGGGCAGTTTGCTCGCCCGTAGGAAGACGTGTAGTTCCTTCATATCCCGATGAGCGCCGAGGATGCCAAGTTGCCCAAGCGCTCGCTCGCGCTCCTGCTCGCCGCCATCCTGTCGGGAGGGATAGGGCACTTCTCCTTGGGGCTCCGCCGTCGGGCCCTTTTCTGGCTCGGCGTGCAAGCGGGGTCGGTTCTGCTCCTGGCGATGACGACCGTGGCGTTCGATGGCAGTGTCGTGGCGTATGGCGGGGTTCTGGTCTTCGCGGTTCTGGCCCGACTCGGTCAGCTATTGGACCTTGCCTTTCTGAAGCGGGATCGCTTCAAAAAGACGCCGCTTTTGCGAGTCCTCGGCTTCGCGCTGGTTGCGCTTGGACTGCTGTACGGGATCGGAGTGGCCATTCGGACGCACATCGTCGAAGCCTTCAAGATCCCCGGCGGCTCCATGGCTCCCGCGCTATTTCCTGGGGATCACATCGTGGTCGACAAGACGGCTGTTGGCTCGAGTGCACCTTTGCCGGCGCGAGGTGAAGTGATCGTGTTCGAATACCCAGATCCGGATCCGGACCATCCGCGGGTCGACTACCTCAAGCGCGTCGTTGGCGTGGGGGGAGACCGAGTCGTGGTCCAAGGGGGACACCCCATCATCAACGGCTGGCGAGTCCCCAGCTGCTTGGTCGGCACGTTCCCCCTGCCAGGCGCAGAACTACCGGACGAGGGCGAGCTCCACGTCGAGTTCCTGGGCAAGCACTCCTACCTCACTTGGTATCAAGCGGACTCCGGAACCGACGAAGAAGGGCCGTACAAAGTTCCCCCCGGTCAGGTCTTCGTTCTCGGCGACAACCGCTGGAACAGCAGTGACTCGCGAAGTTGGAACTACGGTCGGGGTGCCAGCCTGCCCGCCGAGAACATCAAGGGGCGGGCCCTATCCGTCTGGTTATCCTTCGACCAAGGAGCGATTGCGTGGGATCGGATCGGGCTCACGCTCGGAGCGCCACCCCGGGTCCCTGGTGCGCCAACGGAAATGAGAGAAGGCATCGCGCGGTGTCTGGCCAACCCTCGGGCCGAGACGCTTCCTCCGCAATGATCGTGCAAGCTCATCCCGGCGAGAACATCACTGGGTAGGTGACCGTGGTGACGCCTTCGGCCGGCGAGACCGACGGGAACGTCATGCGCTGGAACGCGTCGGCCAGACAACTCGGAACGAAGCAGTCAGGGATGGTCGTCTCGGGGATGTGAACACGGGTGACCTCGCCGCTGGGCAAGATGACGAACTGAATCTTGACCTTCCCTTCCAAGTTGGGGTTGAAGCGGAGACGAGGCTCGTAGCAGCCGCGGAACTCCGAAAAGTGTGATCGGATGGTGGCTTGGATCTGCGGGGGCACCCGAGACGCAGGTTTCTTCACCTCATTCGACCTCTTCGGGATCTCGCCGGCAGTCGTGGGGAACTTTCCCTCACACCCGTCTACCGGGCCGAGTTCGGCGACCGCCGCCTTCTCGTCCGCGCTCGGGGCCTCGAGCGCTCCCGGTGGGTAGCTTTCCGGCTCTGGGATCTCCCGGGTATCACGTTTTCCGGAGGAGCAGGCGAGGCACAGAAGGCACGACATCCCGAACATGCAGGTCCGCATCGGGGCACAGCATAGCGCATGATAGGGGGTGACATCAGCACCTCGCCATCTATTGCGACCGGCGAGCGTGGGGTGATTCTCCGCGACGAAATTGGCGGCCTCCGGATCGGGGTCAGCGAGAACGTGATCCTGCTATTTCGCAAGCCCGACCTGACAAAGGTCGCGGCCATCAACCTCCATGTTGCAAAGGACGACGCGTTCCGGGAGTGGTTCGAAGGCTTTCGAGACCTCGACGCCGAGGAAACCCGCGCTGATGCGCAAGAGATCCTGGCCGACCCGCAGCTTGGCAGTACGGAGGAAGCTCGACTGGTTTCGGCGGTGGCCGAGTATCGTTGGGTCGATCGGCTGAACTAGGATGCGTTCGATGAAGAAGGATCGCCCAGCCGCCCCGAAGAAAGCGGAACCGAAGAGTGCGGAACCGAAGAGCACCGAATCGGTCCTCGCGTTCTCAGGCGTCGGACAGTGGGCCGCGTGGCTCAAATCCCATCATGCTCGCTCGCAGGGCGTCTGGCTTCGTCTCGCGAAGAAAGGGGCCAAGGCCGGAATCACCTATCCGGAGGCCCTCGACGTTGCGCTGGTGTGGGGATGGATCGACAGCCAGAAGCGCGCGCTCGACGCAGAAGCGTGGCTGCAGCGGTTCAGTCCGCGTAAGGCCGCGAGCCCCTGGTCCAAGATCAACCGCACCAAGGCGGAGGCACTGATCGCTGCGGGCGCGATGGAGGCTCCCGGTCTAGCCGAGGTCGAGCGAGCCAAACGTGATGGGCGCTGGGAGCGAGCCTATGACGGGGCCCGTTCCGCCACCGTGCCTGCGGACCTCGCCAAAGCGCTCGCACGAAATGCACCCGCGCGAGCCTTTTTCGAGACGCTCGACAGCACGAACCGATTCGCGATTCTTTATCGTGTGCAGACGGCGAAGTCTCCAGAGACGCGAGCTGGCCGCATCGAGCGCTTGGTTGCGATGTGCGCCAAACGCGAGACGATTCACCCGGCACGACAGAAGGCGACGGGCGCACGAGGGATAGCGAAGCCGAAGAACGTACGTGCCGCAAAGAAGTAACGAATTGCGGAGGGGCGGGGGAGGCGCCGTGGCCTCTCCCACGAAGGCTCCCGAAATGTAGTACAACAAATGTACATTTGCGGAGGGCTTTGGGGACCGCGAGGCGGGCAGGTCTCCGCCGGCGTTCCGAGGACTCCGCACGTGATTGACGCCAGCGATTGTACGGCCGAGTGTCCCTTGTCCATGCGGGTCATGCCATGACCAGACAGCGTGCCGCCATCGTTCTTGGAGGCTCCGGGTCAGTCGGAGCCGCGCTGCTGCGCAAGCTCTTGCGCGACGATGGCTTCGACCGCGTCATCACCTTGTCGCGCCGCTCCTTGCCCGAGGCGGTCGCCACGGCTCTCAGCAGCGGCCGCCAGCTCGTGGAGAAGGTCGTCCCCGATATGAGGCCTGCGCCCCTGGCTGCGGCGACCCTCGAGGCAGCGACGGAGTTCGACGGCGATTTGGAAGGCTTCAGTGTGCTCGGCGTCGGAGGCGGGACCGCGAAGCTCACGCTCGAGGAGCATCGCGCGGTGGACGTTGCTCTGAACGAAGCGTTCGCGCGGGCTCTGCGGGACTCGGGCAAAGTCCAGCACCTCGCGTTCATGAGCGCGGCGGGTGCGGACCCGAGCGCGAAGGCGAGCGGCAGTGGTGCCGCGGGCATGCCACGGTACAGCCGCGTCAAGGGCGAGTCCGAAGAAGCGGTGCGCGCGAGCGGTCCGGCGCTCGTGAGCGTGTTCCGTCCGGGAATGATCATCGGCTCCCGGCACACGCCGTGGCTACTCGAAAAGGCGTTACCGTTGTTCTCCTTCGTCACCCCGGAGAAATACAAATCGATCAGCGTGGAGCAGATCGCGCAGGCGATGATCGCGACCGCGAAGCACCACCCCGCGGCCAGCGGGACCTATCACTACCCGGAGATGATGGCGCTGATCACGCCACGCGTCGCTCGCCGTTAGTCGAGCGCCAAGCGGACGAGCTCCGTGCCGTTCGCGATGAACAAGTCGTCCTCCGTGCCGGACCAGGTTCCTTTCGGGGCGAGCTTGTAGCCCTTCGGATTGCCGCCCGCCCACAGGCCGGTCAGCACGTACGAAGCGCCGCTCGACGGCTTGCATTCCGTGAAGAAGCGCGCGCCGACAACGAAGAGGTCCTTGCACGAGGCGTGATCGCCGAGGCGCAGCACGTTCAACCAGGCGCCGCCCTCCTTGGGCATGGAGGCTAGATACATCGGGGCTTGCCCCCTGGTCGCGAGGATCCGGTCGCCCTCCAGCGTGAAGTTCGTGTACGCGGAGCCCGACAGGGGCTCCGGCGGGACGTCGGCGCTCAGGGCCTGACGCAAGATCCCACTCTCCGAAAAATACAGATGCGTCCCGTCGGCGGCCATCTGATTGGCCGGGAAGGTCAGCGCATCGAAGGGGAGAATCACGCGGTCGGACTCACCAGGCAGGTACTCGCGGATGGCCCAGGCGTCGTCGATGCGCACGCCGAAGTAGGCTCGGTCCTGGAAGGCGGCCATGGTGAAAGCCCGATCGTAGGGGCCCTCGTGCGGGACGATCTCGAATCCCGCGCCGGACAGCGCGACCCGGCCAACGGCTCGGTCCCCATCTGCCGAAACGGTCTTGCTCCGTTCGAGCAGGATGAAAGCTTCGGCCGTCGTGACCTCCAATTCGGCGGGTCCTTGCAGGTTCTCGAGCAGCGGTTCGGCGTCGCCGCTATCGAGGTCGATGCGCCAGAGGGACCCATCGAACCTGTAGTTGTCCAGGTCAGTAAAGGTCCCGTACTGGATGAAGTAGACGTGCGAGTCGGTGGCCGCCACGCCTCGGATGGCCGAGCTCGCGGTGAACAGCAGGTCACCGACGTAGCCGCCCATGCCGCCAGCGGCGCCAAACCCTTGGAAGCCGCCGCCGAGGCCCCCCGTTCCCCCCGTCACGACTGGCTCGTCGCCTCCGGTGCCTCCTCCTGCTTTGCCGCCGCTCCCGCCGCTCGGAACCTCGCCGCCACCGCCGCCGCTGGCCCCGTCGAACGGGTCGAATGGGACCTTCACCGTGCCGCACGCTGCGGGGATGGCGGCCAGAGCCAAGAGCGAGATGATTCTACGCCGACCGGGTGTCATCACTGCTGTCCGCTTGGGCTCTCCAAGAGGCGCCTGGCCGAGGCGCGGATCGAGGACGTGCTGCCGGACCGAGCGAGCTCAGCGAGCTCGGCCTGCCAGCGTGGGTCGAGGGTTTGGTTCTCCGAAGTCCCCAGCTCGAGGCGGATCCGCAGCAGGCGTGCGCTGTCCTTCGTCTCGGGATCGTGGCTCTCGGAGAGCGGGGCGAGCGCGAGCTTGGCGCCTTCCAAATCACCCTTGCGCATGGCCTCGGTCACGCGCGCCCAGCGAGCGTCCGGGTCAGCGGAAGGATTGTCTGGTGACGGAGCCAGGGCTGCTCGTGCGGCCGGCAGGCGCTTGTCACCCGGCCGTGCTGCGGACCGAGCGGGCACGGGGGTCTTCCCTGCTTCGTCGGTGGCCTTCGTGGTGTCCGGGGGCTCCTCTTGGCTCGTCCGTGCGTCGGCCGTGCGCGCGGTGCGCGACCGAAGCTCGAGATCGCGCGCCAGGCTCGGTCCGATGGTCGCCGACTCGGTCTCGGCCCGGGTCCACCACGGTCCGACGACGACGCCGAAAGCCAGAAGCGCAGCCCCGAGGACGCCGCCCACGACCGCGCGCGTCTTCTGGCTGCGCGCAGTGTCGCTCCGGGCAGTGCCGGTCCGGGCATTGCCGGTTCGAGCAAGGCGAAGGGCTCGCTGGCGTGCGACACGTCGCAGCGCCACCTCCTCGTCGGGTAGCGTGGCCTCCAGTGCATCCCGCATCCTCTGTCCGAGGTCAGTCGACGCCATGCTGCACCTCCTCTTCCGGGCTCGGCGACCTAGGCTTTCCCGCGCCGAAGTAAGCGTCGTCCCGGAGCAGGCCTTCGAGCTGCCGTCGCGCGTCGCGAAGGCGCGTGCGCACGGTCGGCTCCGGCGCGTCGACGATCGTCGCGATCTCGGCCGTCGAAAGTCCACTGAGCTCGAACAACGTCAACACCGCGCGCCGTTTGGGGGTGATGCGATCCAGGGCAGCGTACAGCCGACTGGTGCGCTCGCGTTCCTCGAGTGAGGCCTCGACGCTCATCTGGTCATCGGCCACCTCGATGGCGGCGTCCGACATGAAGAAGCGGGCCAAGAAGCGATAGCGAGAACGAAGGTGCTTGAGCCACACCCGGTAACAGACCGCGTGACAGAAGGTCTTGAAGGAGCTCCGGCCCTCGAAACTCGCCGTGAGGAGCTGCTCGAGCGCCGTCTGGATCAGGTCATCGAGGTCGGGACCCGGGCCGGCCAGCGCGAACATCTGCCGATGGACCAGCAACATGACCTCACGTTCCGGGAGCGGCAGGGCCCCGGCCGTGACCGCCTCGGCACGACTTGAGGCCTTCGGCGCCTCGGGGCGGGTCAGCGTAAGAAGGGACAAGGATGCCACAACGTCCATGACTGAGTCCCCGGACCGGGTCAAGAAGTGCGGTCTCTGGCGAATTTTTATCACCGCACGCCAGGATCCGAGGAAACACCGCACCTTGGGACCTTGGCGGCGCCTCGGAGATTCGGCACCCTTGCTCCTGGTGATTCGCCTGGCTGCGGCGGGGAGGGCGCTGTGTCGGTCCCGCGGAACTCTCGGTTTTCGGCTTCTCGTGGCGTCTTGCCTGGCGGCTCCGGCCGGCCTTGCTGACGTCGGAGCAACCCAGGCCGGAGGTGCCGACATCGGAGCAGCCGGAGCTGCGCAAGCCAGCGGCGCGCGCACGACCCCCGAGGTCCGCGTCGACTGTCCAGAGCTCTCACCCGAACAGGTCGCGCTCGTCGAAGCTCGGCAGATGGGCGAGCTTCTGTCTCAGCAAGTCCAAGGCGTCACGCTCCTTTTGGTGTGCTCGAAGGACCGCGTGAGCGGCATCTGGCAGGAAGGCGGCGTCACCGTGGAGTCTCGCTTCCTCTCCCGCAATGCCAGTGACAGCGCCGTCGAGCTCTTGCACTGGTTGGCCTCGGTGCTGCTCGAGCTGCGCAGTCAGCGGTCGGGGCCTCCACCCACGGGAGTCGGGACCACCGCGGTGACGAGCGCCGGAGTCGCGACCCAGGCGCCGCCGCCCACCGAGCCCCAGGCCGAGCCCGCTCCGGCTCCGCCGCCCCCAGCCGCCGCGCCGGAGCCAACCGCCGCGCCAGCGGCTGCGCCGTCGTCCGCGGAGCCTTCAGCTCGTGAGCCCTCACCGTGGACCTTGGCGCTCGCCGCCACTTACGCCCACTTCGGCACCGAGATCGCGGGCGCGCTCGGGCCCCAGGCCGCCGTGAGTTATCGCATCCTGCCCCGATTGGAATTGAAAGCCGCGACGGACGTGAGGTTTGGCCTCGGCTCGAGCGAAGGGTTCGGCATGTTCGACGTCGGGCTGTCCGTGGGCGCGAGCTACGACCTCTTCCCGTTTCTTTCACTGGCGCTGGCGCCGCGCCTCGTGCTGACGACCTTCACGGTCCCGCCGGATGTGACCGGGGCGAGCGCTCCCGTGGTGGCGGGCGGAGCGACGCTTCTCGCTCGAGGGCGACTTCCCTTGGGCCGGCTGCGTCCTTTCCTGGATCTCGGCGTCGAGGCCCTGACGCCTGCCCGGGAAGCCACCCTCACGGGCGAGACAGCGCGGACGGTGCTCACGGTGCCGAGCTGGCAGGGGCTGGTCGCGCTCGGCGTCGAGCTGTCGCTCTAGTCCGTTCCCCAGGCGACCCGCCCGAGCGCGTCAGTCGTCCACGATGTCCAGCACGTCCTGGAGAAAGAAGACGGCCTCTTCCACCGCACCTTGTTCGTCGAGCGGCAGGGCGAGCTCCAGCTGCTGGACCAGAAGATTCGGATCGTAGTCGGGCATGTACTGTGAGCCTCGCAGCCGCATCGCGAACTCCGCCATCCCCGCGGCGAACATGAACTTCACGGACGGCAGCTCCTGCGCATCATCGGGCTCGAGGTGTCGAACCAATTGCCTTTGCTGCCACTCGTCCGAACGGCGGTAGTGGACCATCACGTCGATCAGCCCATCGGGACTTTCGGTACTACCGGACAGCCCGCCGGCTCCGCCGAGTCCACTGGCGCCACCCATCCCGGGGAGATCTGGAATGGTGCCCTCCGCGGCCGTGGGAAGCATCTCTTCACTGTCCGCGGGAATGAGCTCGAAGAGAGCCGTGGTCGTGAGCCCCGCACCCAGCTCTCCGGCGTTGGTCCATTCACTGAAGAACTCCTCCTCCGACAGCAGGAGCCGCTCATAGCCGAGAAGTCGATACCCCTTGATGAATTCCGGGTTGAAGCTGACTCTCCATTTGACGTCGGCTGCGACGGTCATCAAGACGCCCGAGAGAGCGTAGGTGAGGGCGCGCCGCGTCTCCGCAGCGGAATCGATTTGGAAATAGACGCCATCACCAGCGTGGGCGATGGACTCCGCAATCGCGCTGCCCGAGGACGACATGCCATAGCCCAGGACGCTCATGAACAGTCCGAGCTGCCGTTTCTCCTCCACGAAGTCCTGAAGCGCACCCGCGGTGCTGAGGCCCACGTTGAAGTCGCCATCGGTAGCCAGAAGGATTCTGTTCGTTCCACCCTCTCGGAAATGCTGCTCGGCGAGCTCGTAGGCCATTTGCAGGCCAGCGGCGCCGTTGGTCGATCCTCCGGCTTCTAGGGCGTTGATCTCATCCACGATGTCGACCTTGTGATCCCCGGGCTCGTTCTCGAGAGCGAGTTTTGCGTCGCCGGCATAGGTCACGATCGACAAGCTGTCGTCCGGACGAAGCTGAAGGGCCACGCTCTTCAGGCCGAGTTTGACGAGGTCGAGCTTGGTCTCCCCGTACATCGACCCGCTCACATCGATGAGAAAAGTGATGTGTGCGGGAGGGACCTCTTCGAGACTGACTTCCTGACCTTCGAGTCCGACCATGAGCAGCTGTCGGGCCGGATTCCACGGACAGGGGGCCAGCTCCGTGTAGACGGAAAGCGGGTTTTCCCCGGCAGGCTGCTCGAAGTTGAAATCGAAATAGTTGAGAAAGCCTTCCACCTGGACGGTCTCCGGATCGGGCAGCTCGCGGATCGCCACGGATTGACGACTGAGCACATAGGACGCCGTGTTCGAGTCGATCGAGAAGGTCGAAGTCGTGTCGTCGGCGGGCGCAATGAACGGATTTTCTTCGACGAAGGTGGGTTCCGATCGGATCATCGTGGGCAGTGCGGGGAACTGTCGCCGGCCACCGCCAGCCACCGCAAAGGCCCCACCGAAGCCGTTTGGCAGTCCATCCACTCCCGACTTGGCCTCTGGATCGGACCTGTAACCGATCACGCCATCCCCGTAGTTCGCCTGGCCGTTCGGAGCGACGGCGAGGCTGCGCTGGGCGACATCTGGGCCGTTGGCATTCCCCCCGCTGGCATCGTCGCCGTTCGAGGACCCGCCGGTGGCCTGCGGCTTGTCCGGTTTCGTCTCGGTTGAGCCATCATCCTGGCTCGAGGAGCCGTCGGCGCCACCTCCACCGCCGGGACCCATCGACTCATCGTCGCCGCACGCCAACGGGAGCAGAGACAGGAACAACAATCCGATTGCGAAGCGAAAGCGAACCACGATGACCGAGCCTTCCCGCCCACGGATGGGCTGTGACGTGCGCAGAGTTGGTGCCCGCAAGGGGGTCCGACGTGCGGTCCGGGTTCGGCGTTTCTCGGCGTGCCAGCTCGAAGAACTGACCATTGTCCCCTGGGCGCCGCGCTCGTTTCATGGACCGGTGGCGTCCACTCCCGATGCGTTGCAGGCAGCCTCGAACTTCGTGAGCATCCTTGGTCTGGTCATTGCCGTCGGGGGATTCGTCTGGGATAGGCATCGCGAACGACGGGAGCGAGAGCTCAACGCGTTCGCCACGCTCGACGACAAGTACATCGATTTCCTCCGCCTGTGCCTCGACTACCCGCAGCTCGACGTCCTCGCGGTACCGCTGGACTCGCCTGGCTCCTTGACTGACGACCAGCTGCGTAAGGAGTACGCCCTCTTCGCCATTCTCATCTCCCTATTCGAGAGCGTGTCTGTGATGCTGGAAGGCCAGAGCGCGGCGTACCGAGGTCGGTTTCAACCCGGCTGGGAGGACTGCATGAAGTCATACGCCAAAAGAGCGGGCTTTCGCCGCGCCTGGGCGATTGTGGGTCCTCAATGCGATCGTCGCTTCTACGAGTACATGCAGGGGCTCATCGGACCCACATGACCAGGTTCCAGACCCTCCTTCGCTAGCGAATTCCTGGACCATTCTGCTGCGCCAGCTCACCCGCTGATCGAGTGACGAACCGCCCTTGCCTGGCGTTTTTGCTGGCCCTGCTTTCGCTCGCTTGTGGCGGGCAAACGGCCGCTGACGCGGAAGGCGTCGGGGGTTCAGGGACGGGCGGCGCTACTGGCTCTGGCGGCTCCGGCGGGGGTCCGAACGGGGATGGTGGGACGGGTACCTGCGACCTCCTCGAGGAGCTCATGAGTGACGGAACGACCACGACGGACACGACGTGCGAGCCCGCGCCGGGGTTGGGCTTGCTCGAGTTGAGTGATGGGGACCAACCCAAAGCGCTGGTCGCGACGGACGAGGGCCTCTGGGTCGCTGGCGGCCGCAAGTCGGACGCCTTCGTGTCGGCCATTTCTTTCGATGGCAGAGCGGAGACGTTGCTCACGATTGCGAATGCTCGAGCGTCCGCACTGACTCTGGTCGGGGGTGACACGCTGGTGGTGGCCGGAAGGATCGGCGGCGATCCGGATGATCCGGCTCAGCACGGCATCTTTCTGCGCGGGCTCAGCCTGGACGGCGACGAGCTCTGGGCCGTTCGCTTCGGCAGCTGGCCGTCGAGTTATGTCGCTGCGCTGGCCCGGGGTCCGGACGAGTCCGTCTACGTCGCGGGCACCACCGACGACGCGCCGGCCGATCCGAACGGCGGGCCGTTTCTGCTCAAGTACGATGCGGCGGGTAACCTGGAACGGAGCATCGACCTGGATACGAACGGCTACCTGTCCGTCGAGGACATGACGGCAAACGAGGCGGGTGCGCTCTACGCCGCCGTCCGGGTGGATTACACGGCAGCGCCCGTCGTGCGAGCTCTGGGCGATGACGGAGGAGTGCTTTGGGAGCTCCCTTCGCAGCAGCTCGGCTGCAGCTTCTGCAACAAGCTCTTCGCGGCGGACGATGGCGATCTGTACGTGGCTGGCACGAGCAAGGGCGACGTATCTCTGGCGCGCGTTTCGCCCGGCGGTGAGGTGCTGTGGACGTCCATCGTGGCGCACGAGCCCAGCGATGAAGTCGGCGTACTGACCGTGACGGCGGACGGCGCCTATGTCTTCGCTCGCTCGTTCGAGGGCACCGACTCCGAGAGCCACCTGCTCGCCGTTCACTTTGGCCCTGACGGAGAGCAACTGAACATCGACGCCACAGAGGGCCCCCGCACGGAAATGGTCTCAGCTGCGGCCAGCACGCCCGCGGGCGACGTGTTCCTCGCCGGTGTCAGCATGCCCGGCTTCAACCGCACGGGGAGGACGCGCGCCTTCGTCATGGACTGGCCAGAGGCGCCTTGAGGGACTCCACGCTTGGCGTTAGGGGAGGTGTCGAGGCGCCATGGCAAGCCGCACGTTTTTGACGGTGTCCGACGTGGATCGGATCTATCCCTCCTTCCAAAACCCGTCGTTCGACGTCGACAAGCACACGGTGCTCGCTTCGATCGGCCTCATTCCGATGTTGTGGCTTTGCCTTTTTCGCGAGCGCGACTTGGTGGAGATGGAGTTCCAGGGCGACGACGGGCCGATCCCGGCGTTCGCCCCACTGACCACTCTCGAGCAAGGACTCAGCAACTTGCGCGAGGTGGGCCCTTTGTTGAACGAGACCTTCGCCCCAGAGGGAGGGCTGACGCATCACTTGACTCTCTTCGCGGACTACCTCGCGATTCAGGCAGGTCGATACGTAACGATCGGGCTGTCTGAGCTCGAGTTCTTGTACGTCGAGGGTGGCCTCAGGACCGTGCTCCGCGCTGCCCTGCGTGCACTCGACGAACAGGAGAATGTATTGACACCGCTTCTGACGCTCAGTGAAGTCAGGCTAGGCCGGCGGTTCGTGACGCTCGCTGAGAGGCGGTCAGCCGAATGTGCACCGGAGGACCGGGCGAACTACTACAATATCCTGGGCGACCACTGGATTCAGCGACCACCGTGGGACCCGCCAGGGCCGTATTGACCCACGAGTGCCGTCGCTATTCGTTCCAGTTCTTCCAGTCGTCCCAGTTCTTGAAGTCGGTCGTCCAGACGCCGGTGTCGTTGTAGGCGCCGCCGCTCTCGAGGAAGGCGTCCTTGCGGGAGTTCTCGCCGCCGAGGTGCCAGCGCATCCAGGCCACGTTGGCGGCGGCGCCGTCCCAAGGACCCGAGCCATGACCGCCTCCCGCCATCATGCCGAGCCAACACGGGCCCTGATTGCCGGGATTGTTGAAGTCACCCTGGGCGTTCGGGGCCTCCTGCCCCGTTTCGCCGTAGATGATGCCGACCGGAATGGTGAGGTCGACGAGCGCGTTGTGGTCGAAGTCGCCGCTGTTGTCCAAGAGAGCCGTCGTCACACGGTCGTCCGCGAGCGCCGTCGCTTCCGAGGACAGCCCACCCATCGAGTGACCGAACACACCGACGCGATCGAGAATGAGTCGATCGTACATCGGGCTATTGGTGTCGGCGTTCTGCTCCTCGAGCCAATCGATGGCAGCCGACATCAGGACGCTGTCGCCGGTCGACTCGCGGATGCCCACGATGACGAAGCCTTGCGACGCCATGCGGCTCAAAAGCTGGATGTAGTAGCTCGGCTCCGTGCCGCCCCCGGGACCCCAAATCGCCACCGGATGCTTGGTGTTGGGTTCAGTCGTGATGTTGGCGGGACGGACCAGGATGTGGCCACCGCCGCTAAAACTCAGGTCTTCGAGCGTGGTGTCCAAGGGACCATCGCTGCTTACGTCATCGCCCGCCAAGAAGACCGTCACCTCAGGCTCGTCTGGGCCCGTGTCACTACCGCCCGAGCCGGGATCTTCACTGCCACCCGTGCCTGCGTCGGTCCCCCCGCCGGCCGTGTCGCTTCCACCGCTGCCCGGACCATCTTGGCTGCCGCCAGTCGCGGTGTGGCTTCCACCGGTGCCGGTGTGGCTGCCGCCCGTGCCGGTCTGGGCACCGCCGGTGGCCGCCTGGCTGCCGCCGGTGCTGGTGGTCGTGCCTCCCGAACCGAGGTCGCCTGACTGATCCGCTGGCGTTCCGCTGCTCGAGCACGCGCACGATAGTGCAAAGATCAACGAACCTTGCAGAACGCTGGTGCCAATTTTGTCCCTTGTCAGAAGTCGCGAGATCACGTGGGTGGTGTAGTGCCGGGGCCCGGGATGACACAGGGGAGGAAATCCACCCTGCGTCGTGAACAAATTCTCCGTGAGCCGAAGCGAAGCGCTTCCTCGCGCACCATCGCCAACATCAGCACTCGGATCACCGGCCAACGTGCCGTAGAACGTTGGGCCGACGCGGCTCCGCGATTGAATCGAAACGAGTGACACAATGAGGCCAGTTCGTGTTGCGGCTGCGCAAGTCGCCCCGGTGTTCATGGACCGGGCGGCGACCTTGGCCAAGGCCGTCGACACCGTCCTCGAGGCGGCCCGGAACGGGGCCGAGCTAGTGGTCTTCCCCGAAGCCTTCGTGCCTGGCTACCCGTACTGGGCGATGGCCCTCGACCCGATGTCGATCAACGCATTTCTCCAGCGCCTTTACGTCGAGGCGGTGGAGATCCCATCCGTGGCACTCGAGCCGCTCTGCGCCGCGGCCCGTGAAGCCAGCATCAGCGTGTGCCTGGGCCTCTCCGAACGGGCCGGCGGCACCCTCTACAACAGTCAACTGTTCATCGGTCCCGACGGCCACATCGTGGGCCGCCGCCGCAAGTTGGTACCGACCAGCCACGAACGCATGGTCTGGGGCCGGGGTGACGGCACGGATTTGGGCCTGTTCGATCTCCCATTCGGCCGCACAGGCGGGCTCATTTGCTACGAGCACGCGAACCCGCTGTTCCGCTACGCGCTCAGCGCCCAGGGCGAAGAGATCCACATCGCGACGTGGCCAGGTCTGGGCGGCATCTCGTCCGTCGTCGATGCTGCCTGTCGCCACTATGCCTTCGAAGCGCAGGCCTTCGTCATCAACGTCACCTCCATTCTCACATCGGAGATTCTGGCTGCGCTCGGCCCGGGTGGAAGCGTGGCCAAGCTAGAGCCGGGCGGTGGCTACACGGCTATCGTCACTCCCCGTGGAGACTTTCTGGCCGGTCCCCAGCGCGATGGTGAGGCGATCCTGTACGCGGACCTCGACCCCGCTCTGATCGACAAGGCCAAGTCGATCGTCGATACCAGCGGCCACTACGCCCGGCCCGACGTGGTGACGTTGCATCTGAATCGGGCCGCACAGACGCCGCTGGTGATTCACGGGGAAGATTGAGCGGGCCGACGAGCGGTTCACCCCGCCCTGCGCCGTCGAACGCGTGCGAGCCTGGTTGCGCCAGCTGCCAGGTGCCGTCCGAGCCAGCCTGCGATCTGCTTGGCCCGGGGTAGCTCGGACGGTCTCGGCACGTCGAGGTCGCTCAGGTCGATGTCTTCTGCGAGCTCGTCGTTCGTGGGCGTCACGAGGAACGGTCCACCAACTTCCTCATCGAAGGGGCCATCGAGGTCGCCCGCAAGGGTCGCGTCGCCGCCATTCATGCTGGCCACCGTCGTTTGGCCCAGCTCGCTGGCAAAGTCGTCCTCCGCAGCGCTCGCCTCCAGGAAGCCGCTGTCATCAGGCTGCTCCTGCCTTGCTCGGGAAAACGCGAGCAGACGCGCCACATGGCCCGGGTCGAGGTGGCCTGGGCGATCGTGACGCCGCAGTGGAGGAAGCTTCTGCGGCGTGGGGTGCTTGCGCTCGTTCATGACGAACGAGGTGTAGCAATCGGCGTGCCACACTGGAGAAGACGCTCGACTCGAGCCCGCCTTCAGCGATCAGGGATGCTCACTGCATCGCGGCCGGCTCGAAATGACACGGGTGACTGGAGCGGACAGCGTGTCAGTTTGGAGCAGTGAGGCAGGACGGCGCACGCACGGGAGTCCGTCACACGCAGGCTCGACGGACGTTCGACGCACGATGGTGACGCCCGATTCACTCGCAAACTTCGTAGTGCACGGTGAGCCACGCCACGTCGACGTAGGCGCGCCCTCCGGTGAGGGGGAGGGCACCAATGGCGACCCCGAAGCCCGCCGAATTGATCTGCTCGGGGGACCATTCTTCCCCCCAGAGCTCGGCCTCGCCGCCGTACTCGGCCTCTTCGAGCATCAGGGGCCAGGCGTCATCGCGCTTCAGGTCGGTTCCGACCTCCTGTCCGTCGCGAACGAGGCGCACGGCATAATCCACCACTGGCTCGGTCGACTCGTAGGAGCGCCTGACGACTGCCGTCACGCCGACGATCGTCGCCTCGGCAGGAATGTCGAAGCCGAAGTCTTCGAGAATGAGTCGGTCCTGAAAGCCCACGGTGCCCGCATCGAGCGAGGTCTCGGCCGCCTCGAGGTACGACTCGCTCTCTTCGAGCGCGTTCTCCACGGTGCGCCACTTGGTGGGCGGCAGGCAGTAGTCGTCGGTGCTGTCCACGCACAAGTGCGCGGCGCAAAACTCCGCCGTTCCGCCGCGTTCGGTGCACGGAGCCACGCAGTCGGCCGCGGTCACGCACAGTTGGTTGTAGAGTTCGGAGTACTGCGAGTCCGTGCCAGAGAACGTGCCACTGCGGGCCGCACCCGGAAGCATCGCTTCGGTACTCTGAACGCCGCACGAATCGCTCGTTCCACCGGTTCCGCCGGAATCGGTACCCCCCGAATCCGAGCCCCCCGATTCGCTGCCGCCGCTCGAGCTGCCGCCGGACTCCGTACCGCCGCTCCCTTGCCCGCCGGCCTGTGTGTCCTGGCCCCCCGTGGACGGCTGGCCGCCGTCCCCAAGCCCCGAAGTGCCGCCACTCGACGACTGGCCGTCGGACATCTCCGATCCACACGCCGCCCCGAGGAGCGCAAAGAGGAGGCATGCTGCTCTCGCCGTGCGCCGTCCCGAGTCCCTCGAATCACTCATCGCACCCAACCAACCACAAGGGGCTGACCTGCGCTAGCTGCCGTGGCGGCGAGCATTGGCCCGCATGGCCGCAGACAGAAACGGGGTGAGGCCTGCTCCAAAGCGGTCGATGCTTTCGGCGAAACGACTATCCGCCTCGTACATGTCGGCCAGGCCTGCGTGAATGGCGAAGCTGCACGGGTAAAACCAGCGGTCGATGGAGAGACGGTGACGCTCCGCAAGGTCCATGGCCTGGACCGAGTCCGGGGCGCTTCCAGCCTCGAGCACAGCGAACGCGTCGGCGTAGATCGAGGCTTGCTCGGCCTGCACCTGCTTCCAGTCATCGGCGCTGTACCTCTTCGTCCGCTTCACCGACTCCTTGTACGAGTCCGTGTCACCCCACCGTGCCTTGACCTCTGCTTCGTATTTCGAGGGATCGAAACCTTCGAACATCTGTTTCATCTCGCTCTCTCCTTCTTCGTAGTCGCCCTCGAGAACCCTGAGGGCGGCATCAATCGCGCGAATCATCGCCGTCGTCTGTCGAGCTCGCTGCTGGAGCTCCCGTTTCTGCGCCAAGAGCGCCTGCTTGCGGTCGAAGTGCGGGTCATCGAGCGAGCGGCGGATCTCCTCCAGAGCGAGCCCCTGCTCGCGGCCGATCAGGATCTGCTGCAGGCGCAGCAAGTCGTCGGCGTCATACAGTCGGTATCCAGCGCCGGTGCGCGCTTTCGGAGCCAAAAGCCCGATCTCGTCGTAGTAGTGGAGCGCTCGCACCGAGATGCCGGTGGTCTGCGCGACCTCGCTCACCCGG
>Ga0247744_1000079_pt1 | contig 22080 bp, 13 predicted proteins | sample UWRJS154409C5_FD_180946 | JGI IMG/M metagenome (GOLD analysis project Ga0247744, IMG submission 180946) | Soil microbial communities from Arlington Agricultural Research Station in Wisconsin, United States - UWRJ-S154-409C-5 | ecosystem: Environmental > Terrestrial > Soil > Agricultural land... | reverse complement strand
CGCGCCCCGCGCGCTCGCGCTGATGGCACCAGCGAGCGCCCGCGACTCGGCGCTCGGGCCGAGCGCATCCTGAAAGCCTTGCCCGAGCGCAGGCTCGGACCAGCCGGCTAGAATGCCGACCGAGGCCAGGGCGAGCGCGCCCACCCATCGCTCTTGCGCCATTTTTCGCTCAGGACCTTTTGCACAAACCCCTCGCCCTCTGCAAATGATTCTGCTCTACATGGGGGCTCGTGGACGAGTCCACTGCACAGCGCAGGTCCAGGAGCGAGGGCGCCCCCGTTTCGGACCGTCGGCCCTCCGGCTCCTTCCCGTTCCAGCCGCGCCTCACCTTGCTGGGTGAAGTGGTCCTGGTGGAGGGTGACGACGGCGAGCGTGAGGAGCTCACGGCTCTCGGCATCCTGGAGTTTGCCTATCCGGACGCCGTCGTTCGGCCTGAAACCGCCGCGGATTTCAGCGGCGACATGGACCCGAGCGAGCAGGGCGACGTCGATCGCGACGAGCGGGCCGAAGGTCGGGCCGCCCAAATGCTCGAAGGCCTCGGTGCCGTCGAGCTCGGCACCGTAACGGGCATCCTGCCGAGCTACGATAGTCGCGCCAACTACCTCATCGCCCTAGCCGAGCAGCGACACATCGGCTGCTCGTTTGCGGCTCACGGCGTGGCCGAGCTCGAGCGCCAGGGGTTCGTCGTCGACGTTCTGCCGTCGTTCCCGTTCAAGGTGGCTGCCCCCGATGCGCCGCTCTACGGGCACATCGATACCGACGGCGAGCTCGATTGGTTTCGGATCGAGCTCGGCGTGATGATCGACGGCCGGCCCTACAATTTGGTACCGGCGCTGCTCGAGCTGCTCGAGCAGACCAGCGAGGGAAGCAGCCTAGAATCCCTGGCCCACAGCCCCACGCGCTTTCGCGCCGTCCCGCTCTCGGACGGACGCTACGTGGTCATGCCCTGGGAGCGCCTCCGGCTCATTCTCTCCGTCTTGGCCGAGCTCTATCCGGACGGAGCCGCCGGGCGCACGCTCGACCTGCCCGTGGCGCGCATGCTCGAGCTCGGGGAGCTCGACCGCGTGCTGGGCGGTCCGACGACCGACGGCCTGTGGCTCCAAGGAGCCGAGTGGGTCGACCGAGCACGCAATCTCGCCAAAGGTCCATCCTGGTCACCCAAGCCCGCCGCCCTGCGCGCCGAGCTCCGCAACTATCAGGAAGAAGGCCTGAGCTGGATGGAGCACCTGCGCGATGCGGGCGCGGGCGGCGTTTTGGCCGACGACATGGGCCTCGGCAAGACGCTGCAGACCATCGCGCTGCTCTGTCGGGAAAAAGAGGCGCGGCGCATGGATCGACCGAGTCTCATCGTGGCGCCCACGAGCCTGGTCCACAACTGGCACAAGGAGCTCGGCAAGTTCGCGCCGCACCTGCGCGTGTTCTTGCACACGGGCCCGCGTCGGCATCAGAAAGCCGACGGGTTCGATCGGGCCGAGGTGGTCATCACCAGCTACCCGATTGCCATCCGTGACCTCGTGAGTTTGTCGGGGCGCGAGTACCACTACCTCATCCTGGATGAGGCGCAGACGATCAAGAACGACAAGAGCCTGGCCAGCACCTCCGTGCGCATGCTCTCGGCCCGCCACCGCCTGGCGCTCTCCGGCACCCCAGTCGAGAACCACTTGGGCGAGCTCTGGGCCCTGTTCGAGTTCGCGCAGCCGGGCCTGCTCGGCCGCCCGGAGCAGTTCAAGCGTGAGTTCCGCGAGCCGATCGAAAAGCGGAAAGACGAGCTTCGCCTGGCGCAGCTGCAAAAGCGGGTGGCCCCGTTCATCTTGCGCCGCACCAAAGCCGAGGTGGCCAAGGATCTGCCGCCCAAGACCGAGCTCGTGCGCACGGTCGAGCTCGAAGGCGACCAACGCGACCTCTACGAGAGCATCCGCTTGGCCGCCGACAGCGAAGTCCGTAGCGCCATTGGCCAGCGTGGTCTCTCCCAGAGTCGCATCGCCATCCTCGATGCACTGATGAAGCTGCGGCAGGTGTGCTGCGATCCGCGCATCGTGTCGGTCGAAGGCGCCAGGCGCGTGAAGCGCTCGGCCAAGTACGACCTCTTCTTCGAGTTGCTCGATGCGGAGCTCGCCGAACGGCGCAAGGTGCTCGTCTTTTCCCAATTCACGGCCATGCTCGGTCTCCTGTCCAAGGGCCTGGAAGGCAGGGACGTGCCGCATTTCGTGCTCACCGGACAGACCAAAGAGCGCCAAGGTCTGGTGGACCGCTTCGAGGCTGGCGAAGCGCAGGTCTTCCTGATCAGCCTCAAGGCTGGCGGCACCGGGCTCAACCTGGTCTCCGCCGAAACCGTCATCCACTACGACCCGTGGTGGAACGCTGCCGCTCAGTCCCAGGCGACGGACCGGGCCTACCGCATCGGCCAGAAGAAGCCGGTCATCGCCTACAACCTGGTCGCGAGTTCGAGCGTCGAGGCGCGCATCCTGGAGCTCCAGGCCCGCAAGCGGCACCTGGCCGACGCCATCCTGGGCGTCGGTGCCGGCGGCTACGACTGGTCGGCCGACGAGGTGCAAGACCTGCTCTCGCCGCTCGAGAACGACGAGGTCTTTTGAGCGACGGACCGGGTCGCCGCGAAGCCCTCGATGAGGGCAGTCCCACTCTTCGGCGGAGGGCCGTGCCCCCCGTTGAGGAGCAAACTTGTTAGTATGCTAACAAGTTTTGGCGTCCCCCGGACGGCCCCATGAAACTCGACCACCTTCGCCTGCTCGGCGCCTTCGGCACCAACAAGATCATGGCGGGCGAGCTGTCGCGCCTGTGCAAGCGTGCGCTCGACGGGGAGCGCAGCCGCGAGCTCCTGGCCGTGCCACCACGCAAGGTGGGGCCGGGCGGAATCGTGTATCCGTACGCCCACGATCTGGCGGCCGTCGCGGTGACCTACCACCGCACTTCGGCCCGCGTGCTCTGGGACGTGGCGCTGTCGGGAGCGTCGCGGCTCGACCCCCTCTACGCTGAGCTCTACGAGGACTTCCTGACGGAGGATCGCCCGTGGTTCACCCGCGGCGGCACGCTCAGCGTGCTCGCCTTCGGCACGCAATCGGTCGAAGCCGGGGACCGCCAAGTGGTCGGCGTGGTCAAAAATGCCGTCGTCGACGCAGGCCGAGCCCGCGGCATCGACTGGCAGGTCGACGCCGAAAATCCGGACGTCATCTTGCACGCGCGCGCCGTGCCAACCGGCGACAGTGAGGAGAGCACAGCCAAGACCGAGCTCACGGTGTCGCTCGATCTGGCCGGCCGCCCCATGCACCAGCGCGGCTATCGGCTGGCCCACGGGGACGCCCCCTTGCGTGAAGACCTGGCCGCGGCGCTCGTGCTCTTGGCTCGCCACAACCCGAAGGAGCAGGTCCTGGTCGATCCGATGGCTGGCTCCGGCACCATTCTGCTCGAAGCAGGCCTGCTCGGTTCAGCGCGTTCAATCTGGGAGCCCGGACAAACCCCTCTCGGCGCCCGTTTGCCCGACCTCGGCGAAGCCCTCGCCAAGCTGCCCCCTGCCCTCTTCCCCGACACCGAAGCCGAGCTCTACGGGGCCGAAATCGACCCGATGACGGCGGGGCACCTGCAGGATAACGCCGTACGCGCCGGCCTACGCGAGCGCATCACGCTGCACAGCGGAGACTTCCGCGACTGGGACCTCGGCAAGCGGCTCGCCGGTCGTCCGCCGGGGCTCATCCTGACCAATCCGCCGTATGGCGCGCGCATGGGGGGAAATGCCACGGAGCTCGGTCGCCTCTACAAGGACCTCGCCAGCTTCTGTCGTGCCTTACCCGGCGGCGGGGCTGGCTGGACCGCCGCCTTCCTCGTCGGCGACGCGTCGGAAGAGGAGCGCGCGAAGCAGGGCGACTCGAGCCGCGAGTCGAGCGTGGCGCTCTTCATCCGCAGTGTGGGCGGCAAGCCGCGCATCAAAAAGCCGCTGTCCAATGGCCCGCTACGCGGGCAGTTCTTGCTCTACGATCTCTGAATCAAAAGGCCACTCGCTGGACGTAGCCGTCCGGCCCGCCATCAGGACCTTGCGTCGTGCCAGCAACGAAGAGCGCGCCGTCTGGGGCTACGGCGATGCCGACCGCCGAATCGACGCCTGCCGTACCGAACTGCAGCCCCGCTCCGAGGTCTGCCTGCCTCGCGATCCTCCGTGCGAGCGCGTCTTGATCTCCAAGCGGATCCACGGTCGTGCCGGTGGCGGTCACCTGATCGGCTGCATCGGCTGCGACGTCCCAGAATCCGTTGGTTCTAGGTTCACCCTCGATCCGGAACCAGGCGAGGCCGCCCGTCGAGTCCACCTCCGCCACGAAGCCGACCGTGGGCGCAGGCGCCGTCGGCTCATCCGTGCTTCCGACCGCGTACGCGTTACCCTGGGAGTCCACGGCTAGGCCGCGCACACTCTCGGAACCCTGACCCCCAAACTGAAGCCCCCAGAGCGCACCGCCGTAGCTCGCTAGCTGAGCCACGAATGCATCCCCGGCGCCCGCGCTTTCGGCGAAGAGCGCGCCGTCGGTCACCCCTCCGACCAAGACGCCGCCGTCCGGCAGGGCTGCGAGCGCCGCTGGCACATCGTTCTGGACCGTGACGAAGGCGTTGCTCCAGACCGTCGAACCAGCCGACAGCTTGTACACGGCGGCATCGAGTTCGGTCGACCCCGCATGGATGGTGGTCGCGACGATGAGATCGCCGAAGGAATCGACCACGAGATCCGCTGCAAGGCCGTCGGTCGCGGCCTCTGACACCTCGTTCCCGTCAGCGTCGAGCTCGACGATGCGCGTCGTCGTCTGGAGCGGCATGCCGGACTCCGTTGCGATTAAGACGAACACCTGCCCGCCCGACCCCAGCGCCAGACGAAAGGCGCGCTCGGCGTCCGCAGTTCCGAGCTGCCGCACCCAGACGAGCTCTCCCGCCGCGTCGACCTTCTGAACGAAAGCATCGGTGCCCCCCGCATTCGGCGCCGCGAGCGCGCCCAAGGTGGAGCCCGCGACGTAGACATTCCCGGCCGCGTCGACGGCCACGTCGTGGATCTCGTCGGCGTCGCCGGACCCCACCAGGCGCGCGCACTCCGGAGCGCCCATGTCCAGCGTCCCTGCCGGACAAGCGGCGCTCGTGGGCCCGCCCCCCACCCCACCAGACCCTTCACTCGCACCCCCCGACCCGCTTGCCCCGTCCGCCGGCCCACCGGCTTCGTGGAAAAATGAGCTGAGGTCCGTCCGCGCACCGCAGGCACTCCCGAGGCCGAGCAGGAGCACTCCCATCGAGAATCGAGCGAGCTGACGCACGAGAGTCCATACTAGTTCTGACCGGGCACGACCCGCCACACTCAACTTTGGCGTCGAATTGGCGTCGGGTTGTGTCGCATAGGTGGCCGGCCCGGTCCTACGGGCGGTCGATCGATTGCGGCTGCGCCTACGCTTGGTGCTCGCGCGCGAGCCCGAGCTTCGCCGCCAGGCAGGCAGCGCCTCCCGGCGCTCAGTGCGGGCCAGGCAGCGGGCGAGCGAAACTCGCTGAACGACCTACGGTAGCCGCCGTCGCACCAGGTTCCCCTCGTGGGTGATGGCCCAGAGGTCCTGTCCGGCGCCGTACAACGCGACGACCTGCTCGGAGCCGCCGACGGACGAGTAACGCCACGTCGCTCCATCCCAAACCATGACCGAGGGGCAGGCGATCCAGAGGTTATCCATGGCGCTCGCCCAACCCGCTTGGATGGGATTGCCCATCAGACCGAACTCTGGCCCCGGCTCGAAGCTGTCGACGAAGAACTGGCCATCCCAGCGACTCAGCCAGGGCCGCTGAGTCGAGGCCTTCGGCCCGCTGGGGCCAACCCAGCCTCCCGTCCAAATGTGCTCCCCGTCGCCGAACGAGACAGAGAAGATGGTGATCTCGCCTTCCGATTCGTCCGAAAAAAAGTCGAACCACGTGCCCCCTTCCCAGACCCGCCGCAGGCCCTCGCCCGAGACGATGACGTCCCCTTCGTCGCTACCGAACACGGTCCTGAGCGCCGGGGCGACTGCTGGAGCGCTTCCCGTCCAGGTATCGCCCGCGGCTCGCCACGTGATGCCGTCCTGAGAGACAGCCCACACGTCGCCTTCGTTCCGAGCCCACACGCCGTTGACGTCGAAGCTGGTCGGGATGGGCAGCGCGGTCCAAAGCTCGCCGTCCCAGTGCAGCGCCGTCCCCTCGCGCCCGACGGCCCACACGTCGCTAGGGCCTGTTCCTGACAGAGCGAGCAGCTCGGGCACCGCCGGATGCGCCACCTGGACCCACTCGCCGCCATCGAAGTGAACGAGGTCGTCTCCGGCGGCCCAGACGTCACTCTCGGCTGAGCCCCAGAGCGCGCGCAACGACTCAGTCGTCGGCTGACTGGCGTTCCAGCTGCCGCCTTCGAGCGACAGGAACGTCCCGTCGTCGCCGACCGCCCAGGTCCCAGTGCTGGTCCCCCAGACGCCATTCAAATCGCGAGACGTGACAGCCACAGCGGCCTTCCAGCTCGCGCCGTCGAAATGCGCGAGCGCGCCGGCTTCGCCCACCGCCCAGACGTCCGTCTCGGAATGGCCCCACACGGCGCGAAAGTCGATGGATCCGAAACCAAGGTTCCCCGACTCGTAGACCCAGTCGGCGGCGCCCAGCCAGCGGCCCAAGGCGCCTGCGTTGCCAGCTCCGAACACGACCTTGTCGTCGTCGTGCCAGATGCTCGTCAGGCCGTGCACATTCGAACCGGGCCCGAAGGACGCGGGTTCGAGGAGGTTCAGCCCCACGACCCACAGACTCTCGGGCGCGCGCGAAATGTCCGTCACCCCACCCCACGTGTACAGGGGGAAATCACTCCATTTTACCTCATCATGGAAGTTCCAGATCCAGTCGGCGCTGCCGCCGATCCACACGTCCCAAGGTACGCGCGCCTCGACGGTTGTGAGCGTGCCCTCGTAGGGGCCAGGAGCGTCTTGCCAGGTGTCGCCGTCGAACCTGAGGACCGTCGCTGCTTCACCGACGGCCCAAACGTCGGTTGGTGACGCAGCGGCGATGTCGAGCAGCCGAATCCCGGGTGGCAAGAGCGCGGGGTCCGGCTGCGTCGCGGTCCACGACAACCCGTCCCAATGCAGGAGCGCTTGACGCACGGGCTCGGCCGAGATGGGCGCCGCTGGATCGGCCGGAGCGCCCGCATTGCTCAGGCTGCCCGTGTCACTTGCAAGGATCCAAATGTCCGTGTCCGACGTGCCCGAGATCGCCATGAAGTCGGCGTTCGAGCCGCACCAGCCGTTCTTGGTGCAGAACGTCGGCGGCTCGCTCCGCGGATCGGGCGCGTGGGCCAGGGGGCTCGGACCGCCCCCGTCGATCAGCGCCCCACCCGCGCCGACGGTCCCCCCAGTGTGGACCAAGCCCCCTGCTCCGAAGCCGCCCGAAGCACCTGCGCCTCCACCACCGGCCGCTTGTTGGCCATCGCCGGAGAAATACTGCTCGAGCGCACTCCTAGCGCCGCAACCAGACACCACCCCGGTGGCGACCAGGAAGCTCAGACTAGCAGCCCAACGGGCGGTGGCGCGGCGTCCCCTCAGGCCCACTCGGGCAACCTACCACAGAGCGGAACGCCGAGGCGGTCCGTCCAGTTCAGAAGCCATCGGGACAGTTGGCGGCGACGACGTCGCACGAGACTGGCTCTCCCGTCCCGGTGGCCGCCCAGGCGCTGTCAGCGAGGGCTTCGAACTCGGCCCTGGTCGTCCGCGCACAGTCCAGCGGGACGCGAAGGAAGGCCAGGTCCTCGCGTAGCCGGTCGTTCGAGCACTGCTCCATCTGCCCTACCGTCACCTGGCAGGAGTCCGCTCCTTCCGTGCTCGTCATGCAGGGCAGGATCGTGACTTTGCCGCCGTTCCGCGCTGGGTCCTGCTTGCAGGACGAGTAGTAGGCGTCGCACAGAGCTCGCAGGGAGGCGTCGGTAAAGTCGGCACGACTTTCAAAGTAGTCGGAGCCGGCGCTCGTGATGGCCAAGACAACGCAGACGTCGATGTCGGCGTAGCTCTCGGTGAGGGCGATCGCGGACGACTCACAATAGGCAGCCAGCTCATCCGCCGTGAGCTCGCTCATCAGCTTGTCCTCCGGCAACCCGGAGTCGATCGGCCCCGCCGGCGAGCTACAACCCAGGAGCAAGGTGGCCATGGCCAAGCCAAGCCAACCTCCGTGCTCCTCCACCGCCGCCATGGTCTCCCCTCAGCCGGCTTCAAGTGCCGCTGCGTCGAGCAGATCCTGCGGCCGACCTGACGCTCGCTTCTGCGCGACGAGGTGCGCCTTGCTCACGCAGCTGACCTGCTGGCCTCCGACCTCGAACAGGACACGGGCGGCAAACGCCTCCCCGAACCGCCCACCTGGAACGTTCTTCATGAGATCGATGCGGGCAGGCGGATGCCCCATCCACACGACGTCGAGACCGTGCGCCGAACGCAGGTCGCCCAGGGTACTCGCGGGGGCTCCAAACGCGGCGAGGGCTCGGAGAGCGCGCTCGAGATTGTCATCACTTTCGCCGAGCCAAATATCCACGTCCTTGGTGAAGCGGGGGACGCCATGCAGGGCGACGGCTTGCCCGCCCACCAAGAGATACTCAACCTTCTCGACGTCGAATGCCGCCAGCAGATCGATCAAGTCGGAGGGGAGGTCCATGCGGGTTCTCCTTTCGCCACCACTCTTGGGCCATCTGCCAGACAGCCGAGAGTCGCTGCGCAGGAGTTGTTTTCCGCCAGAACTCGTGGTCGAAGTTGGCCACGTCGGGCTCCCGGACGAGACCCCCCGTCCACTGCTCCCGGCGCAGCTGGGCCCGCTCCTCTCGGCTCATCCGGCTAGAATACTACTACGAAACAGCCGGGTCGAGCCGACTCACACCCGCGGCAACCGGAGCGGTGACGGCACGAGGTTCTGCGGATCGGCACCCGGTCCGCGCGCGTAGACGGGATGAGGGGGCTCGAGGAGCGGGTCCAAGGCTGCTCCCAGGATCGCGACCTGAGTGGCATCGGGCGCGCCTCCAGCTGCATCGACGAACGAATCGAGCCCCTCGACCGCTTCGCCCAAGACGATGAACGGTTGAGCCGCGGCCCACTCACTGAGCGCTGCGGCAAGCCCAGCGCGCGGCCAAACGTTGGGCGCCAGCTGCTCGCGGCCGTCGGCATGATAGGCCCCCACGAACACTTCGTCGCGCCGGGCATCCCGCACGACCAAACGCAGGCGGGCGTCGCCTTTCGGGTGAGCGGCGGCAATCGCGCGCAGAGACCCGACGCCGACCGTGGGCACGCCGAGGCCGAGCGCGAGGCCGTGCGCCTGGGCGATGCCGATGCGGATGCCGGTGAAGGCGCCGGGGCCGACGCCCACGGCGACGCGGTCGATGCTTCGTTTGTCCCAGCCAGCGCTCGCGAGCGCTTCGGCGAGGAGTGACAGCATGCGCTCGGCGTGGCGACTGAGCTCCTGGTGGACCGCGTGGGCGACCAGGACGCCGTCCTCGACGAGCGCGACACTGCCGCGTTCGGACGAGGTCTCGAGTCCGAGCGTTCTCAAACTCGGGGACCCATGTCTTGCTCGCGTCCGTCCGGGTGGACGGCGAAGCGACCGCTCGTCTTGGGATGGACCGGGGCTTCGCTCGGCCAGGGCCAACCGCCGAAGCCGGTGCGCTGGTAGTCCTGGAAGGCTTCCTGGAGCTCGCGGCGCTCGTTCATGACGAAGGGGCCATGCTGGGCGACGGGCTCGCCGATGGGCTTGCCTTGCAGGACGAGGATGCGAGCTGGACCGCCGACGGCGCGGAGGGGCACCTCGGCTTTCGGGTCGACCAGGAGCACGCGATTCGCTGGGGTCGTCTCGCCCCCCACATCCAGCGTGACGCCGTCGTAGAAGTAGAGCGCACGGTGGCTCTGCTGGCTCGCCGGCGGCAAGGTGACGGAAGCGCCCTCCTCGAAGTCGATCGCCCAAATGGCCACATCGGCATCGGCCTGTGCAGCCCAGGAGTTCGGAGGCGGCGTCGGCGGCCGGGCCTCGCCGAACGTGCCAGCGACCACGGTGACCTTGGCCGCTTTGCCGTCCGCGTTGGTCACGGGCACGACCGGGATCTCCTCGTGCCAGAGCATCTTGAAATGCGCCGGCACCATCTTGCTGACCTTGGGCAGGTTCAGCCAAATCTGGAAGAGCTCGAGGGGGTTGTCCCGGTCGTCCTCGAGGAGCGGGAACATCTCGGCGTGCACGATGCCGCTGCCTGTCGTGATCCATTGCGCGTCGCCGGCGCCGAAGCGCGCCTTGGCGCCGAGCGAGTCGGAGTGGTCGCAGTAGCCGCGGCGCACGACGGTCACGGTCTCGAAGCCGCGGTGCGGGTGGCTCGGAAAGCCGGGCACGCTGCGCCCGTGGTACATGCGGAAGCCGTCCTTGACCTCGAAATCCATGCCGAGGTTCCGCCCGCGCAGGAGCGCCGGGTCAGGGCCCATTTGGCCATTGCCCTTGGGGTAGGCGTCGTTGTGGTAGGCGCAGAACAAAAATGGATCCACGGTGGCCCAGGGGAAGCCGAGGGGGCCGGATTCGAGGACGATGCGGGACATCGGCTCAGTCTAACCATGGCCCCGGGCCCCGGCCATGGCCGGATACCCCCCGGCCGAGCAATGGTCCTTTGCCGGTGCTAGCGTCCGCGCCCTCATGCGCCCCCGACGGACCGAGCTGCTCCTGCCCGCGGGCAACCTCGACAAGCTGAAGCTCGCGCTGCTCTATGGAGCAGACGCCGTCTACGCGGGCAGCCCCGACATGTCGCTCCGCACGACCTCGGGCTTTTCCATCGAGGACCTGCGAGAGGGCGTCGCCTACGCGCATTCCCTCGGCAAGCGCATGTATTTGACGCTGAACCTCATCACCCACAACAAGGACGCACAGAAGCTGCCCGAGTACATCGAGACCTTGCGCTCGATCGGGCCGGATGGGCTCATCGTGGCCGACATCGGCGTGCTCCAGTACGTCCGCGAGCAGGCACCAGAGCTCGAGCTCCACGTCTCCACCCAAGCCAGCGTCGCCAGCTGGCTGACCGTGCAGAGCTTTCAGAAGCTCGGAGCGAACCTGGTCGTCTTGGCCCGCGAGGTGAGCTTCGACGAGGTGCGCGAGATCCGCGAGCGCTGCCCGGACATTCGGCTCGAAACCTTCGTGCATGGCGCCATGTGCATGACGTACTCCGGGCGCTGTCTGCTCTCGAACTACATGGCCGAGCGCGGCGCCAACCAAGGCAGCTGCGCGCACTCCTGTCGCTGGAAGTACAAGCTTTTGGTCAAGACTCCCGACGGCCAAGAGGGCACGATCGAGATCGACGACTCGAACATGAAGGAGTTCGACTTCTTCCTGCAGGAAGAGTTTCGTCCGCATGATCTCTATCCCATCGTCGAGGACGAGCGGGGCTCGTACATCCTGAACTCGCGCGACCTGAACCTGATGCCCCAGCTCGCCGACTACCTCGCACTCGGCATCGATTCGCTGAAGGTCGAAGGGCGCAGCAAGAGCGAGTACTACTTGGCCGTCGTCGCGCGGGCCTACCGGGCCGCCATCGACGCCTATTACGCGGACCCGCAAAGCTTCGATCCGGCGCCCTACCTAGCCGAGCTCTGGACCGTGCCTTCCCGTGGCTACACGACGGGCTTCCACTCCGGACGCCTCGACAAGAGCGCCCACGATTACGACGTCGGCACCTCCCTCAGCGCCTTCGAATTCGCCGGTATCGTGCGCGAGCATCAGGCAGAGGACTTGATCGTCGAAGTGAAGAATCGGCTCTTGCCCGGCGATGTGCTCGAGTTCTTGCCCCCCGGCTGTTTGGACGTGGTGCGCCTGCGCGTCTACGACTTCGTCGACGCCGACAGTGGTGAGGTGAAAGCGCGGGCGACGGCGGGAGAGCACCGGGCGATCCGGATCTCGGGTGAGGCCCTGGCCGACCAGGATCAGACGACGCTGCGCACGCGCTTGCCCGTGGGGACCGTGGTGCGCAAGGCGCGCCCGCTGTCGGACGCAGACCGGGCGGGCCTGGCCGCTGCCCAGCAAGCTGCGGAGCGCGAGCTCATCTCGCCGGACGACTTGGTGAGCGCGTCCACTCGCCCTGTGCGTCCGGCCGACCGAGCAAGTGGCCGCCCACCGCGCCTCGGGGCCAGCGGTTGCTGTGGCCTCGGTTGCAACGGCTGCCTGCCGTTCTGGCAGGACGAACGCTACGCACCTCTGCGTGCTCGCTTGGCCCTGCGCGGAGCCCCCGGCAAGCTCGCCAAATCCGCGGCGTCCCCACAAAAAGACTCGTTTCACGCGCGGGCAGCGTCGGTAGACGACGGTGGCGGGACGCGCCTATGATGACTCTCAACGTGGAGGAAGGGGTGACCAGACCGCTCGCGATCTTGATCGTGGACGACGAGCCCGCCATCCGCGAGGTCTTCACCCGCTTTTTGGGACGGCGCGGCCACGACGTCGTCGCCTGTGGCAGCGCCGAGGAGGCGATTCAGATCGCCGCCGCGCGGAGCGCCTCCTTCGACGTGATCGTGACCGACCTCATCTTGCCCGACATGACCGGTCTCGATCTGGCCCGGGCGCTCAGCGAATCCGGCTCGTCGGCTCAGATTATCCTGCTCACCGGAGAGCCGAATCGCGAGACGGCCGACGTGGCCAGGCAGCTGCGGGTCCACCGCTACCTGGCCAAGCCCATCCGCGCCGGCGCTCTGATCGACGTGGTCGAAGAGGCCGGACGCGTCGCCACGAACCACAGCTAGCTAGATCAGCGCCATCTCGCGCCGCATCGACATCGCCGGCGCGCTCACCCAGAAGGCGAGCAGGTCCGCCACCACGGCGCGCGCGGATGCCTCATCGAGGCCAAACAAGCGGCCGTGACGCGCCAGAAGCGACACGCCCCCGAGATCGTCGGCCAGGACGAGCGCCGAACGGAAACTGGCACGTTCCAAATCCGCCAGGACGTGGCCGGCGTTCGGCAAAGGGTGGGCGGCGTAGGCGCGAGCCGCATCCTCGAAGCGACCCTTGGCGAGCCAGGGCAGAGACTTCGTCACCCGACGCGTGAGGTCCCCCACATCCCCCACGGAGGCTCGCGGGACTGGCACGGTCCCGCCAACGACCGCGGCCGAGGCGGCCAGCAAGAGCTCCGTCTGGGCCGCACCCAAGGCGAGCAACACCTGAGCATCGAGGGCAGCCCCGCAAACGTACCGGGCCAGGCAAAACGCCTGCTCGGATTCCGACAGGCCCGCCAGCTCCGTGGGCACGACAAGGCCCAGCGGATCGGTCAGCACACAGCCGAGCGAGCTGCCCGGCGGACCGACGTATAGATCGAGCTCGAGCCCGCGAAACGATCGGAGCAAGCGATCGACCAGCGGGCGCACCGGGTGCGCCGCCCGCGGACCCACCCGCTCGCGCGTCCCCACGCCGAGGCGCGCAGCGTCGTTGGGATAGATCTTGGAGAGCAGTGGAACGAGCTGCGCGAGCAGCGCCTTCGTCGGCTCCGGCAGAGCCTGGGGCAGACTGCTCCACACAGCGAGCGAAGCCGTCCCTTCCGCCGCGAGCGCCGTCTTGGCGTGGCGGGAGTTCCAGGTCGAACGCTGCAGGTCGGAGCCGCCACCCAAGAAGGTGAGCGGTCCCAACGCCAGGTGCGCCTCGGCGTTCTGACCGGTGGCGTCGAAGGCCTGCGAGAGGCGGTTCCAGGCATCGATGCGCAGGACGTCGCGCAGGAGCAGATCGCTGAGCTCCGGAATGGCCCGATCGAAGCGACCCTGGATGCAGAGTCGTTCGCCGAGCTCCCAGCGCAAGGCCGTGTGCTGCGGAGCCAGCTTGAGTCCGAAGCGAAGCGCGGCTTCCCCGCTCTGCGCATCCGACAGGCGATCGAAGTACACCCGCCCGAGCTCCAAGTAGGACTCGGCCCGGCGCGCCGGCTCGGCATGCCCATGACAGAACGCCTCGAGCGCGCGCGCGTAGGGGGCGAAGTCGGCGCGACGACCGGCCTTCGCTTCCGCCTCCAAGTGGCGCACGATGTCGCGGGCAGCGCCCTTCTCCTCGTAGCCGGCAAGCTCCACCGCGCGGGTCCAAGATGCGATGGCCTCGGCCGACTGGTTCGCGTCCCGCTGCAGGCGGCCGAGCGTCGTCAGTGCCTCGCCGAGCTCGAGACCACCCGCTGCGGCAACCCAAGCTTCGGCCGTCTGCCGAGCACTCGATTTGCCGGTTGCGATCTCGATGTTCAAGAGGCGACGCAATGCCGCACGCTCGCTCGGTGCGGTCCGCAGCACCTCGCGCAAGAGGCGCGTCGCATCCACGACCTTCTCCAGATGCTCGTGATAAATCTCCGCGAGCCGCAAGCGTGCCGCGCGGCCTTGGTCGGCATCCTGCGTGGCGGCGATGGCTCGTTCGAGTCGAGCGGCACCAGCCGCCCATTGCCGATCGCGCAGGTACAGCTCCGACAGCTCGATCAAGGTGGGCACGTGGCCGGGCTGAGCCTTTTCCACGCGGACGAGCGCGGCGATGGCACCTTGCACGTCCTTTCGCGCCGTGGCCATCAGGCGCGCCAAGGAGATCCAGTGACCAGCACGCACCTCGGGGTCGGTGGCCGAGGTGGCCGCCGCCTGCAGGGTCGCAATCAGCTGTTCGAAGTGTCCGTCTGCAGCCTGCGTCCGCTGCAGCTCTTGGGCGCTCGCCGCATCGTCCGGGTAGAGCTCGAGCGCGCGGATGAGCAGCTTGGCGGCCGAGTCGCCCTGACCGCTCGCCTGATGGATGGCAGCAGCGCGCCGGAACAAGGACGAGACGCGCTCGCGACTCTGCACGACGCGCGACTCGGTTTCTGCGGCTTCGGCCAAGAGATCCACGCTGCCGATCATTTCGGCCAGCCGGGTCATGCCACGCGCCGCGCCGATGCTCTCCGGATCGTCCACCAGGGCAGGGCGATGCATCTCGAGCGCGAGCGGTGGGTTCTGCCATTCGACCTGCTCGCCGAGGCGCGTCCGTGCCGCGGCACGCTGGTCGAGCGCAGCCGCCGTGCGCACGCGCACCTGATCGACCCGCGCGAGCAGGGACAAGTCCTCGGCGCCGAGGGCCCACAGCTCCTGAGCCAAAAGTGCCCGCTCGTCCTCCGGACGCAGCTCGAGCACCCCGGAGGCGGCCTCACGCCTGAGCACCTTGCCGCGCTCGCCATCCTGTTCGCCGAGCCGTCCGAGCTCACGCAGGGCACTGATGCGCTCGGTCTCCGCTTGGTAGCTGACCACCTGACCCTTCAGGACACGGACGAGGTCGTCAGCCGGCGGGGTGTGCGCCACCAAGCGCTCGAGCGCCTCGAGCGCTCCGCGGTGATTGGGCTTGCGTTCGAGCAGGGCTTCGTAGTGCTTCGCCGCATCTGCAGGCCGATCCAGCTCCCCTTCGAGCACCTCGGCCGCCAGCAACGTGGACAGCTCGCTGGCCCCATCGTCGCCCGTCGTTCTCGCCCCTTCGGCCGCCGCCTCGGCCAACTTGGCGAACTCGCCGAGCACGCCCAGCGTGCGCACGCGCCCGTCGCGAGCGAGTTGATCGTGCGTGTCCGCAGCGAGCACGATCTCGTAGGCGTGGAGCGCTTCCTTGGGTTTCGCCAAGCGAAACTCGTAGATGCGCCCAAGCTCACGCGCGATGCGCTTGCGTTCCAGATCATCCTTCTCGTGACGGAGTCTGTTCTCCAGGTGTTGGCTGAGCACCTCGTGCTTACCCTTGCGCTCGAGCACTCGTTCGAGCGCGCTCGAAGCATGCGGAGAGCCGGGATCCTCCGCGAGCGCTTTCTTGTACGTCTCGAGCGCGAGCGTGTCGTCCGCCAGCAAACGCTCGGCGACCTGACCCATGCGCAGGAGGTGCTCGGCCCTCGCTTGCCGGGTCGGCAAACTGCCGAGCTCCATGTTCATCACCTGCACGAGCTCCTTGTGGCTACCCGCTGCGCGATGGATGCGAGACAGAGCGGCCAGAGCCGGCCGACTCGTGGGGGCCATTTGCGTCACCTGGCGATAGAGCTGTACGGCCTGCTCGATGCTCCCCAAGTGTCGCTCGGCCACCTCCGCCGCGCGCAGGTGAAGCGCCACCTTGCGCGCACCGTCTTTGGTCAAGGCCGCTTCGGCCATCAAGGCCTCGATGGCGAGCTGCGGCTTCCCGGCCGAGAGCGCCACGCGGACCGAGCCGCGCAGGGCGATCAGGTTCGCACTGTCGCGCTCCAGGATGCGCTGAAATGCTGCCAGCGCAGCAATGGGGGCCACGAGCAGATCCTCCTGGATCTGAGCGGCCGCCAAGAGGTGCATGATGGCGTCGGCATCGTCCGTCGCCAGCTCGACCTGAGCCTCGTGCACTTCCACGAGCTCGGCGTAGCGCCGCTCGCGGTGGAGCAGGCGCGTTAGCGCTCCGAAGGCTCCTGGGTGATTGGGCACCAGGCCCGTCGCTGCCTTCAAGGCCGTGATGGCGCTCGGCACGTCGCTCAGGCGCCTTTCGTAGATCTCGGCCAGCTCGACCTGCAAGGTTGCCCGTTCGTCGACGTCCTCCGACGCGGCCTCCCGGCCCGACAAGACGCCGACCAAGGCCGTCCAATCCTCGGCCTGACGATAGATCTCGGCGAGGGAATCCGTCGCCGCGGGCAAGGCGGGCGAGAGCTCGCGGGCGCGCTCGAACCAAGTCGTCGCGTCGGCCAGGCTGTCCAAGCGCAGTTGGTAGAGCTCCGCAATGCGTAGGCGAAGCTCGATCCTGTGGGATGCGTCCGTCGCTAGCGCCTCGAGCTTGAGCAAGTTCCTGAGCTCGCCCTGATGATCACCCGCTGCTTGATACAGATCGGCCAGCCGGGCGCGTGGCGCAGGATCGCTGTCCACCTCCTGTGCAGCCCGCTCGAGTAGCTTCTGCGCATGCGAACGATTGCCGAGGCGCTCGGCGCTGACCTCGGCCGCTCCCATGAGCGCCGCTGCCCGCCGCTTGGGCGAGGTGAGCAGGAGCACGCGCTGCTCCTCGAGCTCGACCAGCTTCTGGTGGGCACCCGTCTTGGCGTAAATGCGCTCGGCGTGTGACAAGGCTGCCGAGGCCATGGGGTCCGTTTGGATCGCGCGCTCGTAGAAGGCCAGGGCCTCGCTCAGATCGCCGCCCCCGAGCTCGGTCGCCCGGGCGCGCGTGGCGAGCCGCGCAGCTTCGAGCGGCGGATCGCTCTCTGCAGCTTCCGCCAGGCGATCGAGCAAGCTCCGCACCTCGAGCGGCTTTTTTTCTCGCCGTGCTGCACGCAATAGCGCACGCAGGGTTGCACCGTCACCCGGCAGCTGGGCGAGCGCTTGTGCGTACGCCGCGCGCGCATCGGCGTGGCGGAACAGACGCTGCTCGAGTAGCTGCCCGCGCATGAAATGGAGGGCCGCTCGCTCACTGGGTCCCGGGGCCAGCTCGAGCTCCTCGGACAACGCTTTGAGCGCTGCCTCCCATTCGCCCCTCGAGAAGCGAACCCGCCGCAAGCCCGAGATGGTGGGGCCATGCTGCGAGGCGAGCGCACGCGCCTGCTGATAGTGATCGAGCGCGGCATCCAGGTCGAACAGCGGGACCTCGTAGAGCCGGGCGCACTCGTAGTGCAGGCGCGCGCGACGAGTCCGCTCCCGCGTCTCTTTCAGCTCGTTTTCGCACAAGGTCACCAGCTCGCGCGCGGCGGCCACGCGGTCGGGCGGGGACTCGATACGCTCCGGAACGAGCTCTGGCACGGCCCCATAGGCTTCGGGATGGATCGACGCCGTCGCCTCCGGTACCGGCGGCGCGGGGGCACCTGTCGGGCGGATCGGGGCCGGCGGAGTCGAGGCGGAGACCCGCGGCTGCTGTCCGGATACGCGACCCCGGGCCGGGGGTGGCGGCGGCGAGCTGACCTGGTCGACGTGGGCGATGGCCGGCCGAGCGGGCGGTCGCGAGGCCTGCAACAAATTGATCGACGACATCTCGTCCGGCGGGAGCTCGATCACCGTCTCCACCGTCGCGAGCGGGGGTGGCAGCGGCGTGACCGCCGGACGCGCGCTCGGCGGGCGGGGGGGACCGGAGGACGGGGGCGGCGGCGGATCCGAACGGACGTCGAGCGCGCGCGGTGGCGCTGGCGTGGGCGGCGGCGGTGGCAGTGGGGCCCGCGATCCCGGGGGCGGCGCGAGTGGCGGGACACTGCGGACTCCGCGACTGGGCGGGGGCGGCGGGCCTTTCGAAACGTCCGGGGGCGGCAGCTCACGCTTCACCCCGCCCGGTGGTGGTGGGGGCGGCCCGGGCACCTTGCCTTTGGCCGATGCGGGCCGCACCGGACGCGGTCCCGACGACGGACGGGAGGCGGGCGTGGAGCCGGAGGACAACGCGGGCGGCTTCTGGGAATCGGCCATTGCCCCACGAGTGTAATCAACATGTGGCCAACCCCGAAGGCCTGGGCGGCGCACCCCCCGCGATTGTCTCTGCGGCGGGGGGCCTGAGGCGCCCGGATGCCATGACAATTTGGAAAGGGAGTGGCATAAGAAGCCGAGATGAGCGTCCTGCCGAGCGATGCGAGCACCTTGGCTCCCGATCGCGCCCCAGGCCCGCTCCGGGACTCGAGCGCTGCCCTGCTGGCTCAGGCTGCGGACGAGCTCCAAGCGGGCCAAAGGCAGCTGCGGGACTCGAGCGCCGCCTTGCTCGCCAAAGCCAGTGCCTGGCGAGAGGGACTCGCCCGCCCCGAGGCGACCGGCCGACTGGCCAATCTCGATGCCGGGCGCGTGCTCGCTACCTACGGCGTCATGTGGACCCACGTCGCCGAAATGCAGGACCAAACCCCCGCCGTGGCGGCCCTCGGTCGGTTCGGCACCTCGTTCTACGTGGCCGCCGCCGTCTTCTTCGCCGCCCGAACGGCGACCAAGCGGCACCCCCCGAGCTTCGGTGTGGCCCTACGCCAGCGCGTCCGCCGCCTGCTCGTCCCCTTCCTGCTGTGGAGCGCGATCTACGCGGTCTTCTACTACATCGTGACGCGGCCCTCCGGCATGACTCTGGTCGAGCTCGTCAAGTGGTGGGGCCCCTTTGCGGGCACGGCGAGGCACCTCTGGTTTTTGCCGTTCGCCGCCTTCGCCGGCACGTTTGCCTTCTGGCTCGTGCCGCGCCTGCTCCGCTACACGCCCAAGCAATTGGCCTGGGGGACGGCCATCGCCGCGCTCGTCACCTACTGGGTCTTCTACCGGGTGGTGTTCTTCGCCATGGATCGAATCTGGGCGATCGACTGGCACCTGCACCGCCTGGATCGCTGGATCGAAGAGGTCCCGCTGATGGTGGCCTCCATCTTCGGTAGCGCGCTCTTCATCCGGCTCTCGACTCCGAGCAGCCCTCCGAGCCACGCCGTGCCCGACGTCGTGCGTGACACGCCGCCCGCGCGGCAGGCCACCCCGCGCCTAGCTGTGGCGATGCTGGTGGGCTTCGTTGCGCTCGAGATCTTTTACCTGAAGGGTTTCGCCTTCATCGATCTGGTGACCCATTCCGAGGGGCGCTTCGTCGCGAACCTGGCGGGCCTGATGCTCCTCGGCGCGATGCTGTCCATCGGACAGCGGAAGTGGCTGGATGCCATCGCGCCGCTGGGGCGGCTCACCTATTTCGCCTTTTTGTCCCACCTCGTCCTGCTCGACATGGCCAACGCGACGCTGGCGCAATTGCCCGGTCACGGAACGCTGGGCTTCGCCCTGTCGAGCACCTTGCTCCTTTTGGCCGTTTCGGTGGCGATCGGCGCTGTCGCCAAGCGCACCCCCGCCCTGCAGTGGCTCATCCCCTGAGCCATCGGCCCAGCTAACGCAACTGTGTTGCATCAGTGGTCCCGGGATGGTAGCCGGGCCGCCCTCATGCGCCACCGGCTGCTCGTCCCCCTCGCCTTCGCCGGCGTCTGCTGGACTCCGCTCGCCGGGGCGGCCGACCCAGACGAGGCGGTCCCCGTCCCCGCGCCAGCCGCAGAGTCCACTCCGCCGCGCCTGCTGTCGGGCAGCCGCCCGGTCCTGCCGCCCGGGGCAGCCCCCGACGCGTTCGTGGACCTGATCGTGATCGTCGAGGACAGCGGCCACGTCGCCGAGGCGGAGGTCACCTCCGCGGCCAGCCCGGACTTGGCGACGCTGGCCGTGAGCGCGGTACGGACCTGGAGCTTCGAACCAGCGACGCTCGGCGGCACGCCCGTGCGCGCCCGGGCACGACTGCGAGTCGAATTCGATCCGCCCTTGCTCGAGGGGCCGAGCCAAGCGCCGGCGCCGGCCAAGGCCCAGGAGCCGCCCCCGACGCACGATCACTCCGGGCCGCACGACAGTGATCGGCATCTCGAGGTCACCGTCCACGGCGCGCCCGCGCCTCGCGCCGAAGTGCGGGGTCCGAGCGACTATTTCCTGCACCACGAGGTGCTCGCCGCCGCGCCACATCTCGAGGGTGCTGACGTCCTGCGCACGGTGCCCGGCCTGCTCTCGACGCGCACCGAGGGCCTCGCCGTGGCGCATTCGCTGTCGCTCCGCGGGTTCGATGCCGAGCACGGACAGGACGTGGCGATCAGCGTCGGTGGTCTGCCGATCAACTTACCGTCCCACATCCACGGCCAAGGCTACGCGGACCTCGGCTTTCTCATCGCCGAGAGCGTCGACCACTTGCTCGTCAAAGAAGGGGTCGCCGATCCACGCCAAGGGGACTTTGCCGTGGCTGGTTCGATCGACATCGGCCTCGGTGTCGACGAAGCCCGGCGCGGCCTCTTGGTCGAAAGTGGCTTCGGGTCGTTCGATACCTTCCGGCAAAAGGTGATGTGGGCCCCCAAGCAGGCGGATCGAGAGAGCTTCGGCGCCGTCCAGCTGAGCACGACCGGCGGCTTCGGGCAGAACCGCGGCGGACAGGCAGGCAGCGCGCTTTTGCAGCATCGCTTCGGCAGCGGCCAGGTCACCTATCGGGCCATCGGCCTCGCCCACGCTGCGGACGCGTCGAGCGCCGGTGTCGTGCGCCACGGCGACGTGGAGAGCGGCGTCGTGTGCTTCAGCTGCGTCTACGACGATGTGACGGCCCGCGCCCAAGGGGCCAGCGCTGCGCGGCTCATGGCAGGTTTTTTCGCCGACTACAGCGGGCCCGAGCACGCCAGCGGCACGCTCGGCTTCTGGGGAGGGCTCGACGACTTTCGCGCCCTGTCGAACGCGACGGGCTACACCCAGACGTCGCAGATGCTGCCTGGTGTCTCGGGGCGCGGCGACTTGTTCGAGCAGACGAACCAGACGGGCTCGCTCGGCTTGGTGGGCCGCTATCGCACGCAGGCTCTCGAGCTCTCACGGGCCGTGCACGGGACCTTGGAAGCCGGTGTGGACGGGCGGCTCGACTTGATTGGCCAAAGCCAGTCGCTCATCGATGCGAACGTCCGCAATCAGGTGTGGGATCAGCGTGTGCGCGCCGATCTGCGGCTGATGCAGCTCGGCACGTTCCTCGACCTGGATGTCCAGATCGGTCGGCTGCTGACCGTGCGGGGTGGCGCGCGCGTCGCCCTGCAGAGCTACCTGATCGACGACCAGCTCGGCAACCTGCCCGATCCGACCCGGCCGACGGACGACTTCTTGCCTGGCTATCGGCGCACGGCGACCGGTGCGGCCATCCTGCCGCGGACGAGTGTGGAGCTGCGTGCGAGCCCAGAGCTCAGCTTCCTCGGCAGCTACGGGCAAGGCTATCGCTCAGTGCAGGCAGCGCTGCTCGAGGAAGGCGACCATGCCCCGCTGTCCCTGGTCGACAGTGCCGATGTCGGGGCGCGCCTGCACCTCGGCGCACAGCTCGACGCCAAGCTCACGGCCCATGCGACCTTCCTGCGCGACGAAGTCCTGCTCGATCCGGTGGACCAACGCCTCGAATCGATCGGCCCGAGCGCCCGGCTCGGGGCCACCCTGCACGTGCAGACCCAGCCTTGGCAGTGGCTGACCGCAGCGCTCTCGATCACCGCCGTGCGGGCGACACTCGAGGGACCGCCAGCGCCAACGCCGGAGGAGCCGTTTCCACCGTTCGCCCCAGGACAGGCCGTGCCCGGTGTGCCAGCCCTGACCGCACGTTTGGATCTGAGCGCGAGGCGTGACCTCACCACCATCTGGGGCC
>Ga0247744_1000078_pt1 | contig 22168 bp, 17 predicted proteins | sample UWRJS154409C5_FD_180946 | JGI IMG/M metagenome (GOLD analysis project Ga0247744, IMG submission 180946) | Soil microbial communities from Arlington Agricultural Research Station in Wisconsin, United States - UWRJ-S154-409C-5 | ecosystem: Environmental > Terrestrial > Soil > Agricultural land... | reverse complement strand
TCGAGGTCATCTATCTCATCTTCAACGAAGGCTACGCCGCCACGCGCGGCGACGACTGGATGCGCACGGGCCTGTGCGAGGATGCGCTCCGCTTGGGCCGCATGCTGGCCGAGCTCGTTCCCGGCGAAGCGGAAGCGCATGGCTTAGTGGCCTTGATGGAGCTCCACGCCTCACGCGCGCGAGCCCGCGTGGACGCCGCCGGTGACCCGATCCTGCTGCTCGACCAAAACCGTGGCCGCTGGGATCAGCTGCTCATCAGCCGCGGCCTGCGTGCCCTCGAGCGCGCCGAAGCGCTGGCTCGCCCCCTCGGTCCCTACACGCTCCAAGCCGCCATCTCGGCCTGCCACGCTCGCGCCCGCAAGGCCGGGGACACCGATTGGCAGCGCATCGTCGCTCTCTACGACGCGCTCGCAGCGCTCACCGGCTCTCCCATCGTGGAGCTCAATCGCGCCGTGGCCGTGGCGATGGCCTTTGGACCGGCAGAAGGGCTCGAGCTCCTGGACGAGCTGCGGGACGAACCCGTGCTCCAGAACTACCACCTCCTGCCGAGCGCGCGCGGTGACCTCTTGTCCAAGCTCGGTCGCAACGGCGAAGCCCAGAAAGAATTCGAACGCGCGGCGCAGCTGACCCAGAACGAGCGCGAGCGGGCGCTGTTGCTTGGGCGGGCGCGGGCCGCCGGTGGCTCGGCGCAGCCGAACTAGGACGCAACACCGCGGGCCTCCGGCCGATGGAAGGCGGTGCCCACCGTTCTCCGAAAGGGGCCGTACCGCGGCCCGTCTGCGTGCTATCGTCCTACACAACGTCGACGCGCTCCCGAGGTCCTGGCATGAGTTTTTTGCACACTGAGTTGCGAGCTCCGCAGGCCCGTCGCGTGACTGCGACGGAAACGACTCTAACCGTCGACTTGGTCGACGGTCGGACCATCGCGGTTCCCGTTGCCTGGTACCCCCGGCTTCTGCACGCGACCCCCCGTGAGCGGTCCCGAACCAAGCTCATCGGTGATGGCGCAGGAATCCGCTGGCCCGATCTGGACGAGGACGTGAGCGTAGCAAGCCTGCTATCCGGCAGACCTTCGCAGGAGTCTGAGTCGTCGCTGCAGCGCTGGCTCGAGACACGCCACCGAGCGCCGTAGGCTGCGCCAGACTGTGCCAAAATCGCAGGCACGACTCTTGCGTCGAGCCATCCGAGTCGGGGCTCGTCTGCGGTGTGGCCGGCTGCGACGGAGACCCGGGGATCGCCTGCGGCGACGATGGGCTCTGGCATCTCGACTATCTGTTCTGTAATCCACCTGGCCTGGGAGGCATGGGCGGTGGTGGAGGACTGGGTGGGAGCGGAAGCGGGCCGTGAGCCGGACGACGACGCTGCGGCGGTCCAAAGCGAGTGGCTGCGCCGCGTCGAAGCGGAGTATCGGTCCGCCGCCATCACGCACCAGCTGACGCTGTGGCTCTTGCAGCTGGCAGCCCCGATCGAGCTCGTACGGGCGGGCCTGCGCATCGTGGAGGACGAGCTCGAGCACTCGGAGCTCAGCCATGACGCGTACCGCGCGGCAGGCGGCAGCCAGGTCCTGAACTTCGGTCGCGAGCCGCTCGGCTTGCCCCAGCCGACGCCCGACCGCTTGCTCGAGGCGGTCGCGCGCGTCACCGTCGAGACGTTCTGCCTCGGCGAAACGGTCGCCGTGCGTCTGTTCGCCAGACTGCGCGACCCCTCGACGCAGCCGGCGGCGCGCTCGGCTCTGGACCGGATCTTGAAGGACGAAGTGCGGCACCGGGACTTCGGCTGGACCTTGCTCGACTACTTGCTGTCGACGCCGCAGGGACCCGACATGCGCGCGCTCGCGATCCAGAACCTGCCCGCCGCCTTTGCCCGCCTGCGTCAGAACTACGCCTACCACGCGCTCGGCCGAGGCGAGCCCGCCTCGCCTGCACGACTGGCCTGGGGTCTCATGGCGCCCGCCGACTACGCCGAGGTGCTCGAGGAGACGCTCGATCGAGACTACGTGCCGCTCTTCGCCGAGCTCGGCATCGACGCGAGGAAAGCATGGGGGGACGCGTCCCCCAAGTCAGGGCGACCTTCAGGAGTCGAAGCGTTCGAGTGAAATTGCAAAACGCGAAAAATCGCGATCGGCCGTGAGCAGCGTCGCGCCGTGCGCGACACAGACGGCTGCAATCTGCGCATGGAAAACCAGATTTCCCGTTGCTTTTGCCTGCTCCATCTGCGCGCGCAAAAGATCGAAATACCGCTCATCCGGAATGAGCAGGCGCACCGTCGGACTCGCGAGGAGCGCGGTCAGAAAGTCGAGCGCGAGGGGCAGCGGACTAGCTGGGGAAAGGACCCGCGGGTGCGTGACCACACGCAAGAACTCACCGAGGCAGAATGCGGGCACTCCCCACGGAGCCGCTCCTTCCGCGAGCGTCTTGAGCCGAGCGTACGCCGCCAGGTGCCCCGGCATTTCCTCGCGATGCGCGTAGACGAGGATGTTCGTGTCGACCGCAATCACGGATGCTCGTCCAAGAAGTCGAGCAGGACGCCGCGGTCTGCCACGTCGACGGCCGGCGGCCTGGTCCCCTGCACGGTGGGGAGCACGAGCTCGAAGCGTTCCACAGACGCAGGCTTGGCCGCCAGACGGGCGGACAACGCTTCCTCGACGAACGCCGTCAGCGTCTTGTCCTCGCGCGACGCTGCCCGCTTCGCCCGCTCGAGCAGGCGGTCGTCCAGATTCATCGTGGTCTTCATATGGCTCAACCATACCATGTGCCCATACTGTATGGCTCTTGGAAATCCCCTCAAATTCCAGCACCCGCGGAATGTGCCCGCCGCCGCCTTGCGGGCTCCCCCCTCCCGCGCGAAAAGAGCCGGGCCGGCTCGCCCGGTCCCGGAGAAAATCACATGTCGCAAGGCCTCTACATCGGACTCGACGTCGGAACCCAGAGCACCAAGGGCATCTTGCTCGACTCCAGCAAAAGCGGAGCGGAGGCCGTCGTGGCGCGAGCCAGCGCCCCCTACGACCTCATCGAGGGTCTCCCGAGCGGCGCCGCCGAACAGCACCCCCACACCTGGCGCGATGCCGTCGGCACCGTCGTGAAGCAGCTCGTCGCCAAGGTCGACGCGAAGCAGGTGCGCGGCATCGGCGTGTCCGGTCAGCAACATGGGCTCGTCGTGCTCGACGAGAAGGACGAAGTCATTCGTCCGGCCAAGCTCTGGTGCGACACCACCACCGTGCCGGAAGCCGACGACATCACCAAGGCCGGCAAGTACGCCGTGCCCACCGGGTACACGCTGCCCAAGCTGCTCTGGCTGAAGCGCAAGGAGCCGCAGAACTTCGCGCGCGTGCGCACGGTGCTCTTGCCGCACGACTACGTGAATTTCCTGCTGACCGGCAAGAAGTTCATGGAATGCGGCGACGCCTCCGGCTCGGGCGCCTTCGATCCGAAGACGCGGCAGATCGACCGGGAGCTCCTCGCTTGGCTGGACCCCAAGGCGCCGAGCTTCTTCCCGGATTTGGTGGCCGCGGATCAGCCGAGCGGAACGGTAAGCCGTGCCGCGGCGGACTGGCTGGGCATTCCGGAAGGGGCCGTGGTCGCTCCCGGCGGCGGCGACAACATGATGAGCGCCATCGGTAGCGGGGCCACGAAGGCCGGCGCCACCGTGGTCAGCTTGGGTACGTCGGGCACCGTGTTCGCCTACTCGAGCACGCCGGTCATCGATCCGGAGGGCCTGATCGCCGGCTTCTGCGACTCGACCGGCGCCTGGATGCCGCTCCTCTGCACGATGAACGTCACCAACGTGACCGAAGAAGTGCGCAATGCTTTCGGCCTCAGCCACGACGCCATCACTCAGGCTGCGGCCGCGGTGCCGGCTGGCGCTGACGGCGTCACCTTGCTCCCGTACATCACGGGCGAGCGCGTACCGAACCTGCCCCTCGCCAGCGGTGCGCTGCTCGGCATCAAGCCGGGCCTCTTGGACGCTGGACACCTCTTCCGCGCCGCGCTCGAAGGCACGACGCTAGGACTGGCTTCGGGCGTGGAGCGCATGAAGCGGCTCGGCCTCGAAGTGAAAGCCGTGCGCGTCGTCGGCGGCGGCTCGAAGAATCCGCTCTGGCGTCAGGTCCTGGCCGATAGCTTGAACGCTCCCGTCGAGGTGCTGGTCGAGCCCGAATCCGCGGCCCTCGGCGGCGCCATCCAGGCCCTGTGGTCCCGGAAACGTGCGGCGGGCGAGAGCGTCAGCGCCGACGACGTGGCGAAGGACTTCGTGGTGCTCGCACCCGGACGCACCGAGCCGAACGCCGCCAACGTCGCCGTGTACCGTCAGAAGCTTTCGAGCTTCGAGGCGAGCACGCAGAAGCTCTTCGGCTGATGACACGCTCCTCTTTCGGCCGCATCGGCGGCCAAGACGTCGGGCTCACCATCTTGCGCGTCGGTCAGCTCGAGGTCTCGGTCCTCGACTACGGCGCCAGCGTGCAGGCGCTCCTGGTGCCCGACCGCCACGGCCGGGTCGAAGACATCGTGCTCGGTTTCGAGCGGCTCGAGGACTACGTCTCGAACCCGGTCTTCATGGGCGGCACGGTGGGGCGCGTCGCGAACCGCATCGCGCGTGGGCGCTTCGAGCTGGGCGGCAAGAAGCACGAGCTAGAGTGCAACAATGGCCCCGATCACCTGCACGGTGGCTTCCATGGCTGGGACAAGGTGCTGTGGAAGTACGAGGGCAGCACGGAGCGCAGCGTGCTCCTGTCCTACGATTCACCCGCCGGTGAAGGCGGCTACCCGGGCCGCGTGCGGGCCGAAGCCGAGTTCAGCCTCGCTGGCGATACCCTCGCCATCTCGATGCGCGGAGCGGCGGAGGAGCGCACGCTGATCAACCTCGCGCACCACGGCTACTTCAACCTGGGCGGGCCAAGCTGCACCACCGTCCTCGATCACGAGCTCGAGCTCTTCTCCGACGAGCGCACGCCGGGCGCGCCCGTCGTACCGGATGGCCAGGTCGAGCGCGTCGACGACACACCCTTCGACTTTCGCAAACCAAGGCCGGTCGGCCACAACCTCCCAGTCCTCGCCGGCGGCGTGCGCGGCTACGACCACAACCTGCTGGTCCGCGGCGCGCCGAGCGAGCTGCGCCCGGTGGCGCGCCTGTTCGACCCCAAGTCGGGTCGCTCGATGCACATGAGCGCCAACCAACCCGCCGTGCAGCTTTACAGCGGCACGTTTCTCGACGGCAGCCTCTCGGGCAAGGGCCGCGCTTTCACGCAGTATTCGTCCATTTGCCTGGAAACGCAGGCCATCCCGAACGCCATCAACGTCCCCGCTTGGCAGAATCAGGTCATCTTCGATGCGAAGCGCCCGTACCGCCACGAGATGACGCTGCGTTTCTCGGCGGAGTGAGCGCCTTCAGTCCGCTCTGGCGTCGAGTTCGAACCAATCGAAGTCGGCGTGCAAGCGCCGTCCCGTGAGATCTTGCACACAGACGCCCGCGAAGGCTCCGGTGAATTTTACTTCGACCTTGTACTCGTCGGAGAGCACGGTGGCATCGAGAACGGGGCCGAACGGCTGCCATTCCGCTTCGCCTTGTCGGTAGAAGAACTGGAGCTCGCGCCCCTGCATGCGACCCTTCAGCTGCACGGGACCCGGCGCGAGCTCAATCTCGAGACCAGGGTAGTGGACGCTGTTTCCAGCCTCACAGGTCAGAATACCGAGGCACCGCCCACGCTCGTTCTGCGACACGTACAGGTAGTGATGGTCGACGCAGTCGTAGTAGAAGATGAGCCCGGCCATCTGCTGGAAGCACGTAGGCTCGAAGTCGACCACGGTTGCGGCCGTCGTGTCGAAATGCGTGATGCGCCGCGCGACGAGGCTCTGTTCGTGTTTGGAGAAGAGGGACTCCCGGCCATAGAGGCGCAAGAAGCCTGGGCGCTCCGCGAGCGAGAGCCAGCTCGGATCGGCCGGTCGACGCAGCGTGTTGAGCTCGCCGTCGAGCTCGGCCCGATCGAAGTCGTCGACATGGCGCAGCGTCTTGGAGTCGCGCGGGAAAGGGTGCGGCGGCAGGCTCGGGGCGGGCACAAGGGCCTCGGGCGTGTGGCCCCCGCTCGCGAGACGCGGGAACTCGCCGGTAGGCCAGACAATCGGCTGCAAGGCGGTTTCGCGGCCCAGCGTGCAGCGCCGCTCGGGCAGGAGCGGGCGGCCGCACAGGTGCGCCAGGTACCACTCGCCGTGTTGCGTCTCGACGAGTGAGCCGTGACCGGCGCGCTGGAGCTCGAGCGCTGGGTCGTACTTGGAAGTGAGGAGCGGTGGACCCGGCCGCACCTCGTACGGACCGGTCAGATGGCGCGAGCGAGCGATCGTGCACACGTGATCCCAACTCGTGCCGCCTTCGGCCGTGAGCAGGTAGTAGTACCCATCCTTCTGGTAGAGGTGCGGGCCTTCGACCAGGCCGTGATCGGTGCCCGTGAAGATGTTGTCGACGGGGCCCACCAAGCGCTCTTCGCTGACCGAGTACTCCTGCAGCAGGATGCCGGAGAAGGGATTGTGCCCCGGGCGATGGTCCCACTGCATGTTGACGAGCCACTTCTTGCCGCTCGCTTCGTGAAAGAGCGATGCGTCGAAGCCGCTGCTGTTCAGGTAGATGCGCTCGGACCAGGGTCCCTCGATGCGCTCCGCCGTGATCAGGTAGTTCTTGGCGTCTTTGTACGCGCCGGTCCAGGCCTTCACCTCGGCGTAGACCAGCCAGAATAGGCCGCCACTATGGCTCAAACACGGCGCCCACACCCCGGCGTTGTCCTCACAGCCGGAAAGGTCGAGCTGGCTCGTGCGGGTGACGGCGTAGCCAACCGGCTGCCAATGCACCAAGTCCTTCGAGTGGTGCAAGCGTACGCCCGGGAACCACTGAAAGGTCGAGGTGGCGAGGTAGTAATCGTCCCCGACTCGGCAGATCGATGGATCGGGGTGAAAGCCCGGCAGGATGGGATTTCGGATCACGGCCTGCCAGCTGCCAAGCTCAGTTCGGTTCCATGATGCCCACGTCCCACACCTCGGGCAGGCCCAGCGGCGTGCAGCCGTCCGTGCAGTCGGGAGCGGCGTCTGCGCCTTGGCCAAAGCAGGCAGGCTGGCCAGGCACCGCCGGGCTGTCCATGCAGAAGGCGATCGGCGGGGAGACCGACGTGTTACCCGCATGATCTTGACCGGTGACGGCAGCGCAGACCCAACCGTCGTAGTCGCCCAGCAGTGCACCCACCGATTGCTGATCGCCGGTGCACACGGTCGCCGCATTGACGAGGGGCGCGTAGACGGCCGGAATCGCCGGCGCAGCCCCGAGCTTCTGACCGAGCGCGTAGGTCATGTCGGAGAGACCGCTGCACAGGACAGCGGGCGGTTCCGTGGCAGGGGTGTCTGAGTAAGTGCAGTAAGGGGTCAGCGCCGGAGTGTCGATGTCGCCCGTCTCGTCGCCGAAGAACGCCGAGCCACCGGGGGCGACCGGGAACATTTCGACCGCGTCGACGTCCGCGTCCACCGCCGAAGAGATCGCGTCGCAGGTGCCGTCTCCGAACGCCTCCCCGGGCAACGGTGTGTCGACCACCAGCGCCTGGTCGGCCTTGGCTACCCAGAGCCGCAGGCTCGCCGTGTCCACGGTGGAGTAGTGGAAGATGAACTGGCCCGGCTCTTCGTTCGTCGAGTCCCAGGCGATCGCGCGGAACATGACCAGGTTCGGCGTGTCGTCCCCGTGGTTGACGGCGAGGGGTCCGGCCGGATCGAACGAATGCGAACAGAAAGCGTCGTCGTTGATGATGCGCACGTTCGGCGGATCGAGCGACAGAGAGGGCGGTACCTGGTCGAGATGGTACGTACTGCCAGCGCCGTTGTCCGAGATGTTGCCGGCGATGTCAGCCACCGTCACGTTGATGCTCATCTGAGTCGCGACGGAGTACTCGGTCGTGTTGAGCTCGAGCGTGGCCGTGTTCCCGTTCAGCGTCCAGCGCGACGAATCGATGTCGAACGGGATCGGAACGTCCTTGGCCTCGACGACCAGCGTGTCCCAGTCAACGCCGCTGAAGTCGTCGGTGATCTCGAACACGAACGTGACCCGGCTGCCGATGATCGTGGCGGCGTCCGGCGAGACGATGGTGATTTCCGGACCGGTGCCGTCCACCGCCACCTGGTAGTCGAGCTCACCGGTGGTCCCGCGACCGTTCTCTGCCGTGACCCGTACGGCAGTGAGATCGGGCGGCGTCTCCGGGAAGAGGTCGACGTCTTCGAAGTCGATGCCTTCCACCACGTACACGTCGGGATCGTCGCTGCCCTTGGGCTCGAGCGTGAACTCCTGATGGTCGATGGTGATCACGGGATCGCCCACCACCTCGGCCTCGTCATCCCCCGAGAACAGCGGCACCGGACGGATCTTGACCTCGAACGTGTGGTCGCCCGCGCGTGACAAGTAGCCATCGGCCAGCGGAACGACAGGCTCGATGCTCGGGCCGTGGTCGACGATGACGTCGACGGACGCATTGCCGCTGAGCGGCGGCACGCTGCTGTCGCTCGCGCTGCAAGTCACCACGTAGAGTCCCGACGGGATCTCGGCCAGTGAAGCCTCCGCGATGAATTGGTCGTCGCCGCCAGGGGCCGCGGGGACTTCGAGCACGATCTCGTCGTCCTCATCGGTCAAGCGCACGAGCACGCTCGTCGGGTCGACCGGGCTGGCGCCGGGGGCGTCGTCGGACACGGCACCGCAGGACGCGGACAAGGTGTCGCCCAGCACGGCGTCGGCCAGCGGCTGATGGACTTCCACGCTGGGGGCACCGGGTTCGCTGCTGGTCTGGCCACCCGAACCGTTGGGATTCGCTCCGCCCTCGCCACCTTCCCCGCTGCGCCCACCCGTGGAGGGGAGGGGATCTGGATGGCCGCCGTCCGGCTCACAAGCCACGATCAGGGCAGCTATGCCGATGGCGCAGCACCAAGCAACCAGCCTCGGTCCGGATAGCCGAGTGAGCAATCGTGAAGCCCGAGCGTGTGTTCGATAAGCCATGTGCGAGCGATAGTCCCCTTTTCTGGCACATAGGTTATCCCAGTCGGGCCAACCTCGACCAGGCCCAATGCAGGTACGCAAAGGTGGGCAGCCCGGAATCGCGCCGTCAGGCGCTGGCTTCCAAGAAGCGGAGGCACGCCAGCACTTCGGCCGGAGTCCCCGCGGCGGCCAGGTCCGCCGACAAGCCGCGAGCGGTCCAGCGCGCCAGCTGCAGCAAATGGTGCCGACGCTCCGTCGACGAGCGGGGGCCCGCCAAGACGATGACGGTCCGCACGGGGAGGCGATCAGGCGTGTCGCAGCTGAGCGGGTGAAGGAGCGTGATGAGCACCGCCACGCAGCGGGGGCCCGCGACGTGAGCGCTGGGAATGGCCACCCCGCCACCGATGGCGCTCGGCACCTCCCGCTCTCGCTCGCGCAGCGCCGCGCTGATGGCCGGGCCAGGACTGCCCACCGCGGACTCCAAGCGGCCGCCTGCGACGTCCAGCACGTCGTCGAGCTCCGCGCAGCTCATGCCGATCACGATGCGATCTGGATCGAGCAGCTCGGAGAGCCGTGGAGCGACCAGGTGGGCATCGTCCTTGGCTCGTGGAAAACGGGCAGCGACGAACTGCTGGATTTCCTCCAAGTCCGCCGTGCTCAAGCGGCGCGTTGCGATGTCCAGGAAGAGCTCGGCGGCCGCCCGCTGCTCGCGCATGTAGTCGATGGCGAGAGGACTCACCTGGTGAGCCAGGCCGAGCAGGAGCGGCTCGGGTATCCCGAGCTCCCGAGCAATCACTTTGAGCCGCGCCGGGGTTGGTGCGGCGTCGAGGCCATTTTCCACCCGGCTGAGGTAAGCGCCCGACACGTCGAGCCGCCGCGCGAGGTCGCGCAAGCTGAGACCCGAGTCGAGCCGGAGCAAGCGAAGCGTGGCGCCGAAATGCATGGCTCAGGTCGTCCCGGCGGCCAGACGCTGGGCGCTCGGCTCCGTCGCCAGCGTCGAGCTCAGCGCGGGGGGATGGACCGCCAAGATGGACACTGGGGCCTCGGCTAGCACGCGGCGCCGGCGCAAGCTGATGGTGCCGCCGTCGAGGCCCCATTTGGTGTGCATGCCGAGCACCACGAGGTCGTAGCCGCGACTGCATTCGTCCAGCACTGCGTCGGGTGGCGAAGCATGCTCGACGAAGCGAACGCGCACCGTGCCCGCGAAGGCCCCGGGCTCGGCGAACACCTGGTCGACCGAGTGCGAATCGTCGTCGTGGCGCGACTCGCGGTGCGTCGGCACCAGGTCGCCCAGGGCACTGGCAATCTGACCCCGGCCGCGCCCGGGTGCGCCGCCGGGGCTGACCACGTGAAAGAGCGTGAGCTGGGTGCCGGGAGCTCGACTAATTCTCCTGGCCAGCTCGAGCGCAGCCAAATCCTCGGGCCCGCCCGCGTAGGCCACCAGCACGCGCTCGACCCGCGACAGACCTCGATCGACCAGCACAGCCACCGGACAGCGAGTGTCGGTCACCACATCGCTCACGGTGCCGCTGAGACGCCCTTCGAGCAGCAGCGGACGGTGAGCACCCAGAAGCACGACCGACGCCTGCTTGGCTTCCGCAGTCCGCCGGATGTCCACGGCGGGGTGCGCGGAAACGAAGCTGAGCGGGCGCACGTCGAGCATCAGATCCGCTGCATGGGACAGGAGCGGGCCGAGCGGCCCCGCACCACTCTTCGCATCGCCGCGCTTGCGCTCCACACTCGGCCGATCGGTCGGGTTCCACAGATGGAGGGCGAAGAGATTGGCTGGCTCCTCACGCTTGCCCATGAGAGCCGCTGCCACGGTAGCCAAGCCTGGCCCCAGGCTGCCATCGGAGACACACATCATCACGGTAAAAGGATGATCGGCCGCCATCGTGGGCGTGGCCGGCTCGACCAAGCGGTCGCGCGCGAGCTCGTGGTCCGGATAGACCAGGCGCAAGATGGGCGAGGTCGCAAAGGTGGTCACCAGCGCCATGATCACCAGCATGGTGAACACGGTCGGCGAGATGACCCCGAGATCCATGCCGAGGTTCAGCACGATCAGCTCCATCAGACCGCGGGTGTTCATCAGGATGCCGATGGCGCTGGCTTCCCGCCAGCGTAGCCCGGTCAGCCGAGCCGCCACCGCGCTCCCCCCGAACTTGCCGAGCGTCGCCAAGAGAATCACGCCCCCGGTCACCAGCCACTCGCGCGACTCATCCAAGAGCCCAATCTGGGTGCGTAGGCCGCTGAAAGCGAAGAACAGCGGCAAAAGCAGCACGACCGCCACCGCTTCGATCTTGTCGGCCAGGGCCTCGGCTAGATGGCCCTCCTTCGGCAGGATGGCTCCGAACATGAAGGCTCCAAACAAGGAATGGATGCCAATCAGCTCGGTCAGCGTGCTCGACAAAAGCAGCAAGAAGAGCGCGAAAGCGACCGCCCCCGGCGACAGTCCCTCCCGCGAGGAAACCTGCGCAGAAAGTCGATGCAAGAACGGGCGCGCCACGAAGAGCATCGCGCCGATGAAGGTGAGTGCAAAACTCGTGGTCCAAACGGCTTGCTCGAGGCCGTCGGCGCGAGCCACCGCCACGACGAATGCGAGGATGCACCAGGCCGTGACGTCGTCGACCGCCGCGCAGGCGATGGCGATGGCTCCGACGCGAGAGGTGAGCAAATGCCGTTCCGACAGGATGCGGGCCAGAACGGGGAAGGCCGTCACGCTCATGGCCGCACCGAAGAACAGCAGGAAAGCCGTGAACGAGACCGAAGGTTCGGAGTACTCGTCGTACATCCAGAAGGCCGCGCCCGCGCCGAGCAGAAACGGGAAGACGATGCTGGTGTGACTGATGGCCACCGACGAGTGGGCTCGCCCGCGCAGGAGCTTGGGGTCGAACTCGAGGCCGACCAGGAACATGAAGAGCACGAGGCCGACCTGGCTCAGCATCTTCAGCACCGAGAGCGAGCTCGGGGGAAACAGCGCCGCCATGCCGACCGGCCACACGAGCCCGAGCAGCGAGGGGCCGAGCAGGATGCCCGCCAGGACCTCCGCGATGACGAGGGGCTGCCCCAGCCAGCGCGTGACGACGCCCAGCCCGCGCGAAGCGGCCAGAATGACCGCGATCTGGATCAGGAGCAGGGTCAGCGCGGTGAATTCGAAGTGCGGCACGTGGTCTCCTCGGGCTGCGCTCTGTAAAGGAGCAACTTAACACTAGGCCGTCAAGGGCCACCCTCCTACAGCCGCCTGGTCCGTGACCACTGCCTCCACTCTCACCCAAGAGGTCGACTCCCTGCTGCTGGAGCACGCGGCCAGCACGGCCCTCGCTGAAGCGCTCGCTCTGCTCGCCTCCGATTCTGCACCGGGTGTGCGGGAGCGCCATCGCGAGCTTCTCGAGAAGAGCATCGACCTCGCGGAACGAGCACTGCTGGCAGCGAGTGGCCAGGCCAACGCCGCCCGATGGACCCTCCTGCGCGCGCACACCGCGCGCGCCGAGAACGCACGCTACGGAGCCGGCCAGCTGGCACGTGGCTCTCAGCGGGCTCCCACGCAGGAGGACTGCGACGATGGCTGGCAGCGGGTCGAGTCGATCGTCCGCGAGAGCGAGGCCTCCGCTCTCGCGACTGCGGCGATCGCAGGCGAGCTCGACCATCCGCAGGCACGCGAGCTCGCGCAGCGCGCCCAGGCGTCCGCCACCAAAGCCCGGCAAATCGTGCAGGAGCGCAATCGCGCCTACACTTTCCACGCCAATCCGCGCTTCTCCTTCGGCGAAGGCTGGTACCTGGCCGCTGCGGCCGTCCTCACCGGGGTGCCGATCCAGGTCGAGCCCGATCAGCCGCAGACGGCGCAGGCCACGACGTTCTTGGAGGAAGCTGGTCTAGCTCCGCTCGTGACGCCCTATCGCCCGCGCCCGCTCGCCAACAAGGCCCTGCCGGACCTCGTCGCCCGTGCGTTCCGGCGAGATCCTGGTGCTGCGCAAGCCAAGCTCCGTACGGCATTCCTCGGCGACGGTCCCACTCCCACAGAAGTCCGAGCGTGGACCGACCAGCGCCTCGCGGCCGCACAGGCAAGAAAGAAGGTGCTCGCTTGGGTCCGCTACGGCACGCACCACGCCGATCGCAACACCGACCAGGCGGAACTCCAGGTCCTCTGTGACGCCCTACTGCAAAAGGAACTGGTCCCAGTGCTCGTCGGCGACGCGCTGCGCGGAGGCACTGCACCGACCGGCAGCGTCGATCTCACCCTCTTCTGGAAGGATCCGCTCTTTCAGGGCGCGCGCATGCGGCGCGCGCAGCTGCAGTTCTTCGAGTACATGAGGCAGTCGCACGGCCTGGTCGGGCAGCTGGGCGTCACCACGGCCGGCATGGACGGGCCAGCGCTGATGGGCCTGCCAACGATGTACCTGACGCAGAAGCCCAACGTCCGTTTGGGCAAATGGGTGGGCGCCGTACCGGGCTACGAGGAGATCGTGCGGACCCCCGACTACCTCCAGCGCATCGCCCGCACCTTGGCTAGGTGGCAGAGCGGCGGTTGAGGCCGTTCAATCACGCCACGATGGCGGCAAATTGCGCTCGACCTCGAGCGCACCGAACGACTGGCTGCTGCGCGCCCCGACGGTTTTGACCCAGGCGGCCATCCTGGACAGGCCCTCGTCGAGCCCAACGCGCTCCTGATAGCCGAGGAGAGCGCGCGCCTTGTCGTGCGAGGCATGCGTGTGCTGGGCCTCGATGCGGGCGGGTAGATACCGCGGGCGAAACGGAACGCCCATGACCAAGCTGACCGCTTGCCCCAGCTCGTTCAGGGAGTAGGGCCGATCGGCGCCGATGTTGAACGTCTGCCCGTAGGCCCGGGGTTCGTCGATACTGGTCGCGATGATCGGCGCCACGTCGGACACGTGGCTGAACGCGCGTGTCTGCGTGCCGTCACCGAAGATGGTCAGCGGCTCGCCGCGCAGGATCTGGTTCATGAAAATGCCGACCACGTTGCGATAGCGGTCGCCGATGTTCTGCCGCTCGCCGTACACGTTGTGCGGACGGAAGACGATCGAACGCAAGCCGAAGAGCTCGCGACAGATGCGCAGCTCCTGTTCGACGGCAGCTTTGGCGATGCCGTACGGATCCTCGGGAATGAGCGGCATTTCTTCATGCACCGGTGGAATCGCGTTGCCGTACACGGCCACCGAGGAGGTGAAGACGAAGCAGCCAACGCCGTGATTCACCGAGGCGTTGATCAGGTTCACGCTGCCAATCAGATTGTTCTGATAGTTGAAGCGCTTGATGAAATGACTCAGCCCCTCAGCGGCGTAGGCAGCCAGGTGAAACACCGCTTCGAAGCGCTGCTCGGCAAAGAGACGGCCGACGAGCTCGACGTCCAAGATGGACCCCTCGACGAAGGTCGCGCCTGGATCGACGTTGTCCCGAAATCCTCCGGAGAGATCGTCCAGCGCCACCACCTCGTGGCCGCGCGCCAAGAGCTCGCGCACGACGTGCGACCCGATGAAGCCCGCGGCTCCCGTCACCAGCATCCGTCTCACGGCGTGCCCATAGCAGAAAAGCCCACCCGCTGGTGCGGATGGGCTTCCCGGCGCGACCGCGCTTGCCGCTATCAGCGGACGTAGCGATTCACGATGTTCTCGTAGAGCTCTTGCTGGCCGCTCTTGAGGGTCGGCTCGCCACCCTTGTTGCCGAGCTCGGCCAGCTGCACGAGGCTGAGCTTGCCGGCCTCGAACTCCGCGCCCTTGCCAGCGTCGAAGGACGAGTAGCGATCCTTGCGCATCTTCTCGATCGGCGACTTCTTGATGATGTCGTCGGCGATGATGAGGCTGCGGGCGAACGTGTCCATGCCGCCGATGTGGCCGTGGAAGGTGTCGTTCAGGTCAGTCGAGTTGCGACGACGCTTGGCGTCGAAGTTGACGCCGCCGCCCTGGAAGCCGCCACTGCGGAGCAGGACGAGCATCATCTCGGTCGTCTCGTTGATGTTGTTCGGGAACTGATCGGTGTCCCAGGCGTTCTGGTAGTCGCCGCGGTTGGCGTCGATGCTGCCCAGCATGCCGGCATCGGCCGCCACCTGCATTTCGTGCTCCATGGTGTGACCAGCGAGCGTGGCGTGGTTGGTCTCGATGTTGAGCTTGAAGTCCTTGTCGAGGCCGTGCTGACGGAGGAAGCCGATCACGGTGGCGCTGTCGAAGTCGTACTGGTGCTTGCTCGGCTCCATCGGCTTGGGCTCGATGAAGAACACGCCCTTGAAGCCCTGACCGCGCGCGTAGTCGCGAGCCATGGTGAGGAAGCGCGCGAAGTGCTCGACCTCGCGCTTCATGTCGGTGTTGAGCAGGCTCATGTAGCCCTCGCGACCGCCCCAGAACACGTAGTTCTCTCCGCCGAGCGCGATGGTCGCGTCGAGCGCGTCCTTGAGCTGGGCGCCGGCGTGGGCCACCACGGCAAAATCGGGGTTGGTCGAGGCGCCGTTCATGTAACGGGGGTTCGAGAACAGGTTCGCCGTGCCCCACAGCAGCTTGACGCCTGAAGCGGCCTGCTTCTGCTTGGCGTACTCGACGATGTCGACCACGCGCTTGGAGGTCTCGGCGCGGCTCGCGCCTTCCTCGATCAGGTCGATGTCGTGAAAACAGTAGTAGGGCACGCCGAGCTTGGTGATGAACTCGAATGCCGCGTCGGCCTTCATCTTGGCGCGGGAGAGGGCATCCTTGCCAGCACTCCAGGGGAAGACGAACGGCCCGGGGCCGAAGGGATCGTGACCGGCGCCGCAGAACGTGTGCCAGTAGCAGACCGCAAACTTGAAGTGGTCCTTGAGAGTCTTGCCCGCAACGACGCGATTCTCGTCGTACCACTTGAAGGACAGTGGGTTATCCGACTCTGGTCCCTCGTACGCAATTTTTCCAACGCCGGGGAAGTATTCCTTGTCACCAATCACAACGCTCATGACGTCTCCAACTATTCGCTAACTAGTCCACCCGGGCACCTGCTCGAGGTGCGCTCGGTCGAGTCCGAGAGCCGTCCATCGGGGCGACCCTGTTCCGCAGAGAATGGCTGCCTTAGCAGACAACCGCCGCTCTCAGCATCGAGGTCACGGATGCCCGAGCCCGAGGCCAAGAACGCCTCACCATAATCGAGCCGCGGCAGTGGGCTACCCGGGAGTGTGGCGCAAATTCCGTTGTCAGTGCAATCTAGCGCGGGCAGTGCAGCGCAGAAGGGGCTTTACGGCGAATAGTCCAAACTCAAGCTGCCGCGGAGCTCGACGTTCAGATGGATCAGGTCGCCGCCCTCCACGTCGACTTCCCGGAAGTCGAGCTCGTCGAGCGAACCCTTGACCTCCAGCTGACCGGGAAGCGCACGATCGAGCGCGCGGGTGATGGCGCGACGTAGGCCCTTCGCCTCCTTGCCCACGGGGACAATGGCCGCCTTCTCCACGGCCCGAGCGATGGCCTTGGTATCGATCCCTTTGAGCTCGTGGTCGTCGAAGGTCACTTGCTCCACACGGATCTCACCCTTCTTCGCGTCGAACACCGGCTTCGCGCTGAGTTTGATGGTGCCATGAGCGGCGCCCTTGGTCTCGATCTCGATTCTGAGCTCGCCTTTGCTGGCCCGCACGTGCACCTTGCTCACTTCGAGCGGCTTGTCGTCCTTGCGCAGACCGAGACTGGAGAGCTCGCTCTTGATCGACTGAGCGAAGACTGCGGTCGGGATGTCGAGCGTAGCGCTCACTTGGAATGCCGTGGACCCGGGGAGTTTCGTCGCCTTCGGCAGCTTGGCGGTGCCTGCCTTCGGCTTCTTGCCGGTGGCCACGCTCAGCTTGCCCTCGAGGCCCACGTCGATCCCGAAGTCGCCCTCCACCACCGAAAGCTCGGATAGGCCGAAACTCGAAGGCTCGAACACGAGCCACGCATCCTTCTTGCAGGCAGCGAGCAGCACGGTCGCGCAGGACGTGTCGCCGGCGCTCTGCAAGGTGAGCGGCTTCTGCACGGCCCCCCAAAGGGCACTCGCCTTGGCGCGCAGATCCAGATCCTTCGCGAGCGCGCGCTCGGCACGGTCGAGCTCCTTCATGACGCGGGGCGAGAGGTAGCGTTCGATGTTCTTGTGCACCTCGCCGGCGAAGCTCGCCTTGGGCGTGCAGAGGTCGATGCCAGCGTGTGCGCAGAAGTTCCCCTTGGGCGCCGGACCGTGTTCGATCTCGCCCAGCTTGGCCACGCTGACGACCTCCCATTCGTCGTTCACATCGAGCTCCAGCTGGATCGTCAGACGCAGGCGTTGGGGACTCGACTTCGTGCCCCAGGTTTGGCCGTCGTTCAGCGGAAAGTAGTCGCTACCGAAGGGATTCTTCACCTTGCCACGCAGCTTGGCCGCGTAGCGGACCGGCACGACCACCGTGAGTGTCTTCCCCTTGAATTTGGCCTCGATGGGGTCGCGCCAGACCGTGTATTTGACGTCCAGGACGGTGCTGTCCCCCTCCTTGCCCATGCGCTGCCAGTCCTGTGATTGCGTCTTCGGCAAGAGAGCGTCCACTTGCTGGGCGATCTGTTCGAAGGGAGCGCGCACCGGCACGGTCAGGCGGGAGACACCGGGCGGTGGGGGCGGCTCGCTCGGTTGGTCCGCGTGGGGCTTGTCGGTTGGGTCGCTCTTGGGCTTGTCCGGAGTGGGCTTGTCCGGAGTGGGCTTGCTGTGCTTCGGCTTGTCGGGCTTGTCGTGCTTCGGCTTGTCGCCCTTCGACTTGTCGCCCTTCGGCTTGTCACCCTTCGACGGATCCGACTTCGGCTTGTCGGACTTGTCTTCTGGCCGATCCGCGCTCGGCGGATCCTTTTGACCCGACGTCGTCGAGCTCCCTCCCCCGCCTTTGGGCGTCGTCTTGCCGTAGTTGTGAACGGTGACGTGACAGCCCAGGGCGATGCTCGCGAGAGCGAGCAGGACCAGACCGTGACGCAGGAGGTGCTTGGGGGACGTCGGCATGCGGGCTTCAGACTCGTACTCTTGACCTACGCTGGCCAGACGGAAAACCTTCCGGGCAGGGGCGTGGACCTGGTCGCCCGTGGGCCGGGCCCCCGGGCCGAGCAGTGGACGTAGGCACGGGGCGGAGGCAGGCTTGCCCCGTGCCGGTCGTGGAGTGGACCTCGCATCTGAAGACGCACTTCCCGGTGCTCGGGAGTGGGCCACTTTCGGTAGCCGCAGCGACGGTGGCCGAGGTGATCCTAGACCTCGAGCGGCGCGCACCCGGCATCGGATTCTACGTGACGGACGAGCTCGGCCGCCTACGGAAACACGTCAACATTTTCGTCGATGGCGAGATGATCGTGGACAGAAAACGGCTGAGCGATCGCGTGAGCGAGACGACGCGAGTCCTCATCATGCAGGCATTGAGCGGCGGCTAAACTTCGAGAGGGAGAGAACGGAATGTCGGGACGCATCTTGATTGGTACGCGCAAGGGCTCGTTCATCGCCGAAAAAGGCAGCGCCGGCTGGAAACTTCGCCTCGCCGGGCACGCGGGCACGAGCGTCAACTTCCTGGCCGCCGATCCGGAGTCGGGAGCACTGTGGGCCGCGCTCGGCTTCGGGCACTGGGGCGCGAAGCTCTCGCGCTCGACGGACGGTGGCCAGAGTTGGGCGGACGCTTCGCAGATCAAGTATCCCGCGGGCGCGCGCTATTTGGCTCCACCCGATCCCGACGAGGAGGAGCCAGGGGGCCCAACCCGCTTCACCTTGCGCGACGCCACGCTGCTCAAGCTGTGGGTGATCGCGTTCGGTCCTGGCGGGCGCATCTACGTGGGGACGATCCCGGGCGGCCTCTTCGTCAGCGAGGACGGTGGGGACAGCTTCGAGCTCAACAGGCCGCTCTGGAACCACGACTCTCGGGGCGGCGACCTCTTCAACGGCGAGGGCCTCGGCAAGACGCATTGGTTCGGCACCCCGGCCTCCGAAGGCGAGTTCGCGGCCGGCATCCACTCAATCGAAGTCGACCCACGGGACCCGCAGCGGATCCTCGTCGCCATCTCGACGGCTGGCGTGCTCGAGACGACCGACGGTGGCAAGAGCTGGCGCGGGCGCAACCGCGGCATGACCAACGACTACCTCCCCGATCCGAACGCCGAGTGGGGCCACGACGCGCACGCCATCCAGCTCTGCAAATCGGACCCGGACCACGTGTGGCAGCAGAACCACGTCGGGGTCTTCTATAGCTCGGACGGCGCAGGCTCGTGGAAGAAGGTGAGCCAGCCCGAGCAAGGTGTGCACTTCGGATTCCCCGTGGCCGTCGACGAACGAGACGGCCGAACCGCCTGGGTGGTGCCCGGAGTCTCGGATCAACAGCGCATGGCCATTGGGGGCGGGCTGTTCGTCGCACGCACGACCGACGGCGGCGAATCCTGGCAGCAGCTGCGTAGCGGCCTGCCGAGCGAAAACGCGTACGACGTGGTGTACCGCCATGCGCTCGCGTCGAGTGGTGATCGCGTCGCATTCGGCAGCACCACGGGCAACCTCTATGTGAGTGAAGACGGAGGCGACGGCTGGCAGACGCTCGCCCACAACCTGCCGCCCATCTACAGCGTGCGCTTCGGCTGAGACCCCGACGAGAACCTCGGCCGGCTGGCCATGAGTGAGGTGTGTGTGGTTCCGCTTCCACCGGTCCAATGACCTGTCCAGGCGGCAAAATGCCCCCCCGCGGCAAGCTGGAGCAGGAAACGCGCGTTAGCCGCGAAAGTCTGGTGGACAGCGGTCGCCCGGAAGCTTCTAGATTGCTCACATGCGCTCCATGCGGGGAGGCGGCGGTCGGGGGGCCCTCTGGATCGCGGTCGGTATGACCGTGACGCTGAGCTGCGCGTCCGATCCGGAGCCGGCGGACGCGCCGGGGTCCGGCGGGGAAAGCGCAACGCCGAGTGGTGGCGGTCCTAGCGCGGGCGGATCAGCGACGGGCGGAAGCAGCGCGACCGGTGGCAGCCTGCAGAGCTCAGGCGGCGAGAGTCCGCTGGGTGGCAGCACCTCGGAGGGCGGCGCCGGCGGCTCCTGCGAACCCGGGGCGTGTTGCCTCGTGCGGCGGGTCGAAATCCCAGGCGATCTCTTCGGCGGCGAGTTCACACCAGAGAGGGTCGCCCGCTTCGGTCAACGGTTCCTCGTCGTCGAGGAGTTCGCTAGTGACGAATCGCCCGGAACGCGGCTTGCCATCGTGTCCTGGCAAGGCGTGGAGGTGATCGAGGAGCATCGGTTCAGCGACTATTGTGCGGACGCGTCCTGCGCTTTCAGCGCTTCCGTCGTCCTCGCTACCGAAGCTGGCGGCCACCAGCTGGCCTTCGTCGAGCGGGGGCCGGGTACCGGAGGCTGGGAGCACGATATGCTCGCGGTGACCCGGAACGAGCAGACGCAGGCGATCGTGTCGTCGCCCCTTTTCCAAACGAGTTGGGACGGCCGTTCAATCACGCTCTCGCTCCTGAGCTCCCACGACGGTCGCCGGGCGCTCTTCACCGTGGGCAACTATGACGGCGGCGCTGGCTTCGCCGTGTTCGGACAAGACGCGACGGTCATCGGCGTCCCCCTGAGACTGGATCCGGGCGACGGCTCGGAGTGCGCTCAGGTATTGCCGACGGAGGAAGGGGGCGTGATGAGTTTGGTCTGGCCGGAAAGCAGGACCCAGACCATCTGGCAATTGCGCGAGGTCGATGCGGACGGCGCTATCGTCTTCGAGCGCGACGTTCCGATTCCGATTGGGATCGATCTCGGCTTCCGGGGCTGCCCCAGAATCGTCCATGGACCGACGGGCTTCTTCGGTATTTGGGGGCGCAGCGGAGGAACCGCGCTGCTCACCACGGTCGCGCGCGACGGCGGCGCAGACGACTCGCCCGAGCTCATGGAGCTTCCCGAGAAGGCGCCGTTCGGCTTGCTGGGGGTCCTGGGCAACGAGCTCTTGTTCGCCCAAGCCGAGGCAAACGGTTCGTTCTCGATCGTCCGCGTGGCGCAGGACGGAACCCATCCCCTGCCGGAGGCGTACATCCCGAACCTCGACGATTCCTTCCAAGCGCTCGATGTCGACCTTGACTCGCTCTTCCTGACCTACCGCACGGAAACCGCGCGCGTCATCGAGGAGGTCGAGTGTCCGTGACGAGGATCTGGATCGCGGTCGGCGTAGCCGTCACGCTGAGCTGCGCGTCCGACCCAGAGCCAGCGGATGCGCCTGGCTCCGGCGGAAATGGTGCATCCTCGAGCGGGGGTGCTCCCGGTGCGGGTGGGTCAGCAGTTGGTGGAGCGACCGCGACGGGCGGAAGCGCTCCAAGCTCGGGCGGCGACACGTCCTTGGGCGGCAGCTCCGCGGAGGCCGGTTCAGGCGGCTCCTGTGAGCCCGGGGCGTGTTGCGTCGTAAGCCACGTCGAGATCCCGCTCGATCCCTTCGAGAGCCAGCGCGCGGAGCAGAAGGTTCGCCGCCTGGGCGATCGGTTCTTGGTGACTGCCACCGACTCATCCGGCACCCACCTCGCCGTCGTGTCCTGGCAGGGGGTGGAAACGACCAAGCTCGAGACCGCGACTGACTACTGCGACAGCGGCGGTTGTGGCTTTCTCGGCGCCACCTTCCTGGCTGGCGAGAGCGGCGGGCCCAAGGTCGCATGGATAGCGCGGGGAGACGGGCCGGGATCGGAGGCCTCCTTCAGCGTTGTGGCCTGGGACGATGCAGCCGACGCGCCCGTCGAATCATTCCTGTTCGACGGGGTCTACGACACGCGAACGACCGAGTTCGACTTCCAGGCGTCGCGCGACGGACAGCGAGCCGTGTTCGTCGTGGGGGATCCAGGCCTCCCAGGCTTCGCCGAGATCGGACTCGGCGGGGCGATCGTCGGCACCCCGGTCGCGCAGGGGGTCGGAGGTGCGGGGAAGTGTAGCCAAGTGGTGCCGACCGATGAGGCTGGAGCGGTCAGCTACGTCACGACCGTCGATGAGAGCGAGCTCATCTGGCATCTGCGCGAGCTCGATGCCGACGGAGAAGTCGCCCTCGAGGCAGACACGACGCTACCACTCGGGACCGAGAACGGATTCTCGGGTGGCTGCCCGATCGTCGTCCTGGGACCGAGCTTGTACGTGGGAGCGTGGGGCCGCAACGACGCACCCTACGTGATTGCGTCGATCCCACGTGAGGGCGCGGGCGGCGGCGAGCCCGACCTCCTGGAGCTCCCCAAGGAGCCACCCTCGCTGCTGAGCGGCGTTC
>Ga0247744_1000077_pt1 | contig 22362 bp, 19 predicted proteins | sample UWRJS154409C5_FD_180946 | JGI IMG/M metagenome (GOLD analysis project Ga0247744, IMG submission 180946) | Soil microbial communities from Arlington Agricultural Research Station in Wisconsin, United States - UWRJ-S154-409C-5 | ecosystem: Environmental > Terrestrial > Soil > Agricultural land... | reverse complement strand
GCCTACGCAAGAGTGGCGTCTTCATCGTGCACACGCGCGAGGGGCATCGGCCCGACCTCAGTGACGCGCCCAAGGCCAAGGTCGAGCGCGGCAAGCCGACCGCTCGCATCGGTGACGTTGGCCCGATGGGTCGCATTTTGATTCGCGGTGAGCCCGGGCACGACATCATCCCGGAACTCTATCCGATCGATGGTGAGCCGGTGATCGACAAGCCGGGCAAAGGGGCGTTTTTCGCCACGGATCTCCACACGATTCTGATCGCCCGCGGCATCGACACCCTCATCGTCTGCGGCGTGACCACCGAGGTCTGCGTGCATACGACCGTCCGTGAGGCCAACGATCGCGGCTACCGCTGCCTCGTGCCCTCGGACTGCACGGCTTCGTACTTTCCGGAGTTTCGTGAGGTGGGGCTCCGCATGATTAGCGCGCAGGGGGGAATTTTTGGCTGGGTGAGCGACTCCGGCCGGGTGCTTTCAGCACTCTCGTCCATGTGACTGCAATCCGCAAAGGCCAACAAACATGACTGACACGTTCAAACCAAAACTCTGGGTACCAGGCGACTGGAATGCCTTCTTTGGCTTCGGGACCAACATCCTCGTCAACCTGCTCGTCCTGACCGGCCTCCTGCGCTTCGTGCTGGAGATGCCGGATTCAGTCGTGTTCGGTCGCATCCTGCCGGCCGCCGGCCTCATGCTCCTCTTGAGCACGAGCTACTACGCGTGGCTCGCGTACAAGCTCGCCAAGGAGACCGGTCGCACCGACGTCTGCGCGCTGCCATCCGGCGTCAGCGTGCCCCACATGTTCGTCGTGGTCTTCGTGATCATGATGCCGATCAAGATCTCCACCGGTGACCCCATCAAGGCCTGGGAAGCGGGCATGGCTTGGGTGTTCATCCAGGGCTGTTTGCTCTCCGTCGGTGGTTTCATTGCCCCCTTGATCCGCAAAGTGACGCCGCGCGCCGCGCTCCTTGGGACGCTGGCCGGCGTCTCGGTCGCGTTCATTTCCGTCCGCCCTGCGCTCGAGATGTTCATCACGCCGGTCATCGGCGTCACCTGCTTCGCCATCATCATGGCCAGCTGGTTCGGCAACGTGCGCTACTTCAGGGGACTGCCGGCGGGTCTCGTGGCCATCGGGGTCGGCACGGCGATCGCCTGGGGTTCAACCTTCATGGGTGGCAGCTTCGGTGGCATGTCGGTGAAGGCGCTCGGTGACTCCGTCGCCGGTTTCGGCTTCAGCTTCCCGATTCCCGCGCTCGATCACACGTTCTCTGGCTTCGAGTTCCTCGGCGTCATCCTGGTGACGGCCATTCCGTTCGGCATCTACGACCTGGTCGAGGCCATGGACAACGTGGAGAGCGCAGCGGTCGCTGGCGACAGCTTCCCCACGACCCGAGTTCTGACGGCGGACGGCGTCATCAGCCTGATTGGCTGCACGATGGGTAATCCCTTCATCCTCGCCGTCTACATCGGCCATCCCGGCTGGAAGGCCATGGGCGGCCGCATCGGCTACTCGCTGGCCACCGGTGCCATGGTCGCGGTGCTGGCGTTTGCCGGCATTCTGCCCGTCCTGGTGGCGCTGGTCCCGGTCGTCGCCATCTCGCCCATCCTGCTCTACATCGGCATGCTGATTGGCGCGCAGGCCTTTCAGGAAACGCCCAAGCGTCACGCTCCGGCCATCGTGCTCGCCATCGTTCCGCACATAGCAGCGTGGGGAAAGGTGCAGATCGACAACGCACTCGGCGCTGCTGGAACGAGCGTGGCCCAGGTCGGCGTCGACAAGCTCAAGCAGGTCGGCATCCTGTACGAGGGCTTAACGACGATGGGCGGCGGTTCCATCCTCGGTGGCCTCGTCCTTGGCGCGATCACGGCCTTCGTGATTGACCGCAAGTTCGAGAAAGCGGCTGCGTTTGCTCTGGCAGGAGCGCTGCTGACGTTCCTCGGCTTCATGCACGGCGAGCAGATCGGCTTTGCGGTGTCGCCGCTCGTTGCCGCAAGCTACGCCTGCGTCGCCCTCTTGCTCTTTGGTGTCGCCAAGTTGGGGGGTGTTCCGGCGCTGGGCGGAGAAGCGAAGGACGAGGAAGAGGAGCATGGGGGCTCGCATGAAGTGGCACCGGCGCCTGCCGAGTGACCGACCAGTTCAAACCGTTTCCTTGATGATCTCGAAAGGACTGACCCCATAATGAAGAACCGTCATACCTCCCCCGCAAGGTCGCTCGCGACAAGCCTTGCCGTTCTCGGCGCAGGTCTGGCTCCGAGTGTGGCTTTCGCGCAGGACCCTCCCCCCGAGGCGCCAGCTGCCGAGCCTGCACCCGTTGCCGCCGAACCGGCTCCTGAACCAGCGCCGGCGGAACCGCCGCCGCCTGCCGAGGAGCCAGCCCCCGAGCCTGCGGCCGAAGCACCCGCTGAGGAGCCTCCCGCGGAGGAAGAGAAGAAGTTCGAGCCGTCCTTCACCATCGGTGCGGGTCTGCGTACGGGCCTGAGCCTGGACTTCGATCCCGGGACTCTGAGTCTCAATGACGGTCTGGTCGATGAGATCAACGTTCGTCCGTTCCTGGGCGGCAACCTGACGCCGATGGTCAGCTACTGGGTGCAGTTCGAAATCGGCAGCGGTTCCGACGCCGCCGATGGAACGGTGACGAATTCCTTCTTGCCAGCGTTCGGCATCTTGGATGCCATCGCGCAGCTCAAGTTTGCCGACGAGTTCCAGCTCTGGGTTGGTCAGCACATCCCGGCCGGCGACCGCAACAACATGAACGGACCGTTCTTCGGCAACGGCTGGAACTTCGCCATCCACGCTGGCGGGTACCCCTTCGACATGGGCGCTCGTGATCGTGGCTTCACCTTCTGGGGTCTCATCGGTGGCGGCATGCTGAAGTACAAGCTGTCGATGGTCGATTTGCAGCCAGGGCAACCAATCGCCCAGTCGCGCTTCGGCGCTCGCGTCGACCTCCACTTCTGGAAACCGGAAGCGTTCTACTACAACTCAGGCACCTACTTCGGTGGTCAGGACATCCTCACCGTCGGCGCGTCAGTCAACGGCCAAAGTGGCGATCCGACGATCGACGATGACGACCTGGTCGGCTTCAACATCGACGGTATGTTCGAGAAGAACTTCGGCAAAGGCGGCACGCTGACGGCCGAGGCGGGCTACTACAACTTCGACAACACCGGGGCCGCCTGGACGTCGAACCAGTACACGGCCGACGCGGGCAGCGGCGTCGGCGCGGGCGGGCTCACCGGCAGCGTCGGTGAAGGCTTCCTCGCTGGGATCTCGTGGCTGACGCCGGGGAACATCGGCGCCGGCAAAATCCAACCCAACGCCAAGTTCCAGTACGGAGACTACGGAGGCACCACCTCGATCGTCTTCGACGCGGGCCTTGCCTACGTGATCGACGGCTTCAATCACAAATACCACCTGAACTACCGGCACGTCGAACAGGGACCGAATGGCGGCGCCACGGCAGGCGACGACATGCTCCAGGTCGGCTTCCAGTACATGATGGCGAAGTAGCCAGCGCTCCCCCAGAAAAACTGTCCAGCGCTCGATCGAAACTTTGAGTCCGTTTCGGTCGGGCGCTGGCGTTTTTGTGCGGAGCGGTGCACCGTGGGTTAGAAGTAGCGGGATCGCGAGCTCAACACCTTGCTTTGGCGACGTGAAGTCCGGCTCGAGCTACGAGAAGTCCGGCTTGGTGCCGCGTGTAGCTGAGTTCCAGCGCCTTCGAGTCCAGCTTTGGGCTTCTGATGCTGGGCCAATGAATTTCGGAGCCCGGCGACGCGCAGGGACAAGCCGGCCTCCAACCCGCCCGAGCTTGAAGTCCGGCTTCAAGCCGCTTGAGTCCGGCTTCAGGCGGGCCGACCCGAACTTCAAGTCGCCCGAGCCATAAGATGTTGCTCGCCGGGGGTCCACCTTCGGAGTGGCAGGCTCTTCGCGTGCAAGCTTTCGCATTTGCGAACGAACGTTCGTTTTTGTTGGGGCCGGGCTGCTGCCGTGAAGCAGGCCAGCTCCGGCTCGGCCACGCGGAAGCGGTGGCGCGGTATTGCGTGGCTTGAGCTACCCTCGCGTTGAACAAACTAGTCGCGGAGACTAAGTGACTGCGAAGGCCGTTCGACTGGCCGTTGGTCGGCCAAGCTGGGCTATGCCGAGCGCAGCATTCCGCGCTCGACGATGAAATCGAGGACCTTCTGCACGGAGGCGTCCTGGCGCAGGCAGGTGAAGACGAACGGGCGCTCGCCGCGCATCTTCTTGGCGTCGCGGTCCATCACCTCGAGGGAGGCGCCGACGTGGGGAGCCAGGTCCGTCTTGTTGATGACCAAGAGGTCGCTCTTGGTGATGCCGGGGCCACCTTTGCGGGGCACTTTGTCGCCGCCGGCGACGTCGATGACGTAGATGGTGAGGTCGGAGAGCTCGGGGCTGAAGGTGGCGCTCAGGTTGTCGCCGCCGCTCTCGATGAACACGAGCTCGGGGTCGTGCAGCTTGGTGATCTTCTCGACGGCGTCCAGGTTGATCGAGGCGTCTTCGCGGATGGCGGTGTGCGGGCAGCCGCCCGTCTCCACGCCCATGATGCGGTCCGGCGAGAGCGCACCATTGCGCACCAAGAACTCGGCGTCTTCCTTGGTGTAGATGTCGTTCGTGACGACGGCGATGTTGTAGCGATCGCGCATGGCCCGACACAGAGCCAAGACCAAGGCCGTTTTGCCCGAGCCGACGGGACCGCCGATACCGACCCGGAGAGGTTCTCTTTTCATGATGGGGACTCCTTGTTGGGTTCGCTACGACCGGAACACGCGAGTGTATTGAGTTTCGTGCCAGGCGCTGAGCAAGGCTAGCCCCGGGCAGCCGAAGCCGATGTCGTCGTCCTGGACGGCCAGGGCACGGGCGATCGCCGTGGGGATTTGCTTCAAGAGGGCGTCGACCACGCGCTGGCTCGCCAGCGGACCGAGCGGAATGAGCCGGGCGAGGGCAGTCGCGTGCTGCTCAATCCAAGTGTAGAGGCCGAGCAGGGCAGTCTCCTCGCGTCCGAGGCCATAGTAGTGGGCTGCCCGAGCCAGCGCTTCGAGGAACGTGCGTGGCGGCCCGGCGGGATCGCAGGCGCCTGGCGCAATGGAGGCAAGGACGCGGCCCAGGGCTCGCCCCATCTGTCCGTCCTGTTCCTGGAACTCCCGGGATTCACGGCTGGCGAGGAGTATGTCGCTGTAGCGGGCGGCTTGGTTTGAATCTCCGGCGGCCAGTGCATCGTGCATGCGCACGAGCAGCGGTAGCTCTAGGTGCGTGGGCGTTGCCAAGAGGAGCCCCTCGAGGAAGCTGCGGCCACTCGCTTCATCAGTGACGGCACCGCGCGCGTGGGCGGCCTCGAGACCATTCGAGTAGGCGAAGGCACCCGTCGGCAGGGACTGCGACGCCAGCTGGAGGAGACGAGCCTGCACGCCTAGGGCCGAGAGCGGGACCGGCGGGCTCACGAGCGGACCTTGAAGATCAGAGGGACGTGCTCTTCGTGGTGGTGGTCGTGCCCATGAGCGTGGCCGTGCCCGTGTGCATCGCCATGGCTGTGCCCGTGGCCGTCGTCGTGGCTGTGGCGGTGGTAGGCGCCCGGCTCGGGCTCGAAGGGCCGGAGCTCCTGCCTGACCTCGAAGCCGAGGGTGCGCACCATGTCGTCCAGAACGTGGTCTGCTTGATAGGCGAGAGAGCTTGGTCCGACCTCTAGCCTGACGTGCCGATTGCCGAGGTGGTAGGCAGCGCGAGTCAGGTCTCTGGGCAGGGCTGCTGCCACCACGCTCAGGAACTCTGGCTTGGCGTCGATGCGCAGAACTGCACCGTCGACAGAGCGCAGGTGGTCACCGTGCTTGAGGCTGCTGCCCCGCTCGATGAAGATCCCCACGGCCTCACCCGAGGTGGTGATGGCGCGGCCCTGAGCCCGCTGACGGTCGTCGAAATCGAGCTCGGCCACCAAGTCGGCCGTTGCCCTGGCGACGCGCTCCGTGAAATGCCGAATCGTCACGCTGCCCCCTTCGCTAGAACAGGAAGTAGCGCTGCGCCAGCGGCAGCACCTCGGCGGGCTCGCAGGTGAGCAGCTGTCCGTCGGCGCGGACCTCGTACGTCTGCGGGTCGACCTCGATCTTGGGCAGGTAGTCGTTGTGGATCATGCTGCGCTTGGTGAGGCTTCGAATGCCGCCGACCACGTGGGTGCGTTTGCGTAGGCCAAGCTTCTGAGCGAGGCCCTTGGCCTGGGCTGCCTTGGAGAGGAAGGTCAGCGAGGTGTTGTGCCGAGCGCCTCCGAGCGCTCCGAACATCATGCGGTAGTGCACGGGCTGCGGGGTCGGGATCGAGGCGTTGGGGTCGCCCATGGGGGCGGCGGCGATGAGCCCGCCCTTGAGGATCAGGGAAGGTTTGGCGCCGAAGAAGGCCGGCTTCCACAAGACGAGGTCTGCGAGCTTGCCCGGCTCGATGGAGCCGACCTGATCGGCGATGCCGTGTGCGAGTGCGGGGTTGATGGTGTACTTGGCGACGTAGCGTCGCGCGCGCAGGTTGTCGTGCTCCGCGGGGTCTCCGATCAAGGAGCCGCGCTGCACCTTCATCTTGTGGGCCGTTTGCCAGGTGCGGGTGATGACCTCACCCACCCGACCCATCGCCTGCGAGTCCGACGAGATCATGCTGAAGGCGCCCAGGTCGTGCAGAATGTCCTCGGCCGCGATGGTCTCACGCCGAATGCGGGACTCGGCAAAGGCGACGTCCTCCGGGATGCTGGGGTCCAAGTGGTGGCACACCATGAGCATGTCCAGATGCTCGTCGATGGTGTTCTTGGTGTAGGGCCGCGTCGGGTTGGTCGATGACGGCAGCACGCAGGGATTTCCGGCTGCCTTGATGATGTCCGGGGCGTGGCCGCCGCCCGCACCCTCGGTGTGGTAGGCGTGGATGACGCGATTCTTGAACGCCGCAAAGGTGTGCTCGACGAACCCCGACTCGTTCAGAGTGTCGGTGTGGATGGCGACCTGGATGTCGTGGTCGTCGGCGACGGTCAGGCAATTGTCGATCGCCGCTGGCGTCGTGCCCCAGTCCTCGTGCAGCTTGAGGCCGATGGCGCCGGCCTCGATCTGCTCCACGAGCGGACCCGGCAAGCTGGCGTTGCCCTTGCCTAGGAAACCCAGATTCATTGGTAGGTCGTCGGCTGCCTCCAGCATGCGGTGCATGTTCCAGATGCCCGGCGTGCAGGTGGTGGCGCAGGTGCCCACTGCAGGCCCGGTGCCGCCGCCGATCATCGTGGTCACTCCCGACATCAGTGCGTCCTCGATCTGTTGTGGGCAGATGAAATGGATGTGCGAATCGATGCCGCCCGGTGTGACGATCATGCCTTCACCGGCGATCACCTCGGTGCCCGGGCCGATGATCAGGTCCACGCCTGGCTGAATGTCCGGGTTCCCGGCCTTGCCGATGCCCAGGATACGGCCGTGCTTGATGCCGATGTCGGCCTTCACCACGCCCCAGTGATCCAGGATGAGCGCGTTGGTGATGACCAGATCGAGGGACTGTTGGTCCCCCGCTTGGCTCTGACCCATCCCGTCGCGGATGACCTTGCCGCCGCCGAACTTCACTTCTTCGCCGTAGACGGTGAAGTCTCGCTCCACGCAGAGAAAAAGCTCCGTGTCGGCCAGTCGGACCCGATCTCCGATGGTCGGTCCGAACACGTCCGCATAAGCGCGCCTATCGATGCTGGTCATGGTGTATCTAGTGGTCCCGAGACGAGGGCGTTGAAGCCGTAGACGATGCGGTTGCCGGAGAGCGCCACCAGCTCGACCTCTTTGATCTGACCCGGCTCGAAGCGGACGGCAGTCCCGGCCAGGATGTTCAGGCGGAAGCCACGTGAGCGTGCTCGGTCGAACTTCAGCGCCGGATTGACCTCGAAGAAGTGATAGTGGGAGCCGACCTGGATCGGTCGGTCGCCGGTGTTCGCCACTTCGAGCCGCAAGGTCGGACGACCCTGGTTGAGCTCGATCGTGCCCGGTTCGGTGATGATTTCGCCTGGGATCATGGATTGGGCGCCTTCGAACGATCGGCCTTCAAACGATGGGGTTGTGCACGGTCACGAGCTTGGTCCCGTCGGGAAACGTGGCCTCGACCTGAACTTCTGGAATCATTTCGGCGACGCCGGGCATGACGTCTTCGCGCTTCAAGATGGTCGTGCCGAAGTTCATCAGTTCGGCGACGGTGCGGCCATCGCGCGCACCCTCGAGGATGGCCGACGAGATCAAGGCGATCGCCTCCGGATAGTTCAAGCGAACACCGCGGGCTTTGCGGCGCTCGGCCACCATGGCTGCCACCGAAAGCAGCAGCTTGTCTTTTTCGCGCGGGGAAAGTTCCATGTGGATCTCTTGCTCGTGGTGCTCAGGTATTCCAGATTCGGGGCAGAGTAGCGCCCGTCCCGGAGAAGAGGGGGCGCACGACCTGCCAGATGGCGATGAACGCGCTCCAGCATTCCGGAACCGACGGTCCAACGTAGCGAACGACGGTGGCGCCATCGAGATCGCTGGCCGCGAGCCTTAGCGGGCGGTCCGTGTCTTCGAGCACCACGTCGCCGGCGGGGCTTTCGTGCAGCCGTCCCAGGCATTCGCGAATCAACGGCGAAAGCGAGCTCGGTCCGCCGGCCAGGATCATCGTCGCGACGACGGGCTGGGCCGAAAGTCCCCATTTCGCCTGCAGGGCAGCTCCGTCGGCGCACAGGTCCAGACGATCCAGGTAGATGGGTCGCTCTTCCTGCCAGAGCTCCAGGCGTTGGACGAGGCGTCCGCGACCGAACGTCTCGCCAGCCGCGGGGCGACCCAAGCAGAGCAGCTCCCAACCGATGAACTTGGCACCCGCCGCCAGACGAACCTTGGTCCTGATGTCGGCGCTCGCGCCGTCGAAGGCAATCGTCTCCTGCGGCAGCCACTCGAGCAGCGCTCCCGGTCGGACCAGGAATTCTTGCCGCAGCTGACTCGAGGGTCCGCGCGTGCGGTAGATCTTGGTGGCGGCCGGCGTCGTGACCAGCCCATGCGCCCCCTCGTGCAGCACGGAACTCAGCCGGAGCTCGTCGCCGCCGACGACACCCCCGGGTGGGTGCAAGATGATGAGGTGGCTGGTGCCATCCGCCTCTGGGTAGAACGGACGCTGAATGCGCAGCGGCCCGAAATGACTGACTTTCGTCACCCGGGTGCAATCCGCGCGCAGGGCAAGCTCCAAATTCAGCTCTGCGGTCCAGCCGCCCGTCCCGGTCTCCATCCCGCGTTCCATGGCCTCGAAATGCACCCTGCCCCCAACCCCCACCCGTCGACGGATCAGACCACGAGATAGCGATTCACCAAGTCCTCACCGAGCTCTTCCATTGGTCCGCTGGCGACGCTGCGACCGCGATCGATGATGTTGAAGAATTGGCCGACGCGACGAGCGAACTTCAGCTTCTGTTCCACCAAAAGGAGCGTCATGCCCTCCTCGCGCAGCTGCACGAGGACATCACCGATCTGAGCCACGACGTTCGGCTGGATACCTTCGGTTGGCTCGTCCAAGATGAGGAGCTTCGGGTCCAAGCAGAGGGCGCGGCCAATTGCGAGTTGCTGCTGCTGTCCGCCCGATAGGTCACCCCCGCGCCTATGCAGCATGCTCTTGAGCACGGGGAACAGCGTGAACACCTTGTCGAGGGGTTTGGTCGTCTTGTCCGGCCGGCTGAGCAAACCAATCTCCAGGTTTTCCTGCACCGTGAGCTGGGGGAAGATCTCGCGGCCCTGCGGCACGTAGCCGATGCCCGAGCGCGCCCGCACCTCCGGGCCGGAGCCGGCCAGCTCCTTGCCGTCCAGCCCGATCTTGCCGCTGTCGAGCTTGACCAGGCCCATGATCGCCTTGAGCAGCGTCGTCTTGCCGACGCCATTGCGGCCCATGAGGCAGGTGCAGGTTCCGGGGCTCACCGAAAGCGCGACATCCCACAAGGTGTGGCTCTCTCCGTACGACTGGTTGAGGGACTCGACGGCCAGCATGCGTTACTCCCCGAGGTACACTTCGACCACCTTCGGGTCGGATTGAACTTCATCCATCGAACCCTCGGCCAGCACTTGCCCTTCGTGGAGCACGGTCACCGTTTTTTCGGCGATGCTGCGCACGAAGTCCATGTCGTGCTCAATCACGACGACGGTGTGCTCGCCCTTGAGGCTCCGCAAGAGCTCGGCCGTCTTCTCGATCTCCTGATGGGTCATGCCGGCGATCGGCTCGTCGACCAGCAGAACCCGCGGGTTCTGGGCCAAGAGCATGCCAATCTCGAGCCACTGCTTCTGGCCGTGCGCGAGGCCTCCGGCCAGGACGAGGGCGCGATCCATCAGGCCAATCGTTCCGAGCACGTGATCGATGCGCTCGCTCTGTTCCTTGCTGAAGCGGTGGAAGAGGCTCTTGAAGACGCCCTTGTTGGCAGCCAGCGCGAGCTCCAGGTTCTCGCGCACCGTGTGCTTCGGAAAGACGGTGGGTCGCTGGAATTTGCGCCCAATGCCACGGCGCGCGATCTGGTGCTCGTTCAGGTTGGTCAGGTCCTCCATGTCTTCCAAGAAGAAGACGTGACCGGTGTCCGGCTTGGTCTTACCGGTCACCACGTCCATGAGCGTCGTCTTGCCGGCGCCGTTGGGCCCGATGATGCAGCGCAGCTCGCCCGAGTCGAGGATGAGAGTCAGGTTCGTCAGCGCTTTGAAGCCATCGAAGCTGACGGAGATGTTGTCCACGCAGAGCAGCGCGTGCTGGCGAGCGGCACGGATTTCTACCCCGCGCTCCTTGGGCACGCGCTGGCTGGTGCGCTCGGGTGGTTTGGAGCTCCGGGGCCTCTTGGTCGAAATGTCCGTCACGGTGCTGATTCTGGGCTCTTTCGTAGGAACCTCCTCGGGCGACACCTTCTCGGATGGAGGGGCGTCGGCCAAGCTCGCTCGGGCGGAGTTCGGTTCAGGTGGCATGGGACCTCTTGAGCTTTGGCAGGTAGCGTCCCAAGCCCACCAGGCCATCGGGCAGGGCAAGGGTCACCACGACGAACAGCGCGCCGAGGAAGAACAACCACAGGTCGGGCGCGGCGGCCGTGAAGTAGCTCTTGGCGCCGTTGACGACGAATGCGCCAATCACCGCGCCAACCAGTGTGCCGCGACCGCCGATGGCGACCCAGATGACCGCTTCAATCGAGTTGGCAGGTTCCATCTCGCTCGGGTTGATGATGCCGACCTGAGGAACGTAGAGGGCTCCGGCGATCCCGCACAAAAGGGTGGAGAGCGTCCAGGCGAACCATTTGTAGGACAGCGTGTCGTAGCCGGAAAAGCGTGCCTTGGGCTCGTCGTCACGCACCGCGCGCATCACCACGCCGAACTTGCTCTTGGTGAGGTACTTGGTGAGGAGATAAAAGGCGACCAGAACCGCGACACTGATGACGTACAGGGTCACCTTGGTCGACGACTCGCGGATCGGATAGCCGTACAGGTTCTTGAAATCGGTCAGGCCGTTGTTGCCGCCGAAGCCCGTCTCGTTGCGAAAGAACAAGAGCATGGCGGCGAACGTCAGCGCCTGGGTGATGATCGAGAAGTAGACGCCTTTGATGCGCGAGCGGAACGCCAAGTACCCGAATAGACCGCCGAGCACGCCTGGCACGACCATGCACATGGCCAGTGCGAACCAGAAGTTGTCGAAGCCGTGCCAGTACCAAGGCAGCTCCTTCCAATCGAGGAACACCATGAAATCGGGCAAGTCGCTGGCGTAGACGCCGCCCTTGCCGATCGAGCGCATCAGGTACATGCCCATGGCGTAGCCGCCGAGTGCGAAGAAGACGCAGTGACCGAGGCTCAGGATGCCGCCAAACCCCCACACCAGGTCCACCGCCAGTCCGACCATCGCGTAGCAGGCGAACTTGCCCAGGATGAGGATGTACTGGTCGGAGACGTGGAGGGCACTGCCCTCCGCTACGAGTTGGTTCAAGATCGGGATGAGCACCCCGAACAGCAGCACCGTGCCGGCGAGAATGGCCCAGCCGGTCGGACGATGGATCTTCTTGAGTACGTCGAGCATCGCGTGTCAGTTCTCCGCGGCGCGCCCCTTGAGAGCGAAGAGCCCCTGCGGGCGCCACTGAATGAAGAAGATGAGCAGGACCAAAAGCAGGATCTTGCCCATGACCGCGCCCACGCTCGGCTCGAGGATCTTGTTGGCCAGGCCCAAGCCGAAGCCGGCGAAAATGGTGCCGAGGATGTTGCCCACCCCGCCGACGACGACCACCACGAACGAGTCGATGATGTGCTGCTGCCCGAGCTCGGGCCCGACGTTGCCGAGTTGGGAGAGCGCCACGCCGCCGAGCCCCGCGAGCCCGGAGCCCAGGCCGAACGTCCACATGTCGACCCGGTGCGTGGCGATGCCGAGGCCCGCGGCAATTTCGCGGTTCTGGGTGACGGCGCGCACCTTGAGGCCCACCGAGGTACCGCGGAGCACGAACCACACGAAGCCGACGACCAGCGCCGTGAACGCGAGCACCGCGATGCGGCTGTAGGGCACCACCAAGGCCGGCATCAGCTCGAGGCCGCCCGACAGGAAGTCCGGGTTGGCCACGGTTACGTTCTGTGCGCCGAAGATGACCCGCACGGTCTGGATCAGGATCAGGCTCAGACCCCAAGTGGAGAGGAGCGTCTCCAGGGGCCTGCCGTAGAGGTGGCGAATCACCAGGCGCTCGAGCAAGACGCCCATGGCGAAGGTGGTGGCGAAGGCGAACGGAATCGCCAGGACCAAGTAGTACTCGGCGACCTCGGGTCCCGCGGCGAGCATGCGCTCGCGGACGAAGTACGTCGAATAGGCGCCGAGCATGAGCATCTCGCCGTGCGCCATGTTGATCACCCGCATCAGGCCGAAGGTGATGGCGAGCCCGAGGGCGGCCAGGAGCAGGACGCTACCGAGGCTCAAGCCGTAAATGGTGTTGGAGATGATGTTGATGACGAAGATGCGCCGCTTCACGCTCTGCAGAGCGCGGTCGAGCTCGGCTCGCACGGCCGGGTCCTTCTCGGCGAAATGTCCCTTGGCGTCGGGCTCCACCAGTGCCTTCAAATCGGCTTCGAGGCTGATGTCGTCGGAGTTCTGAATGGACTTGGCCGCCCGCATCCGGAGCTTCGCATCGGCGCTCTTCATGTCGACCTTCGCCAGAGCAAGGCCCATCCAGCGCTTGGCCTCCGCGTCCTTTTCCCTATCGATGAAGGTACGGATGAGCTCGGCGCTTTCGCCGTCCGGGTACTCGGCCAGCTGCTTCGCGGCTTCTCGCCTGACCTCGACCTTTTTGGCGGTCAGACGCAGCTTGGACAGCGTGGCAGCGAGCGCACGACGTGACGTGTTGTTCAGCGAGATCGATCGCGCAGTGCCGCTCGCTTGCACGGGCGCCAGCGTCTTGGCTTGGAGCGTCCCGTCCTTGGTGACGAGGTAGATGGTGCCGCGGCCGTCCTTCTTCAGCTCGCCCGCGTCCAGCGCGTTCAAGATGGTCAGCGCCTTGTCTGGGTCGGCGACCGCCAGCTCGGCGATGCCCTTGGCCATGTCGGTGTGGGTCTCGGACGCCAGCAGGTACAGGGCCTGGTCTAGCTCGGTTTCACCTGCGACGGCCTGGCTGACCCAGAGCAAAAGAGCAGTGATGGTGAGCAGAAGGTTGCGGGTCATCGGGCTACCGAGGGGGCCACGGGGTTCGAGGAAGGACTAGCGAGAACGCTCGCGAGCCAGCTCTAGCCCCGTGGCATCGGGGTTCACGTCAAACGGTGAGTTGCGATCAGAAACCGGAGGCCTTGGCTGCGGTGCAGTTGCCGCACAGCCAGGGGTACTGCCAGTCGGCCACCTTGGCCTTGCTGTCCGGGACGAACTCGCTCCACGGAGCTGCACGGATCGGGCCCGGGGTCTTCCAGACGATGTTGAACTGACCACCTTCCTTGATCTCGCCGATGTAGACGGGCTTGTGCAGGTGGTGGTTCTTCTCGTCCATCTTCATGTCGAAGCCGGAGGGAGACTTGACGACCTGTCCCGCGACGGCCTGGCGGACGGCATTGATGTCGGTCGTCCCGGCCTGCGTCGCGGCCTGGGCCCACATCTTGATGCCGACGTAGGTGGCTTCCATCGGATCGTTGGTGACGCGCTTGTCGCCGTCGGGCAGCTTGTTGGCGGCCACGTAGTCCTTCCATTCCTTGATGAAGGCAGCGTTCTCGGGCGTGTCGATCGACATGAAGTAGTTCCAGGCAGCCAGGTGGCCTTCCAGAGGCTTGGTGTCGATACCGCGCAGCTCTTCCTCACCCACGGAGAAGGCGACGACCGGGATGTCGGTGGCCTTGAGGCCTTGGTTGGCGAGCTCCTTGTAGAAGGGGACGTTCGAGTCGCCGTTGATGGTGGAGACGACCGCCGTCGGCTTGCCAGCGGCGAACTTCTTCACGTTGCTGACGATCGTCTGGTAGTCCGTGTGACCGAATGGGGTGTACTCCTCCATGATGTCCTCCTTGGCGACGCCCTTGGCGGCCAGGAAGTACTGGAGGATCTTGTTGGTCGTGCGCGGGTAGACGTAGTCCGTGCCCAGGAGCACCCAGCGCTTGGCGCCACCGCCCTCGGCGCTCATCAGGTACTCGACCGCCGGAATCGCCTGCTGGTTCGGCGCGGCGCCGGTGTAGAACACGTTGTAGCTGGACTCCTCACCTTCGTACTGCACGGGGTAGAAGAGTAGGCCATTGAGTTCTTCGAACACGGGCAGGACGCTCTTGCGCGACACGCTGGTCCAACACCCGAAGACGACGGCGACGTTCTGATTGATCAGCTCGCGCGCCTTTTCGGCGAAGAGCGGCCAGTCCGATGCGGGGTCGACGACGATGGGCTCGAGCTTGCGGCCGAGCACGCCACCCTTCTTGTTGATGCCCTCGATGGTCATGAGCGCCACGTCCTTGAGCGACGTCTCGCTGATGGCCATGGTGCCGGAGAGAGAGTGGAGAATGCCGACCTTGATCGGTCCGGTATCGGCCTTCTTCTCCGCTGCCTTCTCCTCGGTCTTGGGAGCGGCTTCGGTCTTGGCCTCTTCCTTGGGGGCTTCGGCCGGGCCCTTGCACGCGCCGAGCAACGTGAGCGCGGCGACGGATGCGAGTCTGACTAGTTTATTCACGACGATTCTCCTGTGACTGCGATGGGTTACCTGAGCTGCTCGCCCAACGAAAATGCTGGCCTTTCGGCTGACCGCTCTGTCTTCGCCACCCAGGCGAAACGCGGCGTAGCCGGTGGATGTCCGAAGCGTTACCGATGGGGATTCTCCCGCGTTCCTGGGAGCTCGGCGCACTGTCTCGCTCGCTCCAGGCGCCCGACTATGACCTTCGCCGACTCACCCCGTGAAGCGAACGGGGCGTGACGCGTCGGCGTTACCGTAACGCCAGGAGGCTGCTAGGGCGGCTATCATGAAACCCTACCGAAACGTACGCAGGGGTAGTCGAAATGCGTGGCCGGGCGGACCGTGGATCGGACCTCGATAGAGGACGCGCTCAGCCGCGTGCTGAGCAGCGAGGTTTTTCAGCGCTCCCCGCAGGCCCGGCGTTTCCTCGAGTACGTGGTGACCGAGCGCTTGGCTGGTCAGGGGGAGTCACTCAAGGCCTACACGATCGGCGTGGCTGCCCTGGGTGCCAACGGCACCAGGTCGGCTCCCGAAACAACGGCGCGCATGCAGGCCAGTCGAGTGCGGCGCCTGCTCGACCGCTACTACCGCACGCTCGGCCAGGCGGATCCGGTCACCATCGAGCTGCCCCCGGGCAGCTACGAGGCGCGGTTTGCGTTCCGGGACGGCACCGGACCAGACAGCCCTCCGCCGGGAGGCCGCATTGCCTTGGTGGTCGAGGATTTCGACGTGCTGTCGGAGTGGTCGGCCGACGATTCGTTCTCGCGGGCTCTCGTCCAGCGCATCGTCACCCTGCTCGTTCACGAGGACGCGCTGATTCTCTCCGGGCAGGTTTTCTCCGGGCACGGCGCTGCGGGTGCACGGGACGTGGCCTACGTCCTCGGGGGCTCGTTGATCCGCAGCGGCGAGTCGGTGCGCGTGGTGGCCAAGCTGCGTTCGGCGGAGGGCGCAACCGTCTGGGCGGAGCAGTACGATCGCAGTCTGAGCCAGGAGCGCCTGCTCGAAGTCGAGGAGGAGCTAGCTCTCGGGCTCGCGGCCCGGGTCGGGGACCCCGTCGTGGGGGCCCTGGCGCGCGCCGTCCGCGGACGTTCGGCGGCCGGCTCTCTCGACCCGGTACAGAGCTTCTATCGTTTCTTGGCCGGCCCCAGTGGCCAATCCCTGGCCGTGCTCAAGGTCGAGCTCGAGAAGGCTCTTTCCCAAGCTGACGAACGCGCGGCGCTGCACGCCGCCTATTCCTGCGTGCTCTCGCTCGTCGAGCTCGGGCAGGCAGCGAGTGTCGGCTCCAACCAGGGTCTTTCGGCCGAGGTCCATGCACGCACCGCCGTCGCGCTCGATGCGCAGTGTGCGCTCGGGCGCATGGCGCGCGCCTTCGTTCATTTCCGCCGCGGCGAAGCGGGCTCGGTCCTGCGTGAGGCCGAGCTCGCGCTCGAGCTCTCCCCGGCGTCGGTCACCGGCCGTGCCATTCTCGGCCATCTCTTGCTCCTGTCCGGCCATTGGGAAACGGGTCTGGCTTGGGTCCGCGAAGCCGCAACCAAGGGGCTCCACCTGCCGAACTACCTGGCGCTCGGGCCGTGCCTGGATCGTTTGGTGCGCGCGGCGGATCCGGCGGCGGCTTTGGAGGAAGCCGAGCGACTCGAGGCGCCGCTCTGGCTCGTGCAATTGCTCAGGGCGGCATGCTTGGCCGACCTCGGGCGTACGGTCGAGGCGCGGCGTGCGTTCGCGCGCGCGCTCGCGGCCGAAGGCGGTACCGAGAAGCGGCTGGAACGCAAGGCTTCCGAGGTCTTTCGCGACACACCGACCCAGGCAACCGTTTGGCAGCTGGCGAGCGGCGGGGGCGGTAGCGGCGAAGCGGAAGCGCCCAAGGGTCGGGCCTCCTATCGCGCTCCGCGCCTCGGACGTGGGCAAGGCGGAGCGATCAAGGTCGGCATCTTGCAATCCCTGTCCGGCCCCATGGCCATCTGCGAGACGCACATGGTCAGCGCGGCCATGCTCGCGATCGAGGAGATCAACGCCAAGGGGGGGCTCTTCGGGCGGAGCGTTCACGCCGTGGTGGAGGACGGGGCCTCGGATCCGGAGGTCTTCCGCCGCGCCGCGCACAAGCTCGTGCGGACCGATCGCGTGGCGGCCGTGTTCGGCTGTTGGACGTCGTCGAGCCGCAAGGCCGTCCTCCCCGTCGTGGAGGAGGCCGATCGGCTGCTCTGGTACCCGGTGCAGTACGAGGGCCTCGAACGCAGCCGGCACGTCATCTACACCGGCAGCTGTCTGAACCAGCAGATCGAACCGGCGCTGCGCTGGGCGCTGCGCGAGGGGCACCGCCGAGTGACGCTGATCGGCTCGGACTACGTCTTTCCGCGCACGGCCAACCGCCTGATTCGGGGCGTCGTCGAGGCGGCCGGCGGGAGCATCGACGGCGAGTTCTACGTCCCGCTCGGTCGCGGTCAGTTCGAGGAGATTGCGCACCATGTGCGCGATACCCGGCCCGACCTCGTGCTCAGCACCGTCAACGGCGCTGACAACTTGGCGCTCTTCCGCGCCCTGGGTCATGCCGGCGTCCGTGCCGATGCAACAGCTGTGCTTTCCTTCTCGCTCTCGGAGCTCGAGCTCTCCAAGGCGCCCGAGCTGATGGCCGGGCACCTCGCCTGCTGGAGCTACTTCCAAAGCATCGATCACGCCGACAATCGGGCCTTGGTCCAGCGCTTCCGCAGCCGCTACGGCGAAGCCGAGGTCCTCAGCGATCCAACGGTGACGGCGCACGCGCAGGTGCACCTGTGGAAGGACGTGGCCGCCCGGGCCCTCAGCCTGGACAGCGCCGCCGTGCTGGCCGCTCTGCCCGGGAGTCAGCTGTCGCTCGGCGGGCAGATGCTCACGGTGTCGGAGAATCACCACGTCACCCGCCCGGCCGTGATCGGTCGCGCGACATCGCAAGCCGAGTTCGAGATCGTGTGGCGCAGCCGCGAATCGATTCAGCCCCGCCCCTGGCTGGGCGTGGAAGAGGCGGACTTCCTGGCGCGCGACCTGGTGCTCGAGGCGCTCAGAGCTCTGCCCGAAATGGCCGACAAGGACGCGTCCCCCCAGCGGCGCCTCGGGCCGCCCGGCTAGGCGGCGACTTGCCGCGTCCGGCCCGGACATGTGACAGTGAAAAGCGCGGTCCATGGCGAGCGACACCGAAACCGGACGACCATCGGTTGGTCACGCCGTCTTGAAGTTCCTGCGCAGCGTGGGCCGTCCGGCGGAAGCGGAGCTGTATCTCAGCCTGTTTCGTTCCCTGCCCCGGGGACGCTTCGCGCTGCTCCTACCGACCGACGCCGTCCTCTACGAGTCCTCCGGCACCGTGGCGGAGCAGCTCGCATTCCTGCAGGAGCTCGGGCTCTTCCCGTCGGTGGTGCTCGGAGCCGAAGGCGTGGTCGATCCAGTGCTCGAAGGCTACTTGATGAGCGCCCTCGCGGATGCGGGTGTCGCTGCCGAAGTGGTTCCGCTCGCCAGTGCGGACGACTGGGCAGCGGCTGACCGCGTCTTGGCGGAGTCGCACGTCCCGGTACTGCGCTTCGAGCATGCGCGCGAGGGACGTCTGGCGGCGCTGGCCGGCGCGATGAAGCCGCGCAAGATCATCGTGCTCCGAAACGAGGGTGGTCTTGGCCCCCATGAGCCCGGGCGGCTCGAGCTGTCGCCGGGGCACGTGCTGCTCACGCGCCAATCGGGCATCTTCGCGGTGAACCTGCGGAGCGACCTGGCAGCGCTGGCCAAGGGGCCATCCCTGACGGCAGACGATCGGCAGTGGCTCGTGCGTGCGGAGCGCTGGCTCGAAGCCGGAGCTGCCGGTGGTTTGAATGCGACCACGGCGTCCTTCGCTTCACCGCTGTCGCTCTTGCGTGAGCTCTTCACGGTGCGCGGGGAAGGCACCCTGGTGAAGCTCGGCTCCGTCATCGTGCGCTGCTCTTCGTATGCCGAGGCCGATCGCGCGCGGATCGAGCAGCTCTTGGTCGAGAGCTTCGAGCGTCCGGTGACCAGGGCATTTTGGGAGCGCACGCCCGCGCGCTTCTACGTGGAGCAAGCGTATCGGGGCATGGCGCTCCTCGAGCCGGGCGCAGAAGGCACGACGTATCTGTCCAAGTTCGCCGTCCTACCGTTTGCGCGCGGCGAAGGTCTTGGCCAGGACCTCTGGTGGGAGATGCGCAAGGACACGCCGGCGCTCTACTGGCGCTCGCGGCCCGACAACCCCATCAATGGCTTTTACCTTTCGGCCTGCGACGGGGTGCACAAGACGCACGATTGGCACGTGTATTGGTGCGGCGTCTCGCCCGAGGTCGTGCCGGAGCTCGTGCGCGATGCACTGAGCCGTCCCGTCGATCTCAAGGCTTGAAGGCGGGCGCGCAGATTAGTCCAGGCCGAGCCGCACCATGTCGTCCTCGTCCAGGCCGAAATAGTGTCCGAGCTCGTGCAGGACGGTGATTTTGACCTGCTCGGCGAAGTCTTCTTCGTCGGGGAAGTCGAGCGCCAGGTTTTCGGCGAAGAGCACGATGCGCGTGGGAGCCGGCGCGGCATCCAGGGCCAGGCTGTCCCCGTGGGTCGGTCCTTCGAACAGCCCGAGCGCGCGGGGATCGAGCCCAGCCTGGACCATGTCTTCGCTCGGCAGCCGTTGCACGAAGAGCGGGACTCCCGACAGGCGCGCCTGCCAGGGAGCTGGCAATTCGGTCACCGCGGCTTTCAAGTGAGCCAGCGCTTCGTCCAGGATCTGGTCGACTTCCGCTTGGGGCTGGTCGGCCGTGGCGAGCCGATCGAGCCTGAGCGTTTCCAAAAAATGCTCCGTGGCGAGCTTTTCGTGCCCCAAATCCTCGAGCACGTCACCCAGCAAATGATGCGCGTCGGCATCGCTCGGGTCGGCCTGCAGCAAGTCCTCGAGGATGGTCTGCGCCCCGGCCAAATCGTCCGTCGCGCGCAAGAGGCCAGCTCGGGCTAGCTGAAAATCGGCCAGCGCCTGCACCTCTTCCGGCAGCGTCTCGAACATCGAGAGCGCCTCGTCCGGGGCCTCTTCGCCCAGCTCATTGAGGGCTTCGAGGGCCTCCCAGAGCGCAGCTTCGGGTTCGCTTTCGCTTGGCGGGTCGTCGTCTTCGGTCAAGGTGGGCCCGTTTTACACGAGGACGCCGCGGCTTGCACCGGCGCCTGGCGCGGGGCAAACAATGCGGCCTTGTTCACGTTCGTCATTTTCATGCTCGTCGTCGCCGCCCTTGGTGGGCTGGTTTACTTGGTGCTGATCATGTCGCACGTCCCGGGCGCGACGGAGGAGCGCTTCGGGGCGCTCGAGCCACTGCCCGACAAGCTCGGCGAGTGGATCCGAGCCGATGCTCCGGACGCGGACGGCCTGATCCGCGAGGAACGGCACCTGTTCGAGGAGGCCAGGCAGCGGCTGGTGCATCAGGTTCGCTACCGCGATGCGGCCACGGGTAAGATCGAACGCGTGTCGCCGGAGCAGGTGATCAAACGCAAGCGTGTGCGCGCCTGAGGCACCGACGGAAGCTATGCTCGCCGATCCGCTCTCCAATTGGTTCGAGGCCCAGGGCATCTCACCGCTGGTCGGCGGGGCGCTCCTCGGCGGGTCCTTGATCTTCCTTTTGCTCCGCGCCAGCAAGAAGTCGAAACGAGCGAGCTTCGAGGTGCCGCGTGTGCCTATGCAGCGGCCCATTGCTGCGGTCCAAGGCGATCTGAAGGAGCAAGCACTCGAGCTCGTCGTCGCCAAAAACAAGATCGAGGCCATCAAGCTGGTGCGCGAGAAGACCGGGCTGGGCTTGAAGGAAGCCAAGGATCAGGTCGAGGCCTGGGAGCGCGAGGCACTCAGGGGCTGACGGCGGGTATCGTGAAGGTTGAGTGATCGACCAGGGCCCGTCTCGCATGCACGCCGAGAGTTCTTGATGCCTCCGATGAAGCAGCGGTGGATTTTGCTTTCTGCGCTCTCGGCAGCCTGTTCCACGGCTCCGGGACCAGGACCGGATGGCGCCGGCGCAACGGGCGGTGCGGGCTCCTCGGTAGGTGGCAGCGGGACCGGGGGTGGTGCGCTAGCTAGCGGCGGCGCTCCTGGCGTGGGCGGAGGGGCCACGAGTGGCGGCAGCTCAGGCTCCGGCGGCAGTGCGGGCAGCGGCGGAAGCGGCACCGGCGGCAGCGTCGGGGGCTGCGATGCGGGCACGACCGAAACCGCCTGGGCTACCGAGTGCCCCACGACCCCTGAGGCGTGCAGCGCCGGCACGTGGACGGCGAGCCCCACGGGCAGCGACGACCACCCGCTGCGCTACGAGTCCGAGCACTTCGCGCTCTACTGGTTCGACGCGGACCCGGATGGTGGCGGGCCGCTGGAGGGTCTCGCTGCGCCACCGTCCCAGGGCAGCGTCGACGCAGCCTTCGCGCGGCTGGAAGCGATCTGGGATGGCTATTTCGGCGCGCCGGTTCTGTTCCCCGAGCCGTACTGCGACTCGGCGGAGAAGACGAAGGCCACCGTGCACCTGGACGATTCGTACCCGCTCTGGGGTGGCGGCTGGGGCGACGGCTACATGGGCCTTTGGGTGGGCAATGGCGCGCTCGAAGACGAGTGGGGCCTAGCGCACGAGTTCATGCACGGTGTGCAGTCGACCACGCAGGGCTTTCCCGACTGCGGCGGCAGTGGCTGCTGGATCTACGAGAGCCACGCCAACTGGATGCCGCACCAGCTGCACCGGGACAACGTGCATTGCTCGGAGATGCTGATCAACGCGCCGCACCTCTACTACGGCTCGACGCGCGACCGCTATTGCAACTGGCAGTTCTTGGAGTTCATCAAGGACAAGTACTGCCCCTCCGCCGTCCACGACATGTGGACCTACGATGCACCCAGTGGCCAAGGTGATCCCTGGCAGAAGCTCATGTTGAGCCAGGGCTGGGACATCGAGCAGCTGAACGACGCGTTCGGCGAGTGGGCCCGGCACAACGTCACCTTCGACTACCAGAACCCGGAAGATGGCAGCGATCAGGGCGAGGTCTACCGCGCTGAGTATGGCCCGATGCTGGGCGATGCCGGCGCCTTTACCGAACGGCGCTTGCGCCGCACGAGGCTCGAAGCCCTCGCGGACGACTGGCAGACCTCGCGCCGCTTCGTCTCGCCCTACTACTGGGCGCCGCAGCGCTGGGGCTACAACGTCGTGCAGCTGCTCCCCGAAGAGGAGGCGAGCGAAGTTCACCTCGAGTTCCGTGGCGTCACGCAAGAC
>Ga0247744_1000076_pt1 | contig 22511 bp, 21 predicted proteins | sample UWRJS154409C5_FD_180946 | JGI IMG/M metagenome (GOLD analysis project Ga0247744, IMG submission 180946) | Soil microbial communities from Arlington Agricultural Research Station in Wisconsin, United States - UWRJ-S154-409C-5 | ecosystem: Environmental > Terrestrial > Soil > Agricultural land... | reverse complement strand
GGACGCCCGACGACACCGTCATCGTGGTGGCTTACGACGGGCAACAATGGCCTTCGCTCGTCTGCTGGCCGGACGGGTGTGATCGCGTCAGCGAACCGGAGGAGCCCGCCTCGTTCGGCATCGACTGCCCGGAGGGGAGTGCGCCGACGGGGGGGAACGAAGAGATTCTGGTGGAACGCTACGAGAATCCGCCAGATGAGAAGGTTGCGGCCGGCGCAGGTTCGTACACAACCGCCAATGTTTGGCTGACGACGAACGGTCTGCCGACCCGTGCGCGTTTCCTCGGTTCGGCATTCGATCGGCAGTGCTTTTTCCCGGACGGCACCGTGTCGTACGCAGGCCACGCCGCGTACGGCGAGTACGACGGAGACGAAGAGGGCGTGACCGTGACCTTCTTTCCGAATCAACAGCTCGCCGCCTGGCGCGCCTGGGCCGAGTCGGACGAGCTCCTCTATGAGTACGAGACGGGGTGCAACGCGGCTGGCTGGCAGCTGTTCCGCAACGAATGGCCTGGAGGATCATCAGAGGATCACTGGTCGACGACCGACTATGTTTCGGGCGGCGGGCTGGGCGGTGCTTCCGGGGATGCTGATCTCACAGCCCACACCCTGATCGAGCACTACGAGGCCGCCTCGGACGAGGACTTCGAGGAAAACGTCGCTTCCGTGATCAACGAGTCGGTAGACGGACTCGGCTTCGACGTTGCAGCGAGCTCCGACCGCGGTTGGTCGGAGGAATTTTCGTTGGATCGTAGTCGGGTTCGTTCGCACGTCGTCGGTCGCGTCATCGACGCGGAGGGCCATCTCGTCTCGGAGGGCATCGACGAGACGCTCGATGACGTCGCTGATTCGGAGAACAGTTACTCGTACTCCGCGGGCTGCTTGGAGGACGAGAACCCGCAGCTGGACTTCGTTCCACGCACCACGCCGGCCGCCGTAGTCTTCGACAACAGCTGCCCGTTCAACCCACTCCCACCTGGCCCTTGGGATCGCTGACGTTTAGAACGTTCCCACGACCCCAAGCCCCGCACCCCCACGTACCGGAATGGGGGCCAGCACCGCGGTCGCCGTCGCCTTTTTGTGGTGGCTCACCTTGAGCCCGAGCCACACGCCGCCGCCGATCATTGCCGCGACGCCGACGGGAGTCAGCACCGCTCCGGCGGTCAGCTTGCCCGAGTCTTCGAAGCAGTAGCCGTAGTAGTCGCACTCGTTGGCGGTGGCCAGGAGCACGACGCCGGCGATCGTCACGAGGGCGCCCGCACTCAGCAAGACGATGGGCCCGACGAGGTTCGGGCCGGGCTGTTTGGGGCCGGCATCCTTGGGCTCGTGGCCAGCAGCCGACGTCACCGCTGCCTCCGCCGACGTGGCACTGAAGCGCAGCACGACCTCGGCCGTCGCATTCTCCTCGACGGCGACCTCGGCGTGCGCCGTGTGTCCCCCCTGCTCGGCCGTCACCTGGATGCGGCCTGGATCCACGGGCAAGGGCGTGCCGATCACGGCGCTCGGGACGGCGCGACCGTCGAGCTCGAGCTTCACCTCCTCGGCCTGGGCGCCGTAGAGCTTGATGACGAGCCGCGGGATGCGCGGTGCCAGCTGGTCGTGGGCCGCCTGGGCTTCCACCTGGGCGTCCTTCTGGACTTTCGCTTCGCTGGTGTCGTCGATCGGCAGACGCGTGGCCTCGAGGTAGCGCTCGGAGGCTTCCACGAGCTTGCGCTGCTTCTCGAGCGCTTTGCCGGACCAGAGCGCGACGGACGGAGCCTTGAACAGCTGGTGGGCGCGCTCCAGCCGCTCGGCGGCGAGATCGTAGTTGCCGGCCTCGTAGGCCTGGACGCCCTCGTAGGCGAGCTGGCGGGCCGTGCTCCGCGTGGTGCCGTCGAGGGCTTCGGCGTGGGCGACCCCTGGAGCGGCCACGGGCAGCGCCAGCGTCAGGAGCGCCGACAATGCGAAAGAACGTCCGCCGCCGCCTCGCCTCATCTCTCCGCGTTCTTGCGCCAGGAGCCGAAGCTGGCAAGGCGGAGCCGTTCCGTCCTGCAAAAGCGGCCTTCGACAGGCCGCTCCCGAAGCGCCCCGCGAACGTACGGACGACGTGCATACACTTCGGGGTGAGTCGGGGGAGTGACCTGCCGAGCGCACAAAAGTAGTTCGTCCGGGAACCAAAAGGAGGGTGCCGAGCAGCAAGCCTCGCTCGCGCTGATACGGTGAGCCGATGAAGTCTTATTACCTTTGGGGAGCGACGTTGGGGGTGGGCCTGGCAGCAGCCAGCTGCGGCATCACGGACGTGCAGCCTGACGGTAGCGGCGGTCTGGGCGGCGAAGCCGGCGCGAGTACCGGCGGGCACCCCCCGAGCGGTGGCAGCAGCTCGGCTCCGGGCGGCGAAGGTGGACTGGGTGGCAGCGCGACCGGGACGGGCGGCGCCGCGACGGGCGGTGTCGGGACCGGGGGCGTTGGGATAGGCGGTACCGGCGGGGTGCCCTGGTCACCACCGGAGAGCGCGCTCTCGGGCACGCTCGAAGAGCTCGAGGCGATGACGTGTGTCATCGAGCTCGACGAGGGGGACGACGGCACGGTCGATCGCCGCTGGGGCGTTGACTACGCCGAACAGCAAGTCACACGGCAGCTCGTGTGGACACCGGATGGGACCATCAGCGTCGTGTCGTTCGACGAAAGTGAGCGGCCCTGGCTCACGTGCTGGCCCGAGGGGTGTGATCGAGTGACGTACGAGGAGGATCCCTCGGACTTCGACGGAGATTGTCCGGAAGGTAGCGCGCCGACGGAGGGCACGAGCGGGGCGGAGGTGGAGCTCTATGGGAACCCGCCTGCTCTGCCCGTGGCCACGTGGGCACACAACGCGTACTGGCTATCCCCCGAGGGCCTTCCGAGTCGTGCGGAGGTCGAGGAAGACTTCGAAAGTGAGTGGTCGTGCTTCTTTCCGGACGGGACAGTGTCGAAGACGCACTACTACCTCGAGGCGGATTCCGACTACTCCGAGGAGATTCGCCGGGCGACGTACTACCCGAACCAGCAGGTGGCCGAATGGTATGAGGCCGACGATCTCGGCTCTTGGGAGCAGGCCTGCAACGCGTCAGGCTGGCAGGTGTCCGAGCACGTCATCGACCTAAGCCTGGCCTATTCCGAGCTTCGGACCGTCACTTACGAAGCGGGCGGTGGCCTCGGCGGCGCGGCCGGAGAAGCGGATCTAGTGGCCCAAACGGTGCGCGAGTACGACGACTATCGCCCCTCCCCACCGGTCGTCAGTGACGACATCGTGTCCGGCATCCACGAGTCTCTCGATGGATTGACCTACGAGATTTCGTTCAACTCGCCGTCCTTGGCCCAATCGGGCAGCTTCACGCTGGATCGGGCGCGCGGTCGCCCGCACGTGGTGGACCGCCTGTTCGACGAAGCAGGTCGCCTCCTCTCGGAGGGCGTCGACGTCACGGTGGACGGCGCGGCAGACCTGGAGAACACGTACTCGTATTCCGAAGGCTGCTTGCCGGGCGATAGTCCGCAGCTCGCCTTCGTGCCGCGGACCAAGGACCCCGATGACGACTTTGCGTGGGGGGGCTGCGCATTTCGCCCGCTCCCGTACAATTTCTGCGCCGACTGCGACTAGTTCTCACGACGGCGTCATCAGCCAAGTGAGCCCCAGGATGAGCGCCGTCGACGTCTCTTTGGTGGAGGAGGCCTTGAACGCGTCCCACGCCAGCGCCTTGTCTTCGTCGTAGGCGCCGGAACGCTCGGGGTTGCGCTTCAGGTAGAGCAGGCGCACCGCGTGGCCGATCACGGCGTCCACGATGAGCGTGTCCTTGATCACGACGCTCGGATGCTGCTCGAAGAACGTCGCTAGAGCCATCAGCGCCTCTACCGTGAGCTGGCGGTACTCGGGCGCGGAGATGCTGTTCAGGACGTGCTCGAGCAATAGGGCGAAGCTGGCCTCACCCGGCGTCATGTCGCCGAGCACGAGCCGACTGTCCAAGCGGTTCTTCATGTCGAGCTTGTCGCCGATCACGATGCAGGGAGCGTGACGGAACAGGCGCCAGGTGCGGGCGTAGAAGTCGGCGTGGCGCCGGTCGACGACGCCGTGAAACTGCCGATAGGCGAGCCAGCCTTCGGGCGGCTCGGGCACGACGGACAGGCCGAAGTCGTCGTTCCAGCTGATGCGGCCCGCTTCGCCGCTGACCCGCAGCTGTTCGAGGTCTTGGGCGAGCGTCTGAATTTCGCCGAAACGAGCCAAAACGCGCTCCAGGCGTTCCTGGATCTCGAACGGCGCCCGCTCCATCAAGCGCTGGTACGCATCCTCGAAGCTCACCTGGTCCTCGCGCGCGAGCTCGCCGGCGATGAGGCCGATCAGCTGCGAGACGCGAATGGTCGTCAGGTTGGCGAGCAGCTTGGGCTGCTCGCGCACGAGCACGCCCAGATGCAAGAGCACCTCCTGGGTCAAGATGCGGTCACGCAGGTCGTCACGGCAGAAGCGCGCGATGCGATCTTCGAGCTCTTGGTCGGGCAGGGGCTCCACGATCAGCGACTCGGCGCTGTAGGAGCGGCCCACCTGGATGTTCTTTTGTGCCACGAGCAGGGCTGCCACCGCCAGGTTCAGGTCCACGTCCGTCTTGCCGAGCACGCCGGCGGCGTGGCGCACGACGGACCACAAGCGGGCGCGCCCGGCGTCCTCGTACACCTCGGTGACGAGGGCGTCGATCGTGACGCGCTCACCGCGGAGCACGATTTCTGCGCTGAGGCCCGAGCGCGCGGCCAGTCGGGCCAAAATCTCGATCTGTTCGTACAGGTTGTCGGACGCGTGGAGCTTTTGCACCAGCGCATCGGAGTCGGTGATGCTGACCAGGTCGCGCAGGGCGTTCGGCGTGAGCGGGAGCGCCCGGTCGGGCAAACGCAGGGCGTGCGGCTTGGTTTGACTGCGCGCAGCAGGGCCCGCCGGGAACTCGAAGCCGGACAGGCCACCGAGGCGCTCGTAGCTCGCCGTCGGCAAGAGCTCGCGCAGGGCACACTGACGGACCGGGACGCCGCCGACGCTGCCCTCCTCGACCTCGTTCATCAGCGCGTAGAAGACGTCCTGATCGGCCGTGAGCAAGTCGCGCGTGAGCAAGAGCGCCACCGTGGGCCGACCGGGGAGCATCCAATGCCGCCGAATGTAGGCGAGCTCCGCCTTGAGTCGGCGCGTGAGCAGTCGCATGTCGAGGCACAGGTAGAACTTCTGCTGCAGGAAAAATGGGGCCAAGCAGAGCACCGTGCGGCCGTCGATCTGGTAGATGCGGCTCGTCGTCAGGCTCTTGAGGGCCCGATTGGTGCGACCGCTCAAGCCGAGGCGCGCCGAGCGCCCGACCTCGCCGTGGGCGCGCGAGATGTCGTCCGGCAGCCAGGCCTGCACCGGCGCAATGTCGTCCAAGGTCTCGCTCTTCACGCCATGGGCGGCCAGCTCGTCGGCCAGCTTTTCGTCCTCGGCCAAGAGCAAGATCTGAACGACGGGGGAGGCTGGAGCCCGCTGTCGGCGGCGACCGAGTGGATCGATCTCGCTTGGGCGCACGAGGCCGTCCTCGACCATGCGGCCCATCAGGTACAGGCTCTGCGCCCAGACGAGCGGCACGTTGTCGTTGGGCAAGCGCTCCTGTGAGCCGGGATTCTTGCGCTCCTTCTCGATGGAGTAGTTGGGTACGTAGTAAAGCTCGGGCAGGAGCTTTTGGCCGTTTTGCTCGACCAAGACCGCTTCGAGCTTCTGCCGGTAGCGCGCCGCCACCTCCGGCTGGTCGGAGAGCAAGGCGTCGAGGTACAGGTAGGTGAAGAACAGCGGCCACTCGCACTCGATGTGCTCGAACTGCTTGAGCTCGGCCTGCTCGTAATAGAGGCGACTCTCGTCTTCGAGCACCGTTTGGTGCCCGTCGCGCAAGAAGCGCTTGAGGCCGTAGCGACCCTCCAGCTTGCTCACGATCTCGCTCCGGGTGCGCTCGCGCACGGCAGGGTCCGACACGGCGTAGCCGGGGTAGCAGAGGACACCGAGCAGGGCGGCGTCGACTTCCTTGCTGTGCGATTCGCGCGGCAGCATCGTGTGCAGGGTGATCGCAGCCTGCGCCACGTTGTCGGGCGAGACGTGAATGACCGCGTTTTTCGAGCCGCGGGCCCCGTACACGTTGAAGCCAGACAGCGCCTCGAGCGCGGCCTTGGCCATGCCGAGCGAGCTGGCGTTCAGCTCGACCCGGCCATGATTCGACTTGGCGCCGCGCTCCCAGATGCCGAAGTCCGCCGTGCGGTAGGCGCGTTCGATGTAATAGACGAGGTTCTGGACGAAATTGACCTCGTCTTCGGTCCAGATGATGTCCAGGCCCGACGCGATCATCTGCGCGAGCATGACGAGGTACACACTGGTGGCGTCGACCTGCAGGTGGCCCCACGCTTCGTCGCCGACCACGGTGCCGCCGGTGGCCGTGTCGTACTTGGCGTGCAGGGCGTCCTTCGGGTGGCGGCTCTTTTTGAAGGCTTCGACCTTGTGCGCCTGCGCCATCATCGAGCGGAGGAGGCCGCGCATCAGCTGCACCGTGCGCCGTTCGAGCTCGCGCCCACGGCCGGCCGGGTCATCGACCGCGCGGTAGCCGAGACCGAGCGCCCACACGGCCAGGATGCTGTAGACGTTGTCGCGAACCCAGGCGTCCGTGTAGTCGCCGTGGCTGCTGATGGCCGTGCTGGCCGGCAGAAGGCCCGTCACCGGGTTCTGCTTGTCGACGATGATGCGGCTGACCTCTTGGTAGTAGCGGTCGAGCGCGGCTTCGGCCTGGGACGTCACTCAGGATCGGGTAGCCCGGCCCATGTTTCCGAAAAAAGGCGCAGCGCGTGCCGCGCGCGGAGCCGCCGGCCACCACCTGCCCCACGGGACCTGCACCACCTGCCCCCGCCAGCGCCGAAAACTTGTTAGCATGCTAACAAGTTTTGGCTGGAAATCGGGCGAGGTGCCTCCCCGCTCTGCCCCAGGAGTTCGCACTGGGTGCGCCCATTGCCGTGGCGCAAAAGAAAAGGGCCGGTCGAAACCGGCCCTCACCCGGCGCTATCCGGGTTCCTTCGCGCTGTAAGGCGTCAGTTGTTGACGATCAGCTCGACGCGGCGATTGTTGGCGCGGCCCTCGGGTGTGTCGTTCGTGTCCAGGGGCCGCGTGGCCGCCAGACCCACGGCTTGGATCTTGTTGGCATCCAGGCCCTGACTCACCAAGTGCTCGCGCACGGAGGTGGCGCGGAGCAAGCTCAGCTTCTCGTTGTCCTTGGCCGAACCGCGTGAGTCGGTGTGGCCTTCGATGACGATCTTCTTGTAGCCCTGATCCGACAGCGCCTTGGCCACCTCGTCGAGCTTGGTCTTGGCAATCGGCAACAGCTGGAACTCGCCGGTCTTGAACAAGACCGAGCCGTTCAGCGTGATCACCATGCCGCGTGCTTCTTCCTTCACGCTGGCCATCTCGGCGAGCGATGCCACGGCGGCGGAAAGGCGCTTTTCTGCGGCTTCGCGCGCGGCGCGCTCTTTCTGCAGCTCCGCTTCTTTCTGCGCGGCCTTGTTGGTCTCGATGGCCAGACGTGCCCGCACGCGGTCGAGCTCCTCCGCGGTCATGTTGGCGCGCTTGGCCTGCAGCTCCATGTACTCCTCGTCGAGCTTGATGCGCTCGGCGCGGGCCTTGGCTGCCTCACCAATGGCGGCCGACGTGAGGGCGCGGCGCTCGGCGATGTAGGCCAGAACGAGCGTCTCCTCTTGCTTGGCCTTGGGATCTTCCTTCCACGCGTTCTCGGCTTCCGTCAGCGCCTGCTTGGCGGTGTCGAGCTTGGCGGGGGCGAGCTCGGCGGCGGGGCCAGCGGCGGCATCTTCGTACGCCTGGCGGGCTGCCATGAGCTCCGGGGGCGGGACGGCCTGCTTGCCGCAGGCCGCTAGGGTTGCGAGAGAAACCAGCGCCACGGCTGCCAAGGGCAGGCGGCTCGATGCGAAAGTCTTCATGACTTCGTCTCCTCCATGAGCAGCTTGATGCGCTTGAGCGCCTGGGCCGCGTCCTTCTTGGCTTGCTCCTTCAGAGCCAGGGACAGCGCCAACTCCGCGTCCGACTCAGCCTGGCGCAGCTTGCGCTGGGCCGACTCGTTGGCTCCTTCCTTGATCAGGCCTTCCGCCTCCGCGATCTTCTCGTTCGCGTGCTTGAGCCTGAGCTCGGCCTGCGGGTACTCCTGAGCGCCGCCGACTTCGGCTGCGCGGACGGCTGCTTGAGCCGTCGACATTTCTGCGTGGGGCACGGCGGCACCGCCGCAGGCCAACTGGGCCGCGCCGAGCAGCGCCGCAAAGGTCATGAACGTCGTTTGCCGAACCATCCTGGGTCTCCCTCCGAATAGCGCGCCCTCGAGCCGACGGCCGGGACGCGGGAAGGCATGATTGCCGAAGGCCGGCGCTTCGATCAAGGCTCACCGCACGCTTCACTACGTGCATCGCCAAGCAACTTTTCGGCCCGAACCTTGCGCGCACCTACGTCGGTGACCATTTACACACATGGCCCTGAGTAGCTCGGCCCAGCTGGGAGCCTTGCAAATTGCTCATATGGCGCGTGGCTCGTCCAGGACAGGGCCGGCCGAGGCCGGCGATCAATCCGGGATGAAGTCGCGCCGCGTCGTCAGGGTCACCAAGGGCACCCCGGCGGCGCGGATGTTGTCGGCGCCACCTTCCAAGCGATCGACGATGGCCACGATGCCGACCGGCGTCGCTCCGGCCTGACGCAGCACCTCGAGCGCCTTGAGGCTCGAGCCTCCCGTCGTCACCACGTCTTCGAGCAAGGCCACGCGCAGGCCGGGCCGGAGACTCTTGTCCCCTTCGACCATCTTGGCCGAGCCGTGATCCTTGCGCTCCTTGCGCACGTACAAGGCCGGCAAGGGGCGCCCGCGCTGGAAGCTGATCAGGCTCACGGCCGACGCGAGCGGGCAACCGCCGAGCTCCACGCCGCCGACCGCTTCGACCTCGCCGAGCTGCGTCAGCGCTTCGAACATGAGCGAGCCCACGAGCGCATGCCCCTCGGCGGTCAGGATCGTCTGCTTGCAGTCGATGAAGAAGTCGCTCTCGCGGCCCGAGGCCAGCTTCACGCGTTTGCGCTCGAAGGAGAGCTGGGTGAGCAGCTCGATCAATCGGGCCAGGTTGGCTCGGGCAGGGTCACTCATGCAAAGCTGCCTTGCAGCTCCCCCCCTGCAGCGCAAGGGATCAGCCGCGCAAGTGACCGCGTGCGCCTTTGACGAACGTGGGCAGCGCTTTGCCGCGCTTGCGCGGGGGCCGGCCGTCGCTCGACGGGGGAGCGTCGAGCGTGCTCGCCGCCCGCGTGGCTTCTGCGCGCGTGCCCTCGGCGCGTGTGCCCTCGGCGCGGAGCGGAGCGCTCGGACGGGTCGGTCGCAGGGGTGGGGTGTCGCGACGACCTTCGTCCACGTGCGTGGCGGCGGTGCCCGCTGCGTCCGTGGGGGGACCGTTCGCGTCGACGCTCGCAGGTCGGTCGCCGCCTCGCCGCCGCCGGCGCCGCTTCTTGCCGCCGGCTGCTCGCTGCTCCGCACCGTCGGCGGCAGCTGCAGGCGTAGCAGCGACCGGTGCTGCGGCTGCAGCCACGGGTGGGACGGCGACCGGGCTGGGTGCCGCTTCCACCGCTGGTCGAAGATCCGGGGCGCCTCGCACGGCCACCGGGGAATCATCCCCCGTGCGCAGATGGCCGCGCACCTTCGCGCCGGACTCGATGGCGACGCGCGGGGAGGTCACGTTGCCCTCGACCTGGCCGCTGCCCGTGATCTCGACGCCTTCTTCGGCAATCAGGTCCCCGCGCACCGTACCGCTCACCAGGATCTGGATGGCTTCGATGGTGCCGAGCACGAGGGCGCCGCCGGCGACCAAGACGCGCCCGTCCAGCACGATGTCGCCCTGCACGCGGCCGCGCACCTCGAAATCGCCCTGGCCCTGCACGTTGCCGAGCACCAGGCCCGTCGCGCCGAGCACCGACGACATGCGGGCGCGCTCCTCAGTCATGGCCGGCCTCCATGTCGACCTTGCCCCGGAAGCTCGCGCCGTCCGCGATGGTCAAGCGGGGGGCCCGCACGTCGCCGGTCAGCCGAGCTCCGGAGAGCAGGTCGACGCGCTCGCTCGCCTGCACGTTGCCGAGCACCGTGCCGGCGACGCTCACGCGCTGCCCCTGCACGTCGGCACTGACCGAGCTCGTCGGCCCGAGCTCCACGGCGGCGGACGATTGCACGCGCCCGAGGACTTGCCCGTCGATGCGCACACTCCCGTCGGCCTTGAGGTTGCCGTCGATGATCAGGCCTGAACTGATGATCGTGTCTGCCAACGGGGATCGGACGCCTTTCGAACTCGGCAGGCTAGCTCGGGCGGCCTGATTCTCAAAGGGCGCGCAGGACCTCGTCCGCGCGAGGCACGGTGGCCCGGAGCCAGCGCGCGTACACGTTGTCCTTGTGCTCGGGCGACAGGTCGCCGGGACGCCCGGCGGCTGCGGCCTGCACGGTCAGGGCGGCCGTCACGCTGAGGTTCAGGCTCTCGACGAAGCCCCGCATCGGCACGGCGAGGCGCAGGTCCGCGGCCGCGCTGAGCTCGGGGTGCACGCCGTCGTGCTCGTTGCCGAGCACGAGTGCCACCTTGCCGAGGCTACCGAGCTCGCCGAGCGTGCGCTCACCCTGGGGATGGGTGACGACCAGCTGGTAGCCCTCCGTGCGCAGGGTCTGGATGAGCGTGACAGCGCTGGTGTGGATCACGACGTCGATCCAGCGGTCCGTACCCTGGGCCACCTTGCGCGAGATGGAGAAGGACTCGGAGAGGGCGAGCACGTGCATCGTCTGCACACCAAACGCGTCGCAGGAGCGGAGCACCGCGGAGCCATTGTGGGGATCGTGCGGGCGATCGAGCACCACCGTCACCGAGGAGAGGCGCTGGGCGAGCACTCCCTGCAAACGCTCCAGGCGCTCGGGCAGGACTAGGGGCTCGAGGGCCCGGATGACCTCTGGCGCCGTCCAGCGGGGCGTGGGACCCGCCGGTGGCAGCCCGTTTCCCGATTCTTGACCAGACGGGTGCGGGTCCGCGTAAGGGGCGTGGGCGTCGGGGTCCGTTCGTTTCATGTTTCGTTTTGGCTGGAGTTCCATCGGCCCCGGAAAGCCCGGCTTGCACGAGCCCGCCTGGTGGTTATCTTGCAAACCTCATGGCCTCCGACAACGTCCACGTGTTCAACGACATCAATTTCGAAGACGAAGTCCTCAAGTCCGACAAGCCGGTTTTGGTGGATTTCACGGCAACCTGGTGTGGCCCCTGTCGCGCATTGGCCCCGATCATCGAGCAGGTCGCGACCGAGCTCGGTGCCGAAGCCAAGGTTGGTAAGCTCGACATCGACGAGTCGCCGCTCACCGCCGGTAAGTTTGGCGTCCGCGGCGTGCCCACGGTGATGGTCTTCCGTGGCGGTCAACGCGCGGAGCAGCACGTGGGTTTGACCACGAAGAATCGCCTGCTCGGTTTGGTTCGCGAGTAGCCTCGTTCGTGAATACCGGCCTTCTCGTTTAAGGTTCGTCCGGTGGGGCGACTCGGGTTCGACAAGTCCAAGGCCTTGGTCGCCCTGTGCGTCCTGGGCCTGTGCGTTCTGGAGAGCGCGTGTCACCCCTCGCGCCGTGACACGGCGCCGCCCGCGCGCCCGCCGGCGCCGAGCGCGCCGGCTCCTAGCGCCCGTTGGGTCTTTCACCCGCGTGGTCCGCAGCTCATCAGCGCGCGCACGACCGTCGGATCGGCGGAGATCGTGGTCGACCGAGGCGGCAGCCGCTGGCTCGTCGCGCCCCCGGGCTCGCCGGAACCGGCGCCGTACGGTGCGCCCGAGGCACTCGTGGCGGCGGCCGCCGATCAGGCCGGGTTTGCCTTCGTGGGCGAGAGCGGCGCGGTGTACTCGGCGGACCAGGCCCTCGGTCCCTTCGTCTCCGTGCGTCGCCCGCCCGAGGTCTCTTTTGGCGCCGCGGTGCACGAAGGCGTCGTGCTCGCCGTCGGCCAGGACGGGCAGCTGCGCCGATCGCCGGACCTAGGACGGTCGTGGCAGGCGGTGCCCATCGACGGTTTCATCGTCGACGTCGCCGTGGACCGGGCGGGGCGCGCGCTCGCCTTGTCCGTACCCGAGGAATGGTTCTGGTCGGAGGACCACGGCCGGACCTTTCGCCGCGTGCCGGCCAGGACCATCGCGCCGCGCGAGCTCTGGGGCGCTGGCGACGCCGTCCAAGTGACGGGTTTTCAGGGCAGCTATGAGTTCGACGGTGCCGACTTCCGACCCGCCAAAGCGCGCGCCGCGGACACGCCGACTTGGACCTTGCCGCGCGGCCCGAGCGCGACCGAGGTGCGCGCCGGGCATGCAGCGCTGGAGTCCGATTTCGTCAGTCTGGTCCGGCAGGGCGCTGACTTCGTGCTCTTCGAGTCGGAGCTCGGCGGCGCGCAGAACGAGCGCCGAGTGGAGGGCCTCGAGGCTTGTCGCCAAGTGCGCCTGGCGAGGAGCAGCGAGAAACTGGCGGTCGTCTGCGCCGGGCTGGCAGAGCCGGGCGTTTCGGTCGAGCTCGTGCTGTGGCTGGGCGACGTGGGCTCGGCGCGCTTCGTGCGCCAGCCCGTCCGACTGCGCGGGGATTTCGATCGCTTGCGGGTCGCCGTGTCGCCCAGCGGTCGCGTGGCCCTCTCCGGCATCTGTCCAGCCGAGCAGCGGGACCTCGGCTGCTTGCCGCGCGGCGTGCACCAGGTCGAGCCGGGTCAGGCGGCCCTCGAGGCGCTGCCCGCCCTGTTCGAGGAAGCACCGAGCGCCCTCGGCTTCGCCCGGACGGGCGAGCTCTTGGCGGCTGGCGTGCGCGAGAAGGACGGGCACGCGCTGCTCCTGGTGTGGGCGCCGGGCCAGGCGGAGGTGAGTCACTTCGTCGACCTGTCCTCCGAGCTCGACCTCTCGGCGCGGGCCGTCACGGTCGAGTTGCTCGCGAGTGGGGCCGTGCCGTGGGGCGTGCTCGTTCTCGACGCGGCGGGCACGACCGCCGCGGGCTTGGATCGATCGGGGCGTCCGATCACCTCGGGTCGAATTCCGTCCGGGGCCGTCGTCGTGCACGGGGCTGGGCTGCGCCTCGCCGCGGTGCATCTCGAGCGAGGGGTCCTGTTCGAATCGCTGGACGGCGGCGTCACTTGGGCCGAGAGCACCCTGCCGCGCTCGCCGTGCCCGGGGCGAGGCAGCGAGTGCGTGCCCCCGCTCGCATGTAGTGACGCCGGTTGCTTGCTCGGCGACGAGCTCACCCGCGTCGGCTGGGGCCGTGAGGGCTCGCCCGCGCGAGCCCTGGGCCGCACTCCCCGCGAGCTCGCTCATCCGTCGTCGGACCGCGACGACTACACCTGCCACATCGCCAGCGAGGCCTCCTTGTCGCTCCCGCAGCTGGTCGAGGTGCCGGGCGCGGCGGAAGCCGCGCTCGGGGACGCTGACTTCACGGCCGTCGGCTACGACGGCGAAACGGGCGCGCTCGAGTTCCTCTGGGCCCCGCGCGGCGAGCGGCGGCTCGAGCGGGGCGCCGGTTTTGCTCCGGTGAAAGACGCCGAGCGCTACGCCATCGCCGTCATTCCGCAGGTGGAGGGCGCGGCGGCGCTCAGGTACCGGACGCCCGTTCGCACCACGGGCGACCGCATGCTGTCGGAGATCGAGGTGGCTTGGAACAACCGCCTGCTCGGCGCCCTTGGCCATCGCCGCCTGCCCTCCATCGTCGAAGGTCGCCCCGCCGACTACCAGCCCGTCTCCTCGGGCCTGGGTGAAGCGTTCCCGGAGCTGCTCAGTGTGGCAGGACCTGGCCTGTACCTCGCGCTGCATCGGGCCGGCTCGGGCGCACAAACGACGTACTACTTCGAAGGACAGGCCATCCTCGAGCTCGGGCCGGAGCGCTTGCCCACGGGTCTGGCCGATAGCGACGACCTCGAGTACGTGCTCATCCAGGACGAGCACGTTCCCCTCGTCTTTTCGGCGGATCGCTCGCGGGTGTCGCTCGGCGGCGGCTCGAGCGAACCGGGGCACGCGCTCTTGCTCGGCGAAGTGCCGGTCGGCATCGCGCGCGCGCAGGGGGTGCGTCTCGCTTACCGCGGCGAGAGCATCGGCGTGCTCTCGATGATGGCCGACTTGGACGGCGGCTACGCAGCGGCTCGCTTCGCCGAGCTCGGTCCGAGCCCGGGGCGGGTGCTCGGCGACACCGTGCGTGTCCCGCTCAAGCCCGATCTGGGGCCCGTGCCCACGCCTTGTTCCGACGCCGTGCGCAAAGCGACGCCCCGCATCGTTGCGCCCACCTTTCCTGGACCCACGCCGCGCCTCAGAGTGCTGCACGGGCAGGAGGACGTTGAGCGCTTCGTCTTGGAGAGTGCCGTGCTCCACGGCACGCCGGACGCCCCCTGCCTGGCGGCTTGGGCCGGCGAGCCAGCGCCCGATGGCCAGCGTCGCGGGGCATCGGGCGTGCTCCTCTTGCCGTCGGAGCGGGGCCTTTTGGGCTGGGTCTTCATCGAGCGCGATGCGTTGCGCAGGGGCGCGGGCTACGACGCCTGGCCTCTTGCCTGCGAGCTCGCGCGATGACGTAGAGCACGACGAGCGCGTGCCAGAAGCGAACGCCGCTGACTTCGTCCGCGTAGACGGGGCGCACGGGTCGCTCGACCGCGGCGTAGCCGGCGCAGCCGAGGCGCACGAGCACGTCGTTCGGGTAGCCGTAGCTCGGCCACAGCGGACGCGTCAGCAGAAACTCCGCGGCGTTTCGACTCACCGCCGTGTAGCCGCATTGGCTGTCGTCGATGCCCAGGCCGGAGGCCCAGCGCGTGACCCAGGCGAGCGCGCGGCCCGCCACGCGTCGGGGCCAGGGCATGCGTCGGCGCTCCGGGTGCAGGAAGCGGTTGCCTTTGGCGTAGTCGGCGGAGCCGCCGGCGACCGGGGCCACCAAGTGCACCAAATCGGCCGGATCCATTTGGTTGTCGCCGGCCATGACGCAGATCACGTCGGCCGCCGCGCGCAAGGCGGCCACGTAGCCTCGTTCGATGGCGCGGCCCACCCCCAAGCGTTCCTGTGACGTCGAGAGCTCGATCCGGGGGTCCATGATGCCACGGACCCGGGCGGCTGTTTCATCCGTGCTCTGGTCGTCGACGACCACGATGTGGTCGACGAAGTCCGGCATGCCGAGCAGGGTCCGTTCGATGAGCCGCTCCTCGTTCCGGGCCGGGACGACCACGGCAATGCGCCTGGCCTGGTACATGGGCGGGCCGGACGTTAGCCGTCCAGCCGGCCTTTGGCCAAGGCGGGGGTCCTGATATGAGCGGGCCGTTGAACAAGCAGCGCCTGTCACCGAAGGCCGTCTGGGCCCTGGGAGTCGTGCTCACGCTCGGACTCGTGCTGTTGGCTTGGATCTCGTGGATCCGGGCTTCCTATCCGAGTGACCACGAGCCGATGGGCGCCTACGTGCGCATCGTCGAAGCCGTGACCCGCGACCGGCCAGGGGACTTTTTCGCCTACATCGAAGATGCAGCGCAGCACGCGTGCTTCACCATTCGCGACTACCGCAAGACGGCGCTCCAGCGGGTCATGGCGACGTTTCCCGAAGCGGAGCGTAAGGAATACGAGCGGCGCTATGGAGCGCTGGCGGCGGCAGCGGACGGGCCCGAGGTGTTCGCCCTCTACGCGCGTGAGGAAGGTTGGCTCGATCTGCTCGAACGCGACCTGTCCCGCGCCGCATCGGTGGAAGTTCAAGGCGAGCGCGCCAGCGTCGTCACCGTGCGCGGCACGCGCTACGCCTTTCGCAAGCGGAGCGGAGGCATCTGGGGGCTGACGGCGTTTTCACCGAAGCTCACCAGTGAAGCCGAGCGCGCCGCTCGGGATTTGGCCATGATCGAGAAGGCCGCGCTCGACTACGAACGGGCGCGCTGAAGCGCTCCCTCGTAGGTCTGTTCGCCCGTGGCGTCGGTCTCGATGTCCCGGCCCTCCTGACGCCAGCCGGGCAGGGGGCGTCCGAAAGGATCCTTCCGACCCTCGAAGCCCACGCTCATGTCGGAAACGTTGGTGAAGCCGGCCTGGGCGAGAAGCGCCGCGGCTCGGGCCGAGCGCCCGCCCGCCTGACACGAGACGACGAGCGGCGCGGCCTTGTCGAACAGGGCCGCCATGACCGTCACGAAGTCGGCGTTCTGGACCTTGGCTCCGCCCTGGGCAAGGGACACGGGCACGTTGATGGCGCCGGGCACGTGCCCGTCCGCGAATTCTTCTGGCGTGCGCACGTCCACGAAGGGTGCACCCGCTGCCATGAGCTCTTCGGCTTGTTCGATGGAAACGATGGCCACGACGGCGAGTTTAACCCAGGGCCAGCGCTTGCCCTAGCGGCCTAGGCAGTGGACTCTTGGGGGAGCCATGAGCGGCGTTCGTTTCATCCCCCTCGGTGGCCTGGGCGAGATCGGCATGAACTGCTTCGCGCTCGAGCAGGACGGCCAGATCATGGTGGTCGATTGCGGGGTGACGTTCCCCGAGGACGACGTCGGCGTGGACATCGTGCGCCCGGACTTCTCCTGGCTCATCAGTCGGGCCGCTCGCGTCGCCGGCATCTTCATCACCCACGGGCACGAGGACCACATCGGCGCGCTCCCGTACTTGCTGGAGGAGCTCGAGCGTGACGTGCCCGTGTTCGCCCCCACTCACGCCTGCGCGCTGCTCGGTCCCCGCTTGGCAGAAGTCGAGATCTCACGCGATTGCCTGCACGAGGTGAGCGTCGGCAACTCCTATCCCGTGGGACCCTTCTTGGTGGAGCCGATTGCCGTGGCTCATTCGATCATCGACGCGGCCGCCCTGGCCATCACGACCAAAGCGGGCGTCGTGCTGCACACTGGCGATTTCGACTTCGACGAGTGGCAGCCGGCCGGCCACCAGACGGACGAGGCGCGCCTGCGGGCGCTGGGCGATTCGGGCGTGCGCTTGCTCTTGAGCGACAGCACCAACGTCGACCGCGAGGTGCGCGAAGGCTCCGAAGCCGACGTCGCGGTCGCCCTCGAGCGGGTCGTGCTCGAAGCGAAGGAGCGCATCGTCGTGGCGCTCTTTTCGAGCAACGTGCATCGGCTCGACATCCTGATGGCCGCCGCCAAGCAGGCCGGCCGCAAGGTGTGCCTGCTCGGCCGCAGCCTCGTGCGTCAGGTGGAAGCGGCGCGCGCCATCGGCAAGCTGCACGTGCCGAGTGACCTCTTGGTCGCCCCCGAGCGCGCGCGTGACGTCCCGCGCAGCCAGATTTTGGTGCTCGCAGGCGGTAGCCAAGCCGAAGCGCCGTCGTCCTTGCGCCGCCTCTCGCTCGGCACGCACCGCGATCTGGCGCTCGAAGCCGGCGACGAGGTCGTGTTTTCGTCGCGCGTCATCCCCGGCAACGAGCGGCCAGTCATGCGCATGATCAACGACCTCTTGCGCCTGGGCATCCACGTGCGCTCGCGCCTGACGGACTCGGACCTGCACACGAGCGGCCATGCCGCCCGAAGCGAGCAGCGCCGCATGCTCGAGCTCGTGCGACCGCGCGCCTTCGTACCGGTGCACGGCACGCTCCATCATCTGCAGAAGCACCGCGACTTGGCCGTGAGCACCGGCGTCACGGACACCGCCGTCGTCGAAAATGGCACGCCCATTTGGATCGAGGCCGACGCGCCGCTCGCAAAGGAGGCCACGGTGCCGCACGGCGTCGTCCGCGTCGCCTTCGGCGGCCTCGAGCTCGATGCCGAAACCAGGAAAAAACGCCTCGATTTGAGCCGATCGGGTGTTTTGACCGTCGCCGTCGCCATCAATGAGCGCGGCAGCCTGCTCGGCACCCCGTCCATCACCAGCTACGGCATCCCGGGCGTCGACGAGCACCCGGGCGCGCTGTCGCGGCTCTCCAGCGCCGTCGAAGACGTCGTCCACCAGGGGCGTGGGCGCCCCGGCTTGCCTTTGACCGAAGGCATCCGTCGCGCGGCGCGCCGCATCGTGCACGAAGTGAGCGGCGTGCGCGCGGTGATCGAAGTGAACGTGCTCAGGGTGGATTAGGGGGGCTGCTGTCGGGCCTGGCCGTGTAGACGGGACCTATTGGTCGATAGCGAGCCGAAAAAAACGAACGTTCGTTCGTTTCGAGGCGTAGACGAAATCCTCACCCTCGCGCTCGAGGTGCATCTCGGTGATCGGTCTTGGCGAGGGCCGGATGCACGGCTCACATCCTCTCGATCCAAGTCCTCACGAAGGGCGCCTCCTCTTGCCAGTCGAGGGCAGCGAAGCATTCCTTCCAAGTGATGATGCGGTGCGTCTCGGACCGGGCGGCGGGGCTGCGGACCAGGAGGACGTACGTGGTTTGGAAACCGAGCATCTTCCCCATGAGATAGGTCTGGACCTCGGTTTGTCGAACGCGGGCTAGACCGCGTCGCGTGAACTCGGCCTTGTCCGGCGCGCTCGCCGGGTAGCGACCTTCGCCGGACTCGAGCTTGGCTTCGATGCAAACGGCCGAGCTTTCGCCGGTGTGGATGACGAGGTCCGGCTTCGCGTTGAATGCCCATTTGAACATGCAGGCGCGCAGGAAAAAGTCGTCTTCGGTGATGTTCTTGGAGAAGCTGCTGATGCTCCAGCGGCCTGGGTTTTGGATCGCGACCGACGAGGCCAGGGGCGCTGCACCAAAGAACGTATTCCACTCGAGGATCGCCAGGCGCTCGAGGCCGTAGTGTGCTGGGGGTGACAGCCAATCCAGGATCGCAGCCCGCGCGAGAATGGGGTCGCTGGCGCGTGTATCCCAGAGATCGCGCAAATAGGCGTACTCGAAGAAGACGGCCGTCCGCTCTCGCTCGGTCGGCTCCGGGGAGCCAACGAGCCGGAGGAAACGCGTCAGGTTGGCCTGTTGCAGCAGCAAATGGTGGACGATCGCGGCGAAATTTCGCTCTTCGCGGCACAAGGGCTCGTAGCCGTCCGTCCAGGCCAGGAGGGTGCGAAGATTTTCAGCCATGGGGGTTCCTCCATTCTACACCCGCGCAAGGAACGCTCGCCCTGCCTCGACCAAGCTCAGGGAATGAGGAGGAGACTCGCTGCCTCGAAGACCTCAGCGGCGGCTGGCGAGCGGATTCCTGGTCCGAAGCTCTGGAAACCTGGAAAAATCCCGGTCCGCCGACCAGAGCTCCGTCACGCCGGCCGAGAGGCAAACGGCCGCGACGCGCGCGTCGTGCACCTTTGGTCCGATTGCGAAACCGCGCTCCACCAAGCCCTGCAAACGCTCGAAATGATCCGGCTGTTCGGTGGCTTGCAAACAAGAGGGAGAGGACAGCCACGCCGCTAGCTGTGCCAGCGCTTGCTCCATGGGGGTAGGCGTCTTGTAAATCCTCGGGTGCGTGACCACGGCAAGGAACTCGTGGGCGCAAGACCACGGCAGAACCCAGCGCGCGGCGCCTTCGCACAAGGAACGGAGCACGCGCGCTGCTTCGTCGTGAAAGGGCGATTCCCCGCGATGGGCGTACACGAGCAGGTTCGTGTCGACCGCGATCATCCGCCGTGTCCCTCGTAAGCTCGAGCACGGATTTCCGACCAGTCCGCTGCATCGAGGCCGGCGACCAACCCATCCCCTTTGAAGACCCTGTCTGGGAGGACGTACGTCTGGGCGTCCTCCTGGCGCACGAGCTGGGTCAGGCCTTCGAGCACGAGCTCGCGCAAGGGAACGCCGCGCTTCCGCGCCAGCGCTTTGGCACGCCGCAGAAGTCCGTCCGGCAGGTCGAACGAGGTGCGCATATGCGAAAGCATATTATGAAATATGCATGCGCGCCATCGGGTTACGGCCAGCCCGGCCGAACGAGGTCATTGCGTGCTTCGTCGTTTACTGGCTAGAGGAGGCGGACGATGCGGGGCGCTTGGGGGGTGTGGTCGGCTGGCCTCTTCTGCGTGGTGCTCCTGGCACGACCGGCGACGGCGCAGACGGAGGAAGCGGCCGGTTGGCTGCGACTGAGCGCGCCGGCTGGCTGTCCTGATCGAACCAGCATCGAAGCGCGCGTCGTGGAGCTGCTCGGGCGACCGCTGCCGAGCCCCGCGGATCTCGACGTGCGCGCGGTGGTCACCTTCGATGCGCCCGAGTGGGAGGTCGACGTCACGCTGGCCATCGGCGAGGCTCGTGGCACCCGTCGACTGCGAGCCGCGACTTGCGCGGACGCTACGGACTTCGTCGCCCTCACGGTGGTCTTGGCCCTCGATCCGGCACACGCCGCGGCGGAGCCAGAGCCCGCGCCCGAGGTCGTTCCTGCCGGCACCTTCCCAGTGGCTCCCGCAGCCAAGCCGCCGGCCTCTCCAGAGGCCGCTCCAGCTGCGCCGCCGGCCGACCGCAAGGTGCCTCGCTCCCGTCGTTTTTTCCTGACCGCAGGCGCTGAAGGTCTGGTCGGCACGCTGCCCTCGGTACGGGTCGGACCGACGGCGTCGGCGGGCGCTCAGCTCGGGTCCGTCCTGTTCGCGCTCGGCGGCAGCTACTTCCCCCCGCTGGATGAAGGTGCCGACATCGCAGCAAACCCCATCGCGCTGTCGCTCGTGCACGCTCGGGCCCGGAGCTGCCTGCTGCTGACTGCCCGGTCGCTCGCCGGAGGGCCGTGCTTGCACGTCGATGTGGGCGCCATGATGGCCGATGAAGCGGTGACGGGGGGCCGCCGCGCCACCGAGCTCTACGTGGCCCTGGACGGCGGGGCCCGGGGCGAGCTGCGCCTGACTCCGCACGTGTCCCTCGTCGCTCAGGCGGGGGTCAGCGTGCCCCTGACCCAACCGCGCTTCGTCTTGAGCGACGGGACGCTGTTCCATCAGCCGCAGCTCGGGGGAACAGCCTCACTCGAACTTTCGCTGAATTGGCCGGGAGTGACGAAAACGGGCGCGCCGGACACTGAGTAGGAATCGAATGCCGCTCGACTTCCAGGAGTTCTTCGATGCCCACGTGGCGCTCGTCTGGCGGGTGCTGCGGGCCCTGGGTGTGCCGGAGGCGCACGTGCCGGATGCAGCGCAAGAGGTGTTTCTAGTGGCCCACGCCAAACTTCCCGAGTTCGAGGGACGCTCGAAGCTCAGCACCTGGGTGTATGCCATCACCTATCGTGTGGGGAAAAATGCGCGGCGCCGCTTCCGTCGTGAGGGCCTGCACCTCGACGTGACGGATGTGCCGCTGGCCTCCGACGACTCCCCCGACGCAGCGCTTCGAGGCAAACGCACGACCGAGCTCGTGCTGCGCTTTTGTACCGACTTGGACGACGGCATGCGCGACGTGTTCGTGCTGCGTTTCCTCGAGGAGCGTTCCTTGGCCGAGACGGCGGAGCTGCTTGGTCTCGGCATCAACACCGTTTCCTCGCGGGTGCGCCTCCTGCGCACGCAGCTCGAACGCACCCTTTCGCAGAGTGACCGCTACGAGGAGGCCCGATGACGGACGACGACTTGGACCTGGATTCGAGCTTGCGGGAAAGTCTTGCCTCGGCGCGAGCACGGCTCGAGCCTCAGCCTCACCAGCAGGGCGAGCTCCTGCAGCGCGTTGTGCTGGCGCTCGGGGCGCCGGTGTTGCCAGGGGCCGGGCTGCCAGGGGCCGAGCTCGGCGCTGCGTCGACTGCGTCCACGGCGGCAGGGGCGCCTGTTTTGCTCAAGGCGCTGGTGGTCTCGGCCGTCGTCGGCGCCGTTGCCGGAACCGTGGCTCTCGCTCCCTGGTCGGTGTCCGAGCCGGCGCCTCCGCCGCGCCCCAACGTCGAGCAGCAGCAGGACGCGGCGAAGCCAGTGGCGCCCAGCGTAGAAGAACGGCCCATGCCCCCGGCTCGAGAAAAAACCGAGGACGCGCCGGCGCGCGAGGCGGCGCCTGCACGTTCGAATCCCCCGCAGCAGGTCGAGCCCTCGCTCGCCGGCGGCCCCCAGCCGGTCGGCCCCGGCGAGGAGCTCGCTCTTTTGCGCCGCGCCCAAGCTGCGCTGCGTGACGGCGATGCTGCGCTCGCGCTTCGTCTGATGGAGAGCTTGGACTCCGCCGTCACCTCGGCGGCGCTCTCCGCAGAACGCGGCGTCACGCGGGTGCTCGCCCTGTGCGCGCTGGGTCGCTCGGGTGACGCCGAAGCGGCGGCTCGGGTCGTGCTCGAGCGGAGCGACGCGGCGGTGTACCGGCCGCGCGTGGCCGCTTCGTGCGCGAAAGGCGTACTCTTGTCAGGACCGAGTGACGAAACGCCTGCCGCGCACACACAGAGCATTGACTCCAGCAGAAAGGAACAACGATGACTCAGCGCACCTTTGGTTCGAATGACAGGTCTCTGGCCGGCTACTTGGCTCTCGGTTCTCTCGTCCTCCTCCCCATCACGCTCGTCGCTTGCGGGACGGATGTCGTGGTCGGCGATCCGAATCCCCAGACGCTCCTCGATGAAGACGGCAATGGCCCGACGCCGGTGCCGACGGGCGCAGGCGGGGCACCGTACGACGTGCCGCCGACGCCGGTGCCGACAGGAGCAGGTGGGGCGCTCCTCGCACCGGATGGGACACCAGTGCCG
>Ga0247744_1000075_pt1 | contig 22529 bp, 18 predicted proteins | sample UWRJS154409C5_FD_180946 | JGI IMG/M metagenome (GOLD analysis project Ga0247744, IMG submission 180946) | Soil microbial communities from Arlington Agricultural Research Station in Wisconsin, United States - UWRJ-S154-409C-5 | ecosystem: Environmental > Terrestrial > Soil > Agricultural land... | reverse complement strand
CGGGCACACCGAGAGCAGGGCGGCGGCTGCGTGGTCACCGTCGCTTGCGACCGGGGGGACCGTTACTTCGCGCCGATGAAATGGGAGAAGAAGTACGTATGGTGAGCGAACCGGGATGGACGCGGGGTGGACTGACCATTTCGCGCCAGGCGCTAGCGGTCGTGGAGGATGCCGCAAGGCGCGCCTACGCGCGGGACGAGGAGGCCTGCGGCTATCTCGAGGGGCCAAAGGCACTGACCCTGGTCTGCGATCGCGCCGTCGAGCTCGAGAACTTGGCCAACAAGTACCACCGGGCCGACCCAGAGGGTCATCCGCGCACGGGTCGCGAGTACTTCAAGATCAACGGGGTGAAATTCGAACGCGCCATCGATCTGGCTGCCACCGAGCAGCGGGCGGTCAAGGTGTTCTTTCACTCGCATTTGGACTGCGGCGCCTACTTCTCCAAGGAAGATGCAGCCAGCATGACCATGGATGGCCAAGCCGGCCCGACCTACCCGCTCGCTTACTTGGTCACCGCCGTCGACCTCGGTCAGGTGACGGCGCACAAACTCTTCGTTTTCGACTGGTCCAGTCGAAGCTTCCAGGAATCGAGCTTCACCACGCAGGACGGCTGATTTGCGCGGGCGCCCCTGGCTCGCGCGCTGTCTGTTCGCGCTGTGTTGGCTCGCGCTTTACGTACCGCGCGCTGCCGCCGAGCCCGAGCGCGCCCATGGTCGCGGCGCGACCTACGAAGGTGCCGTGGGCTCGGCTTTGTCCCGCGTGGCCGAGAGCTGGAGCAAGGCCGGCACGGTGAGCGTCCTCGGGCCACGACTCGTGACTCGCGGCACTCGCCTGGACCTGGGCCTGCCTGCCCCTGCCATCGACCCGTCCAGCTCGAGCTGCGTGACCCTGCTCGTGCTCGCCAGTCCGAGCGCCGTGTTTTCGCTGACGTTCGGCCATGGTGATGAAGACGTGCGCCGTGACTTTCCGCTCGAAAGCAGCGTGGGCCTGCTCGAAGTCGCCCGCTGCGGCGCCCGTAAGGCCGCGCTCGGTCGCGGGTCGGTCGTCTCGCTGTCCCCGCGAGCAGTCCTCTCGCTGCTGCTGGTCGTCGGCGAGGCTCCGGCCCAGAGCAGCCGCGAGCTTCTGCCGGAGCGAAACGCCGGTGCGCCGGCTCCGGCGCCCGAGCTCGGCCCCCGCCCGACCCTCCCGCCCGCGGCACAACGTCTGGCGAGCAAGCGACGGGCCCGCTCGCTCGAAGGGCCCAGGACCCTGGTGGAGGAGGAGCTCGAGGCCGATAGCGCCGGCGACGCACGCCAACGCCTGCCTCTGGCCGCGGGCTGTCACACCTTCGACGTGCTCGAGGCCGAAGCCGGCACGGGCCAAGCCGACCTCGATGCGCGCCTCCTCGGCGACGACGGCGCGAACCTGACCGTCGACGACTCGACGGCGCCGGATGCTCGACTGCTCTTCTGCACCGGCGAAAGCAAGGCCGTGATCCTCGACGTGCGCGGAGCCGAGCCGGGCGCCCGCTTGGTCGGTCTGCACGCCTCCTGGCCCTTGCCGGAAGGGCTCCCGGCCGAGTGGGGCCCCCGCGTCCGCGGCCGCCTCGCCGAGACCTTGCTGCTCGAACACTTCCCCCTGCCGCCCAGCCGCCCGACCGCCGCGTCTCTGGGTGTGCAGGGAACCACTCAACTGCTCGTGCCCGCGAGGCCCGGCGCCTGCTACGTCGTCGTCGTGGCCGCGCTCGGTCGACAGCCGGAACGGTTGGGCTTGGCTGCGCGTGCCGGTGGTCGCACGAGTCGGACGCGGGCACGGCCCGGTCGCTCGAGCGCCTCGGTCAGTCTGTGCGCCACCGGCCCCACGCTGCGAGCCGAGGTGCAGAGCATCGGCGCCGGAGCCGACTGGATCGTGGGCGTCTGGGACATCGAGCAGGGACCGCCATGATCGGACCGACCGCGCCCAGCGCGAACCGGCTGCTGGCACTGCTCTGCGGCTGTGCTTCGGCCTGTGCCCCCCACGCGACCTCGGCGCCGGTGCGCGCCCCGAGTCATGGCGGGCCACCGGCCGAAAGCGCCGCGTATTTGGCGGATTTCGCGCGCGAGACGGCACTCGTCGGGGGCTCTCCGCTCGAGGTGCTGGCCTCGGGCGCAGGCATCGCGGGAGACTCCCTGTCGGCCTTCGTGTCGATTCCAAAGGGGCGCTGCGCGCTCGTCGCTGCGCGCGGCGCTCCGCAAGTGGACGACCTCGACCTCTACTTGCTGAGCGACGACGGCGATGAAATCGCGGCGAGCGAAGAAGTCGAGCACCCAGCCACCTTGCTTCACTGCGCAGAGGCAGCGGACGAGCGCGTCCTCGTGGTCGCTCGCATCGCCAGTGGCCAGGGACCTTACTCCCTCGGTCTCGTCGACGCTCCCGCCGATCAGGAGCCCATCTTGCGCGCAAAAGTATTGCCCGGCGGCGAACGAGCGGCCGGGCCACCCGAGGACTGGCCCGGCCTCGACGCCGCCCTCGCCCTGCATCGCGATCTCATCGGCGCGACCTGGCGCGACGTGCGGCGCGTGGTCGTGCCGGTGGATCATCGCCTGCCGACCCAGCTCGACTTCTCCGTCGAGCCAAAGCGGTGCGTGGATGCGCTGCTCGTGCCGGGCTCCTCCGTCGACGACTTGGACGTCGAAGCGCTCGGCCCGAGCGGCCGTGTGTTTGCACGGGCCGAAGAAGAAGGCGCCGAGCGCGCGCTGCTCGTGTGCGCCGGCGCCGAGCCAGCACACGTCACGCTCCGGCTGAGACCCCACGCCGGTCGCGGGGGCGTGCTCGTGGCACTGTCGGAGACTCGCCAGGACAGCGACCGGCGAAACCTGCACCCCGAATTTCCCCGCCATGATCTGTCCCCGGAGCCGGGACCGCTCGCCAAGCCCGGACCTTCCGCGCAGCGCCTGGACCTCACCACGGCGAGCATGGTCAGCTTGCCGCTGGCTTGGAGCGGCTGCCAACGAGTGGAGCTCGAGCCCCGCTTCCCACTCCTGGGCTTTCGCCTCGCGGCCTACGATGGACAGGGGCGTCTGATCGGCGAGGCGGAGGGCACGAGCAAGACCGTGCTCCACCTGTGCGGCGAGCGTGCGACTGGCGGGACGGCTCGGATGGACCTGCGAGCCACGCTGCGCGCGGGCCCGATCGACATCCGCTCACTGGCGGAGCCCGCTCCCGCGAGCGCTACACTCGAGCGCTTTCCGCTCGCGGCCAGCAGGCTTCTGGGTCTAGCTGCCGACCTCGGTTTCGTCACCGAAGCCCATGACATCGGTCAGGTCTCCGCGCACGAGCTCGGTCCCGATCGACTGGTGAGGATCCCGCTCAGTGTGCCAGCTGCGCGCTGCCTGACCGTGCTCGCTGCCGCCGATCGATCGGGTCGCGGCATCGAGCTTGGGCTCGTCGACGTCAGCACATCGCGTTTCGCCGATTTCGCCCGCGGCGCGAGCGCAGTCTTCGCGCGAGTCTGCGCCGATCAGGGTCAGACCGAGGACATCGTCGTCGAGCTGCGGGCGCCCTACGGCGAAACGTCAGGCCTCGTCGCCACGCGACAGGAGAGCCTCAAGCCGAGCGCGGCTCTTCTTCGATGAGGAACGGCTCGCTGCCCATCTTGCGCCGCATCCAGTCGACGGAGTGACGCACCGGCCGACGCCGCAGCACACGCCGCATCCACCGACGCTTGGCACGAAAGTCCATCAACGTGAGGCCGGCCAAGATGGTGATGATGCCCTGACCTGGCAGGACCGTGAGCACGAGGCCGAACACCACGAGTAGTGCACCGAGCACGTTGCGCAGCACGCTGAGCGCCCAACGCAGATACGGATGATGCGACACGCTCCGCTCCGCATCCCGGTGAGGGCCGAAGTAGTCCGCCGGCAAGCGCGACAGCACGAATGGGCCGATTGTGAGCGGCAAAACGATGGTCAAAAGAGAGAACAGACCACCCCACCAAAGAAGCGATGGGTGCTGCTCGATCCAAGCCGCCCAAGTGCTGTCGCCCAAGTCCGTCACGCTGCTGATCCCGCTCTACCTAGCTTGGCACGCCGTCCGCCCAGCTGCACGTAGCGTCGCGCACGTTGTGCGAGATCCGTGCCCGGCGGAACGAGCGCCCGCGTCGTCCGTCTCCGCGACCTGGCAAGCCGAACCTGGTATGGAGGCGGTGGACGGACTCGCATGAGCAATTCTGTGAAGCGGCTTTCGCGCGATCTCGGAGTCACAGCCTTCGTTTTCGCCGCGCTCGCCCTCGTCCCGTCGCCAGCAGCGGCGCAGATTTCGACGGTCGACACGAGCTACAGTCCCGCCGTGCTCACGGTCCCGGTCGGGACGGAGGTCACCTGGACCATCGACGCAGGACACGACCTGTTCGAGACGACCGGTGACAATTGTACCGTCTATTCCGAAGGGTTCTCCTCCGGTTCGGGCTCTTTTTCCCACGTTTTCGAGGTGCCGGGCACGTACTACTGCATGTGCAGCCCGCATTGCTCGGAAGGGATGAAGGGCCGCGTCATCGTCCTGCCTGATTCGAGCGGAGCGGGGGGCACATCCGGCTCGGGTGGCGAGTCCGCCAGCGGCGGCGCGTCGAGCTCTGGCGGTGACTCGAGCTCCGGCGGCGAGTCGGCGACGGGTGGCGAGTCCGCCAGCGGCGGCGAGACGGCTTCCGGCGGCGAGTCAGCCAGCGGCGGCGAAGCGGGTGAAGAGGGCGACCCGGCGTCGGGCGGAGGATCGAGCGGCGAAGATCCTGGATCCGTGGACGATCCGGGCGCCGGCGCTCACGGTCACTCGAGCTCGGGGGGTCGGTCCACAGCCGGCGACGGCTCCGGGGGCGACGTGGGCGAATCGCCCGACGGCTCCGAGGGTCTCGGCGGCGAAGCGGGGACCGATGGCCCCTCGAGCGATGGGGTCACCACTCGAGGCGGCAGCTGCGCGCTCCACCGGCCGAGGCAACCTGCGTCGTTCGCCGCGCTGGTGGCGCTGTCGATCCTCGGGCTCGGCGTGGCCCGCCGACGCGGGGGCAAGGCCGCCCTCGTCGGCAAGGCCGCCCTCGTCGGGTGATGGCTCACCCTCGAGGAAGGTGGCCCCGAGGAAGCTGGCGGAGCGGACGGGACTCGAACCCGCGGCCTCCGGCGTGACAGGCCGGCGTTATAACCAACTTAACTACCGCTCCACGGAGGGCGCTCAGGCCATCCGCATTCCGGGTGGTCAGGTCGGGCCGCACAGGCCACGCCGGAACACACCGAAATCCCTCGAATTTCCAGCCCTTTGGGGGGTCGGCTCGTGGGGAGCCGTCTAGTACCATAGCGGAAGTCCTAATCAAGGCCTTTCCGCAGGGCGAATTCACTCGGAAGGCCTACTCCGGGAGGGCCGACAGGACGACGCGCACGGCGCCGACGTTCTGCCCTGCGATGGCAGCGAGCGCTGGGTGCCGCAGGACGTAGGCGGGGAGCACGACCACTAGGGCTTCCTCCAGGGAGCCGAGGGCGTGTTGCCAGGCGGCCTCGTGCGCCTTGGCCGTGAGCAGGATGAGGCCCCGCGCGGCACGGGCCATGGCTCGGGCCGATAGAGCGGCCGTGGCGACAGGCCCGCCGACCTCCACCAACGCCACCGGATCCACGAACCCGAGGCCGCTCGCTCGACCGCGCACTTCAGCAGCCGAAGGCAGGTCGAGCAGGGCGGGCAGGACAGCTTCCAAGTTGCCGGCAAGCCGGGTGGAGCCCGCCGCCGTGCGCACCTCGTGGACGAGGAGCTCGGCCATGGCCTGGCCCCGATGGTGGAGCGCCACCCGAGCCCCGGGCGAGAGCGCGCGGTGTTCGGCGCCCACGTCGAGCAGCTGCGGCAGCGGCCAGGCGAAGCCCCGCTCGAGGTGGCCGACTTTGAGCACCTTTTCGGCCTCCCGCTCGGACATGAAGCCGCTCACGGGGCTCAAGTACCCCAGGGCGAGGGCAACGCAGGCCTCCGCTGGCTCGTCGCCCACCTCGACTCGCGGCAGGGTCCCGCTCGGATTGATGGGCCGCCCCGGCAGCGAGACCAGCTCGCCGCCGTAAGGTGGTGCCAGGCGCTGGCTGCGCTCCTGCCCACCCAGGTAGCCGAGCTCACGCAGCCGACCCAGGATGATGGCCTCGCATTCCTCCGGGGACTGTCGATCGGTGCGCAGGTGCACCTCCGGGGCGACGGGTGGTTCGTAGGGGTCGTCCACGCCGGTGAAATTCTTGATCTCGCCGGCCAGCGCCTTCTTGTAGAGGCCCTTGGGATCACGACTCTGCAAGACCTCGAGCGGACACTCGCAGTAGACCTCGCAGAAGCGAGGCGTGAGAGATCGCACCTCGTCGCGGATCGCCCGATACGGACTGATCGCGGCGGTGATGGCGCACGCGCCCGAGCGCGCGGCCACGCGCGCGACGAAACCAATCCGGCGTACGTTCTGGTCGCGATCTTCGCGACTGAAGCCCAGGCCGTAGGACAGGTATTTGCGCACCTCGTCCCCGTCGAGCGACTCCACGTGCACCCCCTCCCCCGCCAGACGGTCGGCCAACCGGGCCGCCAGGGTGCTCTTGCCCGAACCGCTCAGCCCCGTGAACCACAGCACGAACCCGCTCATCTCCGCACACGCAAGCATTTTGGCGGCCCGGTTGCGAGCCCCCAGCCCATTTGCTAGGGGAAGCGCCCTCGAAAGCGATCCCCCATGTCGAACTACGCACTCTGGAACATCCGCAAGCGCCACGAATGGCTGTCCACGCCGCAGAAGCCCAAGCGCTTGTCGCGCCGCAAGCGCGCACGCGTCGGCCTGCAAGAGGCGCTCGATCGCAAGAATCCGAGCACCGACGGCGCCGCCGGCTGATCCTTCTGCGAGAGAGACGCTCGCCAGATAGAAGAGTGCTCCCGACGGCCCGCAGGCAGCTCACGCTGGATGCGGGCGCAGGTGCGTTCTTGCCTCGCCGTTTCCCCGCCCCGCCACCGCCGTTCCTCGACACCCAAGCCGCGTGGCGCCCGCGCATCCGTAACGCCGACCAGCGTTGTCAGCGGAGGGGCATCGCCCTAGCCTGAGCCCCAGTTTGTGAGAGGCGGGCAGGCAAGCTCGTTCGCCTGGAGCAGCATGCAAGAACTACAGACGATTCCTTGGCTCATCGGCACTAGCGCGCACACCCTGGCTAGCTCTGCCGCCGCACTCTTGGCTAGCTCGATCTACGACTGGCGCCTCTTCGACAAAGAGATCTGGGTCAACATCATGTTCGGGGTGCGCGTGGCGCTGTGCCTCGGCTCCGCGCTGTTCTTGTTGGGCGAGGTGCGCGCGTGGCGCATGAACGTTCGCTATCGGGAGCGCACCAAGAAGCGCATTGCGCTCGTGCTAGCCCTGCTCGCTTTCGGCACGTACTTCGACTTCGGCAACGAGAAGGTTCGCTACAAAGAGTACTACCACCGCCACGAGTTTTATCATTACTACCTCGGCTCCAAGTACTCGAAGGAGCTCGGCTACACCCGCCTCTACGACTGCACTCTGGTCGCCGAAATCGAGAACGGGCGCAAAAGTCAGGTCGCCGACCGCGAGTTCCGCGATTTGCGCGTGAACCTGATCAAGCAGGCGAAGGACACGTACATCCTGACGGAGCCGGAGCGTTGCATCAAACGCTTCACACCCGAGCGCTGGGTGGACTTCAAGAAGGACATCGACTGGTTTTATCACTCCGCCGCCGGCTCCTATTGGGAGCGCATGCAGCAGGACCACGGTTACAATCCACCGCCCGTCTGGACGATGACGGGCAAGGCGCTGGCGGTCTTGCACCCGGCCGACGACGGCTTCTTCAAGCTCTTGGCGTCGATCGACGTGATGTTCCAAGCGGGCATGGTGGCCCTTTTGTTCTGGGCCTTCGGTTGGCGTGTGGGTCTCACGGGCGCGGTGTTTTGGGGCTGCAACGCCGCCGCGAACTTCTATTGGACGGGCGGCGCGTTCCTGCGTCAGGACTGGATCTTCCTGGCGGTGGCCAGCGTGTGCTTGGCGCGCAAGCGCTTCTTCTTCCTCGCGGGCTTCGCTCTCATGTGGTCGGCCCTCTTGCGCGTGTTCCCCGCTGCCCTGTACGGCGGCTGGGTCGCGATGGTCGTGCTCTACTTCATCGAGCGCTTGCGCGGCAGGCCGCCGGCCGACGGCGACAAGCCGGGGCTGCTCAGCCTGCTCCATCCGAGCCACCGGCGGCTGATTGCTGGCTCGGTGACGGCCATCGCCCTTCTCGTGCCGGCCAGCATGGCGGCGACCGAAGGACTCACCGCGTACAAGGAGTTCTGGGCACACATCCAGGTGCACAACAAGACCCCGCTCACCAATCACATGGGCCTGCCCACCATCCTGACCCACACCTGGGAAGGGCGCATGCGCTTCACGCGCAACGAGAACTTGGATGATGCGTTCGAGCTCTGGAAGAAGGGCCGCAACGATCGCAAGGACGCGACGAAATACGTGCAGTACGGCATCTTCGCCGGCCTCTGGCTGTGGATCGCCTGGGCCGTACGCGGCAGCTTCCGCACCTGGATTGCTCCAGCGCTGAGCTTGCCACTGGTGATGGCACTGACCGATCTCACTTGTTACTACTATTCGGTTTACATCCTCGCAGCCGTGCTCACGGCCTCGAGACTGCCCATCGGCGTCGCGCTCCTGGCGACCGGCGCCGGCAGCGTGGTGCTCTTGGGTAAGAGCATCGGCTACGCGGATCTCGGGTTTTCTGGCTTCTACTACGTGGACGACAACTTCACGGCCCAGAGCTACCTGTTCTTCCTGTTCGGGCTCTTGATGCTGTGGGGCTACTCGCGGCCCTTCTCGATGCAGGCGCTGAAGGACTGGTTTGATCGCCGACCCAGGCCCAGGGCGGCCTCCAAGAAGAACGTCCCGGCGGAGGAGCCGCTGGCTGAAGACGACGATGCGGCCGGTGAAACCGAAGAGCCGGCGCCCTCTCCTAGCTAGGCCGAGCCGAGCGCTCAGCCCGAGCTACCGAAACCGAGCGCTCCGCGCTCGGTCGTGGACAGCTCCAGGGCATCCACGACGGCCAAGTGGACGATCGGGCGCGGCACGAGCTGGACGGCGCGCGCCGGCAGGACGAGGTCGGGGGCCGCAGGGTCCAGCTTGATCAGCGGGACCATGATCTCGCCTCGGTAGGCGCGGTCGATCACGCCCACGCTGTTGGCCACGATGTACCCCGTCTTGATCAGGGAGGAGCGGGCGACGACGTCCAGGTACCAACCGAAGGGCGGCTCGACCGCCAGGCCCGTGCCATAGAGAATCACCTGCCCGAAGCGCCTACGCTCGGCGATCAGCGACAGATCGTAGCCGGAGTCCGAGATCCGCACCTTGCTCGGCAGGACCGCTCCGGGATCCAGGCGCGTGACCCGTAAGGCCTCGAGGGCCGAGCCGGAAGGAAGCACTCCCGCAATCACCGAGCACCAGCCGTGGTAGCGGCGCAAGTGCTTCGGCCGGACCAGGCGGAGCTCCGTGGCTGCACTCGCCAGGCCCCCGTAGAGCCGGCCGAGCAAATCGAGTGCCGCTGGGCCCTGCCAAGACAGGCGCCGGGCCGAGAGCTCGACCGGGCCGCCGAGCGCGGTGACGAGCGCCTCTTCGAACCAAGGGGCCTTCGGGCGCGGCAAACGCACCAAAAGGTCCGCGCTCGACGGATCGGGCACCTGCCCTGCCCGATCGAAATACCCACGGACGAACGCCGAGCGAAACGCTGGCTGCTGCGCGAGCCAGTCGAGGTCGGGACGGCTGGCCCAGGGCGGCAATTGGACGCCCGTGCGCTGGAGGAGGTCCTGTGCGTAGCGCGGCAGGCCATCCGCACCCGCGCGCCCGAGAGCCGCGCCGGCGGCCAAGACGCCAGCGAAATAGCCGATCTTCTCCTCGGCGGGGTCGTTCATCAGGCCTCCATGGCGAAGATGCGATGGCGGGTGAAGATCTCGTCGGCCATGCCGCGCAGCTTCTCGGCCTCGCGCCGGATCTCGATGTTCTCGAGGTACGCGCCCGAGTTCGTGACGTAGTTGGAAAACGCCAGGTAGCTTCGCGCGACCTCGATCTCGTTGCCGATCTCCTTGGCCAGCGAAATGCTCCTCATGAAATACTCGACCGCCTTACCTTCGTATTGCAGGCCCCAAGCTCCGGCTCCGGTGACCTCCCCGAGCGTGCGCAGGGCGATCGCCAGGTGCACCTTGCTCCTGACTTGACCGAACAGGTCGACCGCAGCGCGGATGTGGCGCCTGGCCTTTTTGAGCTCGCCGCGCAAGAGATAGCTCTTGGCCAGGCCCCGCTTGGCCTCGGCCAGCTGGAGCTTGTCGCCGAGCTCCTCGCACAAGAGCACCGCCTGCTCCAGCGTGGCGACGGCTTCCTCACCCTGCCCGAGGCGTTGCAAGGTTTCGCCGATGTGCGTCAAACATTCGGCGATGCGCGTGCGCTCACCGATGTCGACGGACACCTGATGCGCCTCGCGGAAGTAGGCGAGCGCATTTTCGAACTGATTCTGGTCGATGCTGAGCGCACCCAGGGTGGTCAGGCTCTCGGCCACGCCCACCGGATCTTGAATCTCGCGCCGGATGGCGAGCGCCGCCTCGAGCGCCTCTTTGGCATTCAGCGGCCGACCGTGGTCCATCCAGACGAGGCCGATGTTGTTCAAGCTGAGCGCGATGCTGCGCCGGTCACCGAGCTCCTTGCGCATATCGAGCCCCTTTTTCAGCTCCTTCAGCGCGAGATCGTACTCGCCGCGCACCCACAGCAATTTCCCGATGTCGTCGTCGCTGGCGGCCAGGCCCCTGCGATCGCCCACCTGACGGAACAGGTCCCGTCCCGCCTCGAGGTGACGTGCGGCCTCGCTCAAGAAGCCTGTCTCGCGGTAGAGCCGCCCGATGCGGTTGTGGGCGGCGCCGCCCTTGCCGATGAGATCGAGGCGGTAGGCAATGGCCAGCATCTGCCGGAAGGCCGCCAGGGCTTCGTCGGTTTTGCCGAGCAGGACCAAGACGTCACCGTAGTTGTGCAGGGCGTCGATTCTCCGGCGCGCGTCGTCCTCGCCGAGCAGGGTCAGGCCCTTGGAGTAGTACTCCGCGGCTTTGCGCAGCGCGAAGCTCTTGCGCGCGATGTCGCCGGCGTCCAGGTAGGTGAAGGCCGAGCGCGTCAGCGATCCGGCCCGCTCGAGATGCGAGGCGAGCATGGCGACGTACTCCTCGCGCGAGCGGGCACTCGTTTTCTGGGCGAGCCAGTCGGCAATCGTCTGGTGGTAGCGCCGGGCGGACGCGGTGCTGGTCAGCGCGGCCACTTTCTCGCGCTCGAAGTTGTGCTTGAACACGTACTCCCGTTCGTCGGGAAAGACGGCGTCCTCCAGGCGAATCAGGTAGTCGCGCTCGACCAGACGATCGAGGCACTCGTTCAACTGCTCGACGTCCGAAGTTTCGGTGGCCGACCACAGCTCGGGGACGGCGCGGTCCATACGACCGAGGGCGATGAGCCCGCCCAGCCAAAATACGGCGCCCATGGCCGCCGCGTGCTCCATGACCCGGGCCTCCCCCGGTGACAGGGCGGCCACGCGCAGGGCCACGGCGTCGTCCACCGTCATGGGCAAGCGGACGGTACTCAGGCGCTCCAGGTTCACGTGCCAGTGGCCAGCCTCGGCAGCTTCCTCCAGGACGCCCGCGTCGAAGTAGCTCCGCACCATCTGCCGGAGTTGGCCGGGGTTTCCACCGGCCGCCCGGACGGCGGCCTCGACGAGCGCATCCGGCACGCCACCCTCGCAGCGATGCAGCATGCCGCGAATGAGGTCCGACGCCGCCCGCTGGCTCAAGGACTCCATCTCGACGATCTCGCTTCGGCCGGGCCGTTTCTGGCCCCAATCCTCGCGCTGGCCGAGCAGCTCGCGACCCGTGGTGCACAGAATGAGAATGCGCGCGTTCAGGTGCAGGATGAGCGAGTCGAGGAGATCGAGCGAGTCGGCGTCGGCCAGGTGCAGGTCCTCGAACACCAGACACACGGGGCCATGCGCCGCGTCGGCTTCCAGGAACCGGCGCACGATCGCACGACGGAGCGCCTGCGCCTGAGCGGCGTCATCGAGCGCTGCCTCGGTGAGCGGGCTCGTCGGGAAGGGCAAGCCCATCAGCTGCCCCAGGAAAAAGCTCACCTCGTCGACCTTCTGGTGGCCGAGCACGCGCGCCACCTCGGCGGTCACTTGCTTCTGGGCCAGGTGCTCCGGCAAGTCTTCGGTGATGCCAAAGCGCGTACGCAAGAGCCGCGCGAAGACGCCGTAGCTGAGACCCTGACGCCGGGCGGTAGCAAAGTACACACGGGGGCCGCCCTCGCTGCTCGGTGGCAAACCTCCCAAAAGTTCCTGAACGAGCCTGGTTTTCCCAGCTCCCGGCGCGCCCACCACAATCACGGCCATGGGCTCGGAGGAGCGTTCCACGCGGTCGTAGGCGCCGCGGAGCCGGAGCAGCTTGTCTTCCCGACCGACGAAGGGTCCAAAGTCCGAGAGGGACGCGGTCGGGTTGAAGTCCGATTCGACCATGTGGGCCGCCAGTTTGGCCACAACCGTCTGACCGGCACAAGCAACGGGGCACAAGCGGGGATTTTGATGCCACCAAAATTCGCCACTGTCGTCCCGTCTTGGGGGTTCTCCCCTTCCCGCGGGGCCGTTTCCTGCGCTAATGGACGCTACTCCGCGCTCACCGCCCGAGCCGGCCGCTGGCTCAGCCACGAACCATCCCAGGCGATCCCATCCCAGGCAACGACTTGGCGCTTCCTTCCAAGACACCGGCGCAGGCCCACGAGAGCGAAAAAAAGTCGGTTGGCCGCGGCGTATTCACGAAGTGCGCTGGCTGCTCGGTCGTCGTCACCGCCGAGGAGCTGAAGCAAAACTTCCAGGTGTGTCCGACGTGCGGCTATCACCATCCGCTCTCTCCCGACGGTTGGCGCCGCCTCTTGCTCGATGATGGAATCCTGGACCTTTGGGACGAGCACATCGGCCCGGGAGACCCACTGCGCTTCAACGACGGCAAGGCCTACCCGGAGCGCATCGCCGCCGCGCGCGAGAAGACCCGACGTGGCGAAGGCATCGAGATTGGGCGCGCCCGGCTCGGAGGCCGACCGGTTGGCTATGGCCTCTTCTTGTTCTCCTTCATGGGCGGCAGCATGGGCTCGGTGGTCGGCGAACGGATCACGCGTCTCTTCGAGCGCTGCACGGCCGAGGAGCTGCCCGTGCTCCTCCTCCACGCCTCGGGCGGCGCTCGCATGCAGGAAGGCATCTTGAGCCTGATGCAGATGGCGAAGACCGTGTCCGCTCTCCGCCGCTTCCGCGAGGTGCGCCAGCCTTTCATCAGCATCTGTCTGCACCCGACCACCGGTGGTGTCGCAGCCAGCACGGCCTTCTTGGGCGACGTGAATTTGGTGGAACCCAATGCTCTGATTGGCTTCGCTGGGCCCCGGGTGATCGAGGGCACCATCCGCCAAAAGCTGCCAGAAGGCTTCCAACGCTCCGAGTTCTTGCTCGAGCACGGAATGGTCGACACCATCGCGCCGAGAAGTGACATGAAGGCGCGCCTCGACATCCTGCTCGGTCACCTGTGTTCCGGTTCCGCCAGCCGCGGCAACGCCGAGACGAGGCGTGGGCATGCCTGACAAGAAGGAAGCGTTCAGGAAATCCCTGGAGCGCTTGTATGGCCTGATTGGGCGTGGGGCTCGGCAAGACCTGTCGCCCATGCAGGCAGCGTGCGACAAGTTCGGTAACCCCGAGCGAGCCTTTCGTGCCGTTCATGTCGCAGGGACCAACGGCAAGGGCACGGTCTCCGCGTTCCTGAGCTCGATGCATCGCGCCGCGGGTCAGAAGGTGGGGCTCTACACGTCGCCACACCTCATTCGCTACGCCGAGCGCATCCGCATCGACGGTCAGCCGATTTCCGATGAGCAGCTCACCGACCTGATCGGTCGCGTCATGGACGGAGCCCCGGATCTCACGTTCTTCGAGACGACGACCTTGATGGCGTTTTTGGCGTTCGCCGAAGCCGGGGTGGAGCGAGCAGTGCTCGAAGTCGGTCTGGGCGGCCGCCTGGACGCGACGAACGTCATCCCCCCACCGGACCTAGCCATCATCACGCGCGTGGCCTTCGACCACATGGCGGAGCTCGGCAACACGCTCTTCGACATCGCGCGCGAAAAGGCCGCGATCATCAAGCCAGGCTGCCAGGTCATCGTCGGCCGCCTGCACCCGGACGCTTTGGCCGCGGTCGAGCAGCGCGCCCAAGAGGTCGGCGCTGGACTCGTGCCGCTCGGTAGTCCGGAGCCCATTCCGGGCGCACCGCTCGCTTACCCACGCCTGTCGATGATCGGCACCAATTTGGCCGTAGCCGTGACCGCGGGTCGCGCGCTCGGCTTCGCTCCCGAACAGATTGCCCGCGGGGTCGAGACGCTCGACTGGCCCGGCCGAAACGAGCTCCTGCACCGCAACAGAAAAGAGCTCACACTCCTGGACTGCGCGCACAACCCCGATGGCGCGGTCACGCTGTCGCACAGCCTGGATCCATCCCTGCTCGACGTCGACTCGCGGCGCGACATCGCGCTCGTGTTCGGTACCGTGGTCGGGAAGAACTACCGCGCCATGCTCCGGCGCCTCGAGCCGGTCGCGGGGCACCGCATCTACGTCGCGCCGCCCGTCGACCGCGCGGAAGACCCGGCGAAATACAGCGCCATTCTGCCCGGAGAGATTGCCCCTGACGTCGAGACGGCCCTCCGGCGTGCCCGCGCCAAGGTCGGCGAACGCGGGGTCGTGGTCGTCACCGGCTCGACCTTCCTGGTCGGCGCGGCGCGCGCCATTCTGCTCGACTTGCCGCGCGATCCTGCCGTCGCGCTCTGATTCGCTCTCTGACTCGCTAGTCGATCCATGTCGGAGCAGCGAAAACTCTTCGGAACCGACGGCATCCGCGGGCGGGCCAACGTCCATCCCATCACGCCTGAGCTGGCGCTCCGACTCGGACGTGCCGTCACGCTCATCGCGCGCGAGCGCGGCCGCAAGGCACCCCGGATCCTGATTGGCAAAGACACCCGCCGCTCCGGCTACATGCTCGAACCCGCGCTGGTCGCCGGGATCACTGCGATGGGCGGGCATGCGCTGCTCTCGGGGCCGATCCCCACCCCTGCCATCGCCAACCTGACCCACTCCATGCGGGCCGACGCCGGCATCGTGATCAGCGCCAGTCACAATCCGTTCGGTGACAACGGCATCAAGCTCTTCGGACCCGATGGCTTCAAGCTCCCGGACGAGGCGGAGCTCGAGCTCGAACGCCTCCTGGAGAAGGAAGAACCCGACCGTGGCCCGACGGGTGCGGCGGTCGGCACCGCTTACCGCATGGAGGACGCGGGCGGGCGTTACATCGTGCACGCCAAAAGCACGTTCCCGGCCGATCTGCGGCTCGATGGCCTGCGCGTCGTCGTCGATGCCGCCCATGGCGCGGCCTACAAGGTCGCGCCGGCCGTTTTCGCCGAGCTCGGCGCCGACGTCGTGCCGCTCGGCGTGCATCCGAACGGCCAGAACATCAACCGCGACTGCGGCGCGCTGCATCCTGAGCACGTGCAGAAAGAGGTCATCCGCCGCAAAGCGCAGCTCGGCATCGCGCTCGATGGCGACGCGGACCGAGTCATTCTCGTCGACGAAACCGGCGCGATCGTGGACGGCGATGCCGTCATGGCTCTTTGCGCCATTCGCCTGCTCGAGGCAAAACAGCTGCGCAAAGGCACGCTGGTGGCCACGGTGATGAGTAATCTCGGTCTCGAGCGCGCGATCGAGGCTGCCGGTGGCAAGCTTCTGCGCACGGCCGTCGGCGATCGCTACGTGGTCGAAGCAATGCGTAAGAACAAGCTCACCCTGGGCGGTGAGCAATCCGGGCATCTGATCTTCCTCGACCATGCCACGACCGGCGACGGCTGCGTCGCAGCGCTGCAGATCCTGGCCATCATGGCCCGCGAGGGGCGGCCCATGAGCGAGCTCTGCCGCGTCATGGAACGCGTGCCTCAAGTGCTGGAGAGCGTCCTGCTCTCACGACGGATGCCGCTCGAAGCGATGACCCAATTGAGCGCGGGCATCGCCCGCGTGGAAAAACGCCTCGGCAAGTCGGGCCGTCTGCTCGTGCGCTGGAGCGGGACCGAGCCGAAATTGCGCGTCATGGCCGAAGGGCCCGACGAAAAAGTCCTGCGCCAGCTGGTCGCCGAGCTGATCGCTTTGGCGAAGAAGGATGCAGGCGGTCGCGCCTGAGCGCTCGGGACTCAGCGCCGGGGCGGGTCGATGTCGTCGTCGCCCGCGCCCATGAACGGGAGCTCCACCTGGCGCAGACCCGGCAAGCGCTTGGCGCGACGCATGTCCTTGCCCTCGATCAGCTCGACCTCGCGCTCCATGTCGGCATCCATGACCTCCGGGTTGTCGAGCGCGAAGGCGAGCGCATCGAATACCTTGGCCGGTGACAGCTGCGGGTAGCGCTTGAGGATCTTCTCGATGGGTGTGCCGCTACGGTAGAAGGCGTAGAGGCGGCGGACGGGGACCCGTGATCCGGAGACGTGTGGGCTGCCGCCGAGGATCTTCTTGTCGACGCGGACGTGCGGGTGCGGGACGAGAACGATGGGCAGGCTGGACACGACGAGGGCCAATGACATGGTGACCCTGTCGCCTTAACCCGACAAGCCCTTCGGAGTGAAAGAAGTTGCAGCCGCTCTGCTAGCTCGGAGGGGCCTGGCTAGCTTGGAGGGGCCTGCTCGACTCGTCCCGTTCGGAGGCTGCTCAGCGCCCCATTTCGCGCAAGATCCGGGCGGCGACCGCCTCCGCATCGAGCCCGAGCTCCTTCTGAATCACCTCGTAAGGAGCCGAAAGACCGAAGCGGTCCACCCCGATGCAGATGCCGTCGATGCCGGTCAGCGCCTTCCACGGCAAGGTCACCCCGAGCTCCAGCGATGCGCGACGCACGCCGGCCGGCAGCAGCGCAGCCTGTTTCTCGGGCGACCAGGCCAGGAAAGCCTGCACGCACGGCATCGACACCACGCGCACGCGCACGTTCTTGGCTGCCAAAAGGCGTGCCGCCTCGACGGCGATGTGCACCTCCGAGCCAGTCGCCATGAGCACGAGATCCGGCTTCGACTCCTCGACGAGGACATAGGCCCCCGTCAGCACCGACTTCGGGTCGAAGCCGGCCGGACGCTCCAGCGGCGGGATCTCCTGCCGGGTGAGCGCGAGCACGGTGGGGCCGTCGGTTCGGCCCATCGCATAGGCCCACGCGGCAGCGCACTCCAAGGCGTCAGCCGGACGGAAAACGTGCAGGTTGGGCACCAAGCGCATGGTCCACATCTGTTCGACGGGCTGGTGCGTGGGGCCGTCTTCGCCGAGGTACACCGAGTCGTGGGTGAGCACGTAGATGACCTGCTGCTCCATCAGCGCAGCCAGCCGCATCGGCGGCCGCATGTAGTCGCCGAAGATGAGGAACGTGGAGCCGAGGGGCGTGAAGTGCCCGCTCAGCGCGACGCCATTGAGGATGGACCCCATGGCGTGCTCGCGGATGCCGAAGTTGATGTTTCGTCCGCCAAACTCCCCGCGCGACACCGCCGGGCTGCCCTTGATGGTCGTCTTCACGCTGGCCTGAAGGTCCGCGCTCCCTCCGACGAGCTGGGGGCACGCCGCGGCGACGACCTGCTCCAGAGCCGACGACAGGCTGCGCGTCGCCTCGTTGGCTGGCTTGACGGCTGCCAGAAGGCGGTCGAAGAGATCCGCGGGGACGGTCTTATCGTTCAACGCGGCAAACGCCTGGCGATCGGCCTCGGGCAGGCTCTGGACCTTCGCCCGCCAGGCCTCGAAGGCTTTGCGGTTCTGCTCGCGCTGGGGACGAAACGCCGCGTACGCCTCCTCGGGCACGTGGAAGGCGGGCTCGGCGGGCCAGCCCCAGGCGGCCTTGGTCGCGGCTACTTCCGCTGCCCCGAGCGGCGCTCCGTGCGCCGAGGACTTGCCCTGCTTGCCCGGGGAGCCGTAGCCGATGTGGGTGCGGGCGGCGATGAACGCAGGACGCCCGGCGCTCTTCGCCTTGTCGAGCGCCTGCCCCACGGCCGCGCCGTCGTGGCCGTCGACCGTTTGCACGTCGAAGCCGAGGGCCCGCGCCCGGGCGCACACGTCCTCACCAAAGGCCAGATCCGTCGAACCGTCGATGGTGACCTTGTTGTCGTCCCAGATGAGGATCAGGTTGTCGAGGCCGAGATGCCCGGCCAGGCTCATCGCCTCGTAGGCGACGCCCTCCATCAAATCGCCATCGGAACACAGCGCGTAGACGCGGTAGTCGAACACACCCGGAGTTGCGATGCGGCCGCCGGCCATCTTGGCGGCGAGCGCCATCCCCACCGCGTTGCCCACGCCCTGCCCGAGCGGGCCCGTCGTCGTTTCGATGCCCGGCGCATACCCGTGCTCCGGGTGCCCGGCCGTCTTCGAGTCGAACTGCCGAAAGCCCTTCAGGTCATCGATCGTGACGTCGTACCCAGCCAGGTGCAGCACCGAGTAGAGAAGCATCGACGAGTGGCCGCAGGAGAGCACGAAGCGATCGCGGTTCGGCCAGGTCGGCTCCTCCGGCACGTACTTCAGGTGATGCGCGAAGAGCTCCACCGCGATGGCGGCCTGCCCCATCGGTGCGCCCGGATGCCCGTTGGCCGCCTTCTCGACGGCATCCATCGCCAGGCAAGCGATCGCCTTCTGCGCCAGGGCGTCGGTCGTGGAAGTGGAAGAGGTGGACTGTGTGGCTGAAGGTGCTGACATTGTGGATCCGGGCCGCGATTTGGGGCGGCGCAAGTCGGCCGGGGTCTACCACGGAGCGTCCGCGAAGACAGCCGATCACTCGCCCGACAGATCACTCGCCCGGCACTGCTCGTTCGTCCGGCACCGCCGTCCGCCGAACGGCCCGCAGGCGCTCGACGGCGGCGTGGTGCTCCGCAAACGTCCGACTGAAGTGGTGATTCCCCTGTCCATCCGCAACGAAGTAGAGCTCCTCGCCTGGAGCTGGCCGCAATACTGCTACGAGCGCCGCCTCCCCGGGGTTGCCGACCGGCCCCGGCGGTAGCCCTGCCCGGCGGTAGGTGGAATAGGGATTGCTCGCATCCCGGAGCAACGCGGGAGTCACGCCCCCTCGAGCCTGGGCGCAGGTTGGAGGCGCTTCCGCACCGAGCGCGAGGCACCCGTAGGCGGCGGTCGGGTCGCTCTCGAGCCGACCGCCCGTCTCCGCCTGCGGAAAGAGAAGGCGGTTCAAGAACACGCGCGCGATGCGGGGGCGTTCCTCCGGGCGGGCCGTCTCCCTCTCGACCATCGAGGCCAAGGTCACGATCTCGCTCCACCCCAAGCCGAGCGCACGGTGTTCGTCCGTGAGGGGATACTTCTCGCGCAGGGCTCGATGCCGAACGGCCCCCTCGGCGAGGAACCGGCGCACGACCCGCTCGGGCCGCTCATCCAGCCGCACCTCGTGGGATTCGGGGAACAGAAACCCCTCGGCGCTCCGGCCTTGGATGCCGAAGTCGGCGAGCAGGGCGGCGTCCTGCGCCGCGTTCAAAAAGCCCGCCGCCTGACACACGCGCGCGCGCTCCAGACGCTGTCCGAGATCGAAGCTCGACTTGCCCTCCGGCAGCGCCACGCGCACCGCCTCCCCTCCCCGCTCGGCCAGCGCCAAAGCCAGCTGCCGCGGGCTGCGTCCGCCGGGCAGCCAGTGCTGGCGCACCGCCACGGACCACGACGGGGTGACCAGCGTCAGGTACAGAGCGAGCAAGCGGGGCGATTCCGCCAGGCCGGCCCGCGCGAGCGCGTCGGCGGCCGTGCCGGGATCGCTGGACCCGATGGTCACGGATCGAGGCCCGAGGTCGCTCGATGAATCGGGAAAGAACCCCCACGCGAAGAGCACGAGCCAAGCCAGAGCCGGCAAGAGCACGCCGAGGCCGAGGAGCTTCAGGAGCGTGCGCCGGCGCTGGGTCCCAGTGGCTGTCCGCTTTCGAGAACGGCGCCGCCGTGAGGCCGCCATCACGCCCGCGGCCTCCCGTCCAGCCACGCTTGCAGGAGCAGCGCCGCTGACGCGCTGTCGATCCGTCCCCGCTGCTGACGGGCGTCGTGGCCCGCCTCCCGCAAGCGCGAGGCGGCCGCCACGGTGGTGAACCGCTCGTCCACGTACTCGATGACCACCCCGGTGGCCGCCCGGAGGGCGTCGCCGAATTTGCGCGCTCGGCCGGCGGCGAGCCCCTCCACCCCGGTCAGAGACAGGGGCAGGCCGAGCAGCACATGCCCCACCCCCTCCCGCCGGAACAGGGCGCCAAGGTCCTTCAGGGCCCGCTCGAGGGGGCGGGCCGGCACGAAGGGTCGCGGGTGCGCCAAGAGGCCCAGCTCGTCGGAAATAGCGAGCCCAATCCTCGCCTGCCCGTAGTCCAGCGCCGCCACCCTGCCCGTGCGGGTCTCCACGCGGTCCGATCTACACCCAAATCAGGCCCTTTGCTTGACCGGATGCGCAGGTCTTTGCATAAGCCCCCACCCGCCCGGGTTGGGCGAGGCCCTGCCCCATGAAGCTCCGCTGCCTCTAAGGCTCCGCTCCCTATGAAGCTCCGCTCTGTCAAAGGGATGAACGACATCCTGCCCGAGGAAGCGCGCCGCTTTCAGCGGCTCGAGACCATCTTCCGCCAGACGGTGGAGGCCTACGGGTTCGCGGAGCTGCGCACGCCGCTCGTCGAAGAGCTCGCTCTGTTTCAGAAGTCCACCGGCGAGACGAGCGAGGTCGTGCAAAAGCAGATGTTCCTGCTCGCCCGGGAACGGGAGAGCCTGGCCCTGCGGCCCGAGGGGACGCCGAGTGCGGCGCGCGTGTACATCGGCGAGAGCCAGCACGCCAAAGAGCCGATCACCAAGTGGTACTACTTGGGGCCCATGTTTCGCGCCGAGCAACCGCAGCGCGGACGTTACCGCCAGTTCCATCAGGCCGGCTGTGAGCTCTATGGGGACCCGGGGCCGATCGCCGATGCCGAGATGATTTCGATGCTCGTGCTGCTCGCCGAGCGACTCGGGCTTTCCGGCGTCCGCATGAGCATCAACACCCTCGGCGGCGCCGAGGCGCGCGCTCACTATCGGGAGGAGCTCCGCCGCTTCTTCGAGCCGAAAAAGGAACAGCTGAGCGCGCACGCCCAGGAGCGCCTCGGCGACAACCCCTTGCGCATTTTGGACTCCAAGGACCCACGCGATCAAGCGGCGGCCGAGGGCGCCCCCGTGCTCCTGGATAGCCTGAGCGCGGACGATCGCGAGCACTGGCGCGGCCTCTTGGCTGCGCTCGATGCACTCGGTGTGCCCTACGTGATCGATCCGCGCCTGGTGCGCGGCCTCGACTACTACACGCGCACCTGTTTCGAGCTGACGGCGAGCTCCGGCGAGATCGGCTCGCAAAACGCGATCCTCGGCGGCGGTCGCTACGATGACCTGCTCGCTGGCCTGGGCGGCCAGAAGACGCCGGCGATCGGCTTTGCCATGGGTCTCGAGCGGGTGCTCTTGGCCCTGCCCGCGGAGACGGCCCCGCTGCCACCGCTCGTCTTTTTGGCTCCCATGGGGGCCGAGCCGACCACGCGCTGCCTGGTTCTGGCCGAGGCGCTGCGGCGCGCCGGTCACAAGGTCGAGCTGGACGGTCGGGCTGGCTCGCTCAAGAGCATGCTGCGCCGCGCCAACACCATGGGCGCGCGGCTGTGCCTGGTGCTCGGCGACACCGAGCTCGCCGAGGGCCGGATCCAGTGCAAGGACCTCGCGCGCCGCGAGCAAACGGACCTCCCGCTGAGCGAGGTCCCGAGCCGGCTGCCCGAGCTGCTCGCGCTGCCACCGATCGGTCCGGGCCCGAGCGAGGACCCGGCCGAGTGACCCGGAACGCGGCGCTCCACCGCTGGCTGGTGATTGGTCTCCTCAGTGCCGGGCTTTTCGCTCCGCTCCGCGCCTTTGCGCAAGGCAGCCTGCCGGAGATCGCGCCCATCGGTGCTCAGCCGAACAAGAAGCCTGCGCAGCAAGCCCCGAGCGACGCCCCCGAGTCGCACGCTGCCGAAGGCGGCATGGAGTCGACGCTGCCCGCGGGGGACGAGCCCGCCTTGCCCAGCGACCCGCTGGCGATCAGCCCCGAGGTCCGTGCTCGCATCGGCAGTGACGCCGATCCCGATGCCTTCGATTCGGGCGCAGAGACCAAACGCCAGTTCTACGGCCTCTATTACAACGAGAAGGCCGGAGCCTACCGCTACCGCGTCCTCTTCCCGCTCTGGGCGGAGCGCATCAAACCATCCCTGACCGCGCCCAAGGTGCCGGACCGGGCGTCCGTGTACGGCGCCCTCTACTACAATCGGCGCTCAGCCGAGCACGCTGACGACATTCTTTTTCCGCTGTTCTGGAACCTCAGAAACCCGCTGGAAGAGACACGCTCGACCTTGGTTGGTCCCTTCTTCAACCGCCGGACCAAGAAGGAGTCGGACGATTGGTTTCTGCCGCTCTACGCCACGGGTCGGCGCGCGGTGGGTGGCT
>Ga0247744_1000074_pt1 | contig 22566 bp, 21 predicted proteins | sample UWRJS154409C5_FD_180946 | JGI IMG/M metagenome (GOLD analysis project Ga0247744, IMG submission 180946) | Soil microbial communities from Arlington Agricultural Research Station in Wisconsin, United States - UWRJ-S154-409C-5 | ecosystem: Environmental > Terrestrial > Soil > Agricultural land... | reverse complement strand
GTTTCACGCTCGGGAGCGGATCTTGGGAGTTGGACGCTCGCCCGGGTTCGGGGCAGGAAATCGACCAGGGAATCGACAGGGGAGTGTAACGAAATGCCGGCGCCGAACGACCGCTCCAGCGTGAAGGCCCACGCCTACGTTCGGAACGAGCCACCTCAGCCGACCGGACCGGTCGAGCTCGAAGCCGTGATGCGCCACAACAACCAGCGCCTGTTCCGCGTCGCCCGCTCGGTCTTGCGCAACGACGCCGACGCCGAGGAGATCCTGCAGGAGGTGTACCTCGCGGCGTTCTCCTCCTGGCCCAACGACGGACCGAGCGACGTGTCCGCCTGGCTCACGAGCGTCACCTTTCGGCGCTGCATCGATCGCCTGAGGGCCAACGTGCGGCGGAACCGCCTCGGCTATGAGGTTCCGAACGGTGGCGTCACGACCAGTGTGCCCAGCCCCGAGACCCAAGCCTCGACCCACGACGTGCTCAGGCGACTCGAAGGCGCGGTCGATGCGCTTCCGGTCGGCCTTCGCCTCGTCTTCATTCTGCGCGACGTGCAGGGCCTGTCCGGGAGCGACACGGCCGAAGCCCTCCGCATCGCCGAGCCAGCCGTCCGTGTCCGCCTCAACCGCGCCCGCGCTCGCTTGCGTGCCGCTCTGGGTGCTGCGAGCTTTTCCGACCTCAGCCAAACCTTCGAGTTCGGCAGTGCGCGGTGTGACGGAATCGTGGCCCGAGTCCTGCTCCGGGTCGCTCGCCAGTAGGCGCATATGTAGGATAACGCCGCCCCTCACGAGACGACGTTCCGCCGTCGGAACGTGCCTGAAACAGTCGGCCGGCAGGATGCGAGGTTGAACGCCTCCCCCCATGGAGCACCGCCCCGTCGACATCCTGTGGGTCCTCGTAGCGAGTGGCCTCGTCTTCATCATGCAGATGGGGTTCCTGTGCCTGGAGGCGGGCTTCACGCGCTCCAAGAACTCCATCAACGTCGCGCTGAAGAACCTGACCGACTTCGGCATCTCGATGGCCTTCTACTGGGCCGCGGGCTTTGCGCTGATGTTCGGCTCGAGCCGCATCGGCTGGGTGGGTGCCACGCACTTCTTCGTCTCCTTCGACGATGGTGCGTGGACGACCACCTTCTTCCTGTTCCAGGTGATGTTCTGCGGCACCGCGGTGACGATCATCTCGGGCGCGGTGGCCGAGCGCATGCGCTTCTTCTCGTACTTGTTCGTGGCGACGGTCGTCTCGCTCGTGATCTATCCGGTGTTCGGCCACTGGGCCTGGGGTGGAGCGCTGGAGGGACAGCGCGGTTGGCTCGCGGCGCGCGGGTTCGTCGATTTCGCTGGCTCAACGGTGGTCCACAGCGTCGGCGGGGCCGTGTCCTTGGCTTGCCTCCTGGTGCTCGGGCCGCGGGCGGGGCGCTTCGTGCCCGGCGAGCCCCCGCGCAAGATCTCGGGCAGCGACATCCCGCTGTCGATGCTGGGCGTGCTCTTGCTGTGGCTCGGCTGGATCGGCTTCAACGGCGGCAGCACGCTGGCTTTGAACGACCAGGTGCCGCGCATCATCGCCAACACCATGCTCGCGGGCGGGTTCGGTCTCTGTTCGGGGCTCCTCTATTCCTGGTGGAGGAACGGCTACCCAGCGGTGGATCACACCGCCAACGGCTCCCTCGCCGGACTCGTCGCGATCACGGCCAACTGCCACGTCGTGTCCTCGGGCGAAGCGGCGCTGATCGGAACGGTGGGCGCCGTGGTGATGATCCTCGCCCAAGACGCGCTCGAGCGGGCCCGGATCGATGACGCCGTCGGCGCGGTACCCGTACACTTGGCCACGGGGATCTGGGGCACGTTGGCAGTGGCGCTGTTCGGTGATCCGAAGCTGCTCGGTACGGGCCTGTCCTTCTGGGACCAGGTCGGCATGCAGTGCGTTGGCATCGCAGTCTGCTTCGTCTGGACCTTCGGCACCGCCTACCTCTTGTTCTCCATCTTCAATCGCCTGACCCCGATGCGGGTCACGCCGAGTGAAGAACACCAGGGCCTCAACGTCGTCGAGCATCGCGAAACGACCGAGATCCTCGACCTCTTGCGCGTCATGGAAGCCCACGCGATGACGCAAGACCTCGGGCTACGCGCACCGGTGGAGCCGTTCACCGAGATCGGTCAGATCGCCCAACACTACAACCGCGTGATGGAGGCGCTGCAGGCCGCGGCCGTGGAGATGCAAGCCATCGTGCGCACGGCCAAGGACGGAATCATCACGTTCGCGCGCGACTCTTTGGCCGTGCTGTCCGTCAACCCGAGCGCCGAGCTCATCTTCGGCTCCCCATCCCAGGCACTGTTGGGTCAGTCGTTCTGGTCCCTGGTGGAACCGCGCGGCAAGGAGATCTCCCTCGACGACATCTTGCGCGAGAGTCATCGCGGGGCGACCTCGGAGCTGCGCGGCAAAAGGCCAGACCAAAGAACGTTTCCAGTCGAGGTCATTCTGACCCAAGCCGAGGTCCACGACGGCTGGATCTACGTCGGCACCTTCCGCGACGTCAGCACGAACAAGGAACTGGAAGATCAGCTGCGCCAAGCGCAAAAGATGGAGGGCATCGGACAACTCGCAGGCGGAATCGCCCACGATTTCAACAACCTTTTGACCGTCATCAGCGGGTTCACCGAAGTCTCCCGCCTGCGCACCGAGCCCGGCACGCCTCTTCACGATAGCTTGGGGCAAATCCTGCAGGCCGGCGACCGGGCAGCTGCCCTCACCCGGCAGCTGCTCGCATTCAGTCGTCGCAAGCCATCCAAGAAGGAGTTGCTCGACGTGCCCGAGGTGGTGGCGGGCATGCACCAGATGCTGCGCCGCCTGATTGGCTCGGACATCGAGCTCGTCACCATTTCTGGTCACGACACGGCGCTGGTGATGGCGGACCGTACGGAGCTCGAGCAGGTCATCATGAACCTGGCGGTCAACGCGCGCGATGCGATGCCGAACGGCGGCAAAGTCATCATCGAGACCACCGTCATGGACTTGAACGCGGAAGAGGCCGCCAAGCTGCCTCCAGCCGAACCCGGGGCGTACGTCCAGATCACGGTCAGCGACACCGGCACGGGCATGGGGCCGGAAACCAAGCGCCGCATCTTCGAGCCATTTTTCACCACGAAAGACGTGGACAAAGGCACCGGCCTCGGCCTGGCAGTGGTGTACGGCATCGTGACCCACACCGGGGGGCACATTCAAGTCGACTCGGAGCAGGACTCGGGAACCAGGTTCACGGTTCGCCTGCCCAAGGCCGTGGCCAGTCTCTCCCCACCTCTGGCCAAGGTGGAGGAACTCTACAGCGTAGGAGGCGACGAAACGATCTTGCTCGTGGAGGACGAGGTGCGGCTGTGCAAGCTGGTCGACCAAGTGCTCAGCGAGCATGGCTATCAGGTCCTCGTCGCGCACAATGGCAGCGAAGCCGTGGATCTCGCCAGCAAGTACAGAGGGCGCATCGACCTCTTGCTGACCGATGTCGTCATGCCACAGATGCGGGGCAGCGAGCTCGCGCGGCAGCTACTTCTCGATCGGCCAGCCCTGAAAGTGCTCTTCATGTCGGGCTACGTGGACGAAGCGCAGAAGGGTGAGCTCTTGGTCCGCGGTGACTTCATCCAGAAGCCCTTCGTCACCGCCCACTTGAGTCGGCGCATCCGTGAGCTGCTGGATCGCACGCGGAGCTCACGCCCCAAGCCCGCGGAATGAAGCTCTCGCAGAGGACGAGGCAACGGGCCTAAGCTCCCGGCAGAATGTCACCATCGTGGGACCGCTGGTCGCTGACAGCCGCTTGCGCCGGAGCGTGGATCCCCGGCCTGTTCTTGCTTCGTCACCTGGCTCACATCGTATCAGGCAGAAACGGGACCGGCTCGAGCGCTCTCATCGGATTCGCGATTGCGTTCGTGCTCTGCCTCGTCTTGCTGCGTTTGGTGTGGTGGCTGCCGTACCGCAGTGCGCAGGCCTGGCTCTGGACGTCGGTCGTCGTGCTCGCTGCTTGCGGCATCCCCGTGTGGGTCGGCACGGCCCTGTCCAACTCCGTGACTGCCGAGATTGGCAATGACCTCATGTGGTCTGCTCTGTGGGGCCTGGTCACCGGTGCGCCGCTCGCCTTGGCGTATGGCCTCCTCGCCGGCTTCTTCCTCGGTTTGACTGCGCGCGCCGGAGGGGCAGTGGCCGGTCAGAGTCAGCGGCCGATCGCGCTCGCTGCTTGCGCGATCGGGCTGTTCTTGGCCGGCATCGGTGGCGGAGCGTACTTCATCGTCAAAGACTTCTAGCCGAACGGCCGGCTGGTCGGTGAAGCGGACAGCGCTTCACTCGAATCGTCGCTGCCCAACGGCCGCGACCTAGTCTATGAGCGTCCTGGGAGATGGACATGCGACGACGCTCGAGACGAAACTTTTGGATCGCCCTGGTGCTGAGCTGGGGTGTCTTGCCCGCGCTGGCCGTCGGCTGCGGCGATCAAGACCCCGACGACGGTCCAGACGGGGGCGCCGGCAGCGGCGGTGGCTCGAGCGGCGGCAGTGGCGGCAGCAGCGGCGGCCTCGGCGGAGAACGCAACGACGGTGACGGCGGAACCGGCGATGGTGCTCGGGACGGCGGCGCTGGCAGTGGCGGCCACGACGGCATCGGCGGCGCATTGGTCGTCCCTGACTGTCTGGACGCCCTCATCGACGACAGCTGCGAGGTGGGCGTCAGGGTGGCCGTGGACGGCTGGAATTGCGCGCTGCGCTTCCCCAGGGATTCGCTAGGCGCCGAGGACGGGACCGCCCTGCGGGTATTCATCGGCTGTGACGAATTCCTGGGCCTCGGCGGTGGGGCAGGATCGGGCGGCCGAGACCTCTGGACCTTCGATCACCGCACGGACACCGTCATGCTCGGTCGAGATGCCTGCGAAAGCGCTGCGGACGGGGTCGTGGTCACCGCCATCGCGGGCTGCAACTGAGCTCGCATGTGGTAGGTTGCCCTACCGTGAGGCGCGCGTCCTTTCTCTTTGTGGCCCTCTCATCCTTCGGGTGTGCCGACATCATCGGTCTCAACGGCCTGGATGATGGCGCTGCAAACGACGAGACGGACTCGGCCTCGACGGGCGGCACCAGCACGGATGGCGCCGGCGGCAGCACCTCGGCGGGGGGCACCAGCGCAGGGAGTGGCGGCGCGCCGGCCGACGGTGGCAGCGATGGGGATGGCGGGACAGCGACGGGCGGGACCGACGGCGACGGCGGGACCGATGGGGATGGTGGCACGTCGAGCGGCGGGGGCCTGCTGGTCGAAGATCTTCCCTTCGATTGTACCGAGGATTCGTTCGCGGACGACGGCATCACCACCGACTGCTGGCAAGCATTCAATCCGGACGGGTTCACCGGTGGCGCGCGCGGGTACCAACAGATGGGACAGGAGGTGACCATCACGCCCGTCGCAGGCAGCGGCTGGAGCGACGGCGACCCGGGCTACCTCCTCTACCAAGAGATCAAAGGCGACTTCCTGCTCGAGGTGCAAGCAGCCTTGCAGAGCGAGACCGACGATCCCCCCACCGTGCCCGAAGCGTTTCTCTCTCTCGTCGTCGTGCCGGCACGTGTCTCCTTCGAACCGCCGTGGCAAGCGGACGAGGCCGACTATTACGCGATCAAGTTCGGCATCTTCGAGGATCCGAACGACATGGGCTACCGCGCCGAGTACACGTCCGCTGGGACTACGACAAAGAAGGAAGTCGGCTACGAGCAAAACTGGATTTCGGTCTATCTCCGGGTGTGCCGGGTGGGTGAGGTCCTCTGGACGGGAGTCAAACCGGACGGGGAAGGTACGTGGCTCCCTCTGCACGGGGACGGCTCTGATGGATATCAGGTCGGCAGCGGCGGCCTTCCCGCGCTCGGCGGCACGGTCCGAGTCGGCATCAGCAGCGAGCTCTTGAGCGACAATCCGAGCGGCAGCGCCCGCGCCGTGTACGCCTCGACCCAGTTCGAAACCCCCGAGTCCCTGCTCGAATGCATGAACTGAATCGGCCCGAAAAACCCGCGATTCTCGGCAGGTCTGATCAAACGAAAGGCACCTGCTAGGACGGAGCCCATGCTTGGTGGTTCTTTGCGCCCGCCGGCCGCTGCCCTCGCGGTGGTGGCCCTCGGTGCTGTAGGCTGCGCCGACCTCATCGGCCTGAATGACCTGAACGGCTCGGGCGGCAGCGGGGGCTCCGTGGGCTCGGGGGGAACCGCGAGTGGTTCCGGCGGCGACTCCCTGGGCGGCAGCGGGAGCTGCGCGCTCGACGACTTCGCGGATCGACTGCATACGCAGACGTGCTGGCAGATCTACAACGGGGAGCAGCTCTTCGGCAGCGACTACACGGTGAACGAAGAAGAGGGACTGCTCATCACGCGTCCGAATTCTGGACCGTCCTGGGCGGACGGCGATTCGGCCTTCTTCATGTACCAGGAGGTTACCGACAATTTCCTGCTGGAAGTGAAGTTCTCGGTCTTCGCCGGCTCGACGACTCATCTTCCGGAGGACTACCCGCAGTGGCACAACGTGACAGGGGGCATTCTCGGCTTTCCGGCGCTCCTGGCCCTCGAGGACAACCCCGGGCCGTTCACGGACTATTATGCCATCAAGGCGGGGTCGCTCAGGCCCTTCGATGAAGAAGAGATCTATGCCGGCTTCGCAGGGGAGATCACAGCCGAGCCCGACGGGCGGACGAGCATGACCGAACAGCCCGATGCAAGTGGCTGGGACGAGGTAGCGCTGCGCATGTGTCGCTATGGAGCGCTGATCTGGACTGGCTATCGGCGTGAGGGGGACACGCAGTGGAGCCCGTTCCACGTCGGCGACAACAGCAACGGTTACGACACCACCAAGCCCGGCCTGCCCGACCTGCCGGGTGTGATGTACGTGGGACTCGTGAGCGAGCTCGAGGATGACGCCGCCCCCGACGGGGACGCCCGCATCGTCTTCTCGCACGCTCAATTCTCCGAGCCCAAGTCCTTGGACGATTGCCAACTGTGACCGACTCCGTTCCGCCCGACCAACCCCTCATCGCCGGCAAGTACCGGCAGCTCCGCCCACTGGCGGCGGGCGGGATGGGCGCGTTGTACCTGGCGGAGCACGTGGAGCTCGAGACGGTCGTCGTGGTCAAGCGCCTGCTCGAGCTCCGCGACAGCCCAGCCGACGTGGCGCGCTTCCGGCGCGAAGCCAAGGCAGCCGCCGCACTACGCAGCCGCCACATCGTGCGGGTGCACGACTTCGGCACCGACGAGGCGGGGCCCTATTTGGTGATGGAGCGCCTGCGCGGTCAGGATCTCGCGTCCGTGCTCGAACAGCGGGGCGCGCTGCCGGTAGACGAGGCCGTGGGCATCTTTCGCCAGGCGGCCAAGGCCATGCGCATCGCCCACGCCGCCGGCGTCGTGCATCGCGACATCAAACCGAGCAACTTGTTCTTGGCGGAGGAAGAGGGCGAGCTCGTACTCAAGGTCCTCGACTTCGGCATCGCCAAGCGCTTCGCCGTGCGCGAGGGTTCGGCCGCCATCACGGCGAGCGGCATGCTGCTCGGTTCGCCGGGCTACATGGCGCCCGAGCAGGTGCGCGGCCAGCCGGTCGACGTGCGCGCCGACCTGTGGGCGCTCGGGGTCGTGCTCTACGAGATGCTCACCAACGCGCCCCCGTTCTATAGCGAGCACGTGGGCGATAGCCTGGTCCGCGTTTGCGCGGGCGACTACGCGCCGGCCACTAGTCTGAATCCAGGCCTCGGCTGGGGCTTCGACGCATTCTTCGCCCGCGCCCTGGCCGTCGACGTGGAGCAGCGTTTTCAGAGCGTGGACGTTCTGTTGCACGGTCTCGATCTGGTGCTGAACGGTGCCACCGACCTCGGTCGCATGTTCGTCAGCGCCCCCACACTCAAGGCGACCAGCGGCGCCGTCGGCAGTCTGGCGCCGCCCTTGCCGGAGCGTGAATCGGTGACCGGTCCAGGCTCGGCCGCGGTTGCGCGCCAAGCTCCGCGCACGCTCGACGCCTCGCACGTGCCCATTTCGGAACCCGTGCCGACTGGACCGTCCAAGTCGAGGCAGGTCGCCGTCGTGGCGCTGGTCGTGCTTCTCGCTGCCGGGGCGGTCGCCTGGGTTGCGCGGCGCGAAAGCGCGGAAACCACCGCGGTGAACGCACCCGACCCGGCGCCGAGCGGCACGCCGACCGCCGAGCGCGAGCGTGCGGACGCGACCAAGAGCGGTGTCGGCCCCGTCATCACCGACGGCAGCACCGACACCTTGCCCGCCTCGGAGGCGAGCCAACCTGCGGCCGACACGGCGACGAACCAGAACACCTCGTCCGTCGCGGCGGGAACGGCACCCAAGCCAGCCACCTCGAGGCCCGCCGCCCCCACCAAAACGACGACGACGACCACGTCCACCAAAACGCCCACGAAGAACACGGCGGACGACACCGCCCAGGCCCCGACCAGCCCGCCGCCGAAGACCAAATCGAGCCAGCCGAAGCGCGACCCGTTCACCGGTCTCGTGATGGAGTGACCATGCGAAATCCAAGAGCGAACCACCTCCACCTGCTTCTGCTCGCCGCGCTCGTCGGCACGCCGGCCATCTCCAGCGCCGAGGAGCCCGAGCAGAACCAGGCTGCCGTCGATCTCGCCTACGAGGGCAAGGAGCGATTCGAGGCTGCTGACTACGCCTCGGCACTGGATCGTTTCGAGAAGGCGCGCGCCATGGCGGGCTCGCCGGTGTTCGATCTCTACGTCGCCCGCTGCCGCAAGGCCCTCGGCCGCTGGAACGAAGCGCTCGTCGCATACGAGGAAGCGGGTCGCCACATGATCGATGGAAGCAACGTGTCGTTCGTGCAAGCGCAGGAGAACGCGAAGAAGGAGCGCCGGGAGCTGGCGAGCAAGATGCCCAAGCTCAGCGTGACGGCGCCGCGCGTCCCGACCGCCACGCCGCCCGAGCTGCACATCGACGCCGAACCGGTCCCTTGGCCTGCGCTCGATGTGCCCCTCGACCCAGGCAAGCACGTGCTCGCCGCGAAATTCGGGCGGGAGAGCCACGATGAGGTCGTGACCCTAAGCCCGGGACAAAAGCTCACGATCGAGCTGCCGTTCGGTCAGGCGACACCGACCGCAACCGGCACCGAAAAGAACGCGGAGCCCGAGGATGAAAGCGGCAAGCGAGGCCTCTCACCCCTGGCTTGGACGGCCTTCGGCGTTGGCGCGGCCGGCCTGATCGTCGGGGCGACGACCGGCACGCTGGCGATCGTCAACACGAACACGCTGAAAGGCATGGCGAACAATCCGAACAACGACGACTACGAGAACCTGAAGAACGACACCCACACGATGGCCACCGTGTCGGACATCGGCTTCATCGTGGCGGGCGCCGGTGCGCTGCTCGGTGTCACCTTCGCCCTGACCTTGAACAAAGGTGGAAAGAAGGACAGCGCGGCGCTCGAGCTCCGACCGGCCGGGACCGGTCTGCGGCTGTCGGGCACGTTCTGAGGCTCAGCTCGCCGGCTCAGCTGGCAAGACCGCGGGCGCGCAAGGCGTCCAAGATCTCACGCGTCGCGTGCGAGCGATTGAGCGTGTAGAAATGAATACCGGGCACGCCGCCGAGAAGCAGCTTGGTGCAGAGCTCGACCGCCGAGCGCACGCCGATTTCGCGCACCTTCTTTTGGTCGTCTTCGTGGAGCTCGAGCTCCGCCAAGAGCTCGGCCGGAATGCTGGCTCCGCACATGCTGGTGAAGCGCTTGATCTGCGCGACGTTGGTGATGGGCATGATGCCGGCGACGATCGGCACCGTGATGCCCACCTGGCGCGCCCGCTCCACGAAGCGAAAGTACGCATCCGCCTCGAAGAACAGCTGGGTGATCAAGAACTGTGCGCCACAATCGACCTTCACCTTCAGCGCAGCCAGGTCCTGCTCGGCACTGATCGCCTCGGGATGTGATTCCGGATAACAGGCGCCAGCAATGCAGAAGCCGTAGTTCTGGCGCACGAAAGTCACGAGCTCGCTCGCATGGGCGAAGCCCCCCGCGGTGCGCTGGAACTCCGTCTCGCCCTTGGGTGGGTCGCCGCGCAGCGCAATCACGTTGTCGATGCCAGCCGCGCGCAGCGAATCGAGCACTTGCCCGATTTCGGCCTGCGTCGCGCCCACGCAGGTCAAATGCGCCATCGCTTCCATCCCGAGCTCGTGCTTGATGCGCCGCACCAGCTCAACGGTCAGCTCCCGAGTAGAACCGCCGGCCCCGTAGGTCACCGACACGTAGCTGGGGCGATAGTCCCGCAAGTCGCCCAACGTCTCGAACAGGACCGCCATACCGGCTTCGCCTTTGGGCGGGAAAAATTCGAAGGAGAATGCCGGCGCGCCGCGGCCAAGCAAGTCGATGATCTTCATGCTCAGGAGCGAATCTATCGGCCGCGGAAGGCAGCGAAGCAAGTGCCAACCATGGGCCACGGCCGGGAGCGCTCGGGCTCGCTGAAAATGCCGCGAATTCGCCGGCGTTCTGCCGGCCCAGGCTTCTGGTGTATGCGCAGTGGCGGCATGCGGATCCACGTCACCGCCGTCGCCGGGACCGGCATGGGCGCCCTGGCCGGCCTGCTCCAGGAGCTCGGTCACCAAGTCTCGGGCAGCGACACGGCCTTCTACCCACCGATGGGGCCTGCGCTCGAGAGCTGGGGCATCGCGCTTCAGCAAGGCTTCGCCTCGGAGCACCTGACCAGCCAGGCGGCGTTCGGCAAGGCGCCGGAGGTCGTGGTGGTCGGCAACGTGTGCCGCAAAGACAACGTCGAGGCAATCCGGGCCGTCGAGCTCGGCTTGCGACGTCTGCACATCGGCACGGCCTTGCAGGAGTTCGTGCTGCCGGGAACTTCGCCCTTGGTCGTCGCGGGCACCCACGGCAAAACGACGACGAGCTCGCTCTGCGCGCACCTCCTGGATCGAGCGGGTCTCGAGCCAGGCTTCTTGGTGGGCGGCATCCCGCGCTCGCTCGGCAAGAGCTTTCGTGCTGCCGGGAAGCGCCAGCTGTCGCAAGGCACGGCGCCGCGCCGACGCTCACGACCCTTCGTCCTGGAGGGCGACGAGTACGACACGGCATTCTGGGAGAAGACGCCCAAGTTTTTGCACTACGGGGCCGAGGTCGCGATCGTCACTTCGATCGAACACGACCACGTGGACATCTATCCAACGTTCGACAGCTACCGGGCCGCGTTCCACCGCTTCGTCGGGGGCCTACCCAAGACCGGCCTATTGGTCGCCTGGGCTGGCGATCCAGAGGTGCGCGCCGTCGCCGAGCGGGCGCCCTGTGAAGTCGCCTACTACGCGGTGGAGGGCGACCCAGTGGGTGACACCGCCGTGCATTGGCTGGCCGCCCCGGCTCAAACCTCACGCGAAGGTTTGACGTTCGACCTCTACGCAGGGGGCGTCTTGGCCGGCCGCTTCTTGAGCCCGCTGCCCGGGGTGCACAACCTGCGCAACGCCGTGGCCGCGCTGGCCGCGGTCGCGCAAGGCTATGGCCCGAACGTGCGTGCCCTCGGTGTACCGCTCGCCGAGTTTCAGGGCATCAAGCGGCGGCAGGAGCTGCTCGGCAGCCCGGGAGGCGTGCTCGTGTACGACGACTTCGCCCACCACCCGACCGCGGTGCGCGAAACGCTGGCAGCCCTGCGTGGCCGCCATCCCGACAGCCGCCTCATCACCGTATTCGAGCCGCGCAGTGCCACGGCCTGCAGAAGCATCCACCAAGTCGACTACGAGAGCGCCTTCGTCGCCGCGGATTTGGTCCTGCTCGCGCAGGTGCACCGCAAGGACATCGACCCGAAAGAGCAACTGGACGTAGCCCGCCTGGCTGCAGCCCTCGAGGAGCGAGGGAAACGCGCGACCAGCCTGCCGAGCGGCGACGCAATCCTGGAGCGCTTGCTCGACGAGGCCAAGGCGGGCGACGTGGTGGCGATCCTGTCGAACGGTGCTTTCGACGGCCTGCACGCGCGGCTGCTCGCGGCGCTCTCCGCCCGCCCGGGCGGCTGATTGCTTGTGCCTACGGGGCGAAAGTGGCATTCACCCCGCCGTGACTTGCCATTGCGGAAATGCCGAATCTTTCGAGACGTGTTGCAAGCCCTTGCACGAGGGTAAGCGCCTGCCCAAGACCGCCGAAGAGCTGATGCGTTCGCGCTACTCGGCCTTCGTGGTCGGGAATATCGACTACATCATGGACACCCACGACCCGGACACCGTGGGGCAGGTCGATCGAGCCAGCACCGAAGCATGGGCCAAGGAGGCCAAGTGGACGGGCCTCGAGATCGCGGATGCGGAAGCCGGCGGCGAAGACGACTCCTTCGGCCGCGTGGACTTCGTCGCCAACTACGAGCTCCGCGGGGTCAAGATTGCCCACCGAGAGTCCGCTACCTTCCGCAAGCACAACAAGCGCTGGCTGTTCGTCGACGGCGAGCAGGTCAACGGCCCCCCGATCCGGCGCGAAGGGCCGAAGGTCGGCCGCAACGATCCTTGCCCCTGCGGCTCGGGCAAGAAGTACAAGAAGTGCCACGGCGCGGAGGCGTGACGACGACCGCTCCAACCGATTTCGAGCTCGTGGGTGGGCAGGCGGGTCTCTCGGCCATCCTGCGCGACTTCTTGGAGCGGGTCCGCCGGGACGTCATGATCGGCTACCACTTCGACGGAGTGGACTTCACACGCCTTCTCCAGTTCGAGCTCGAGTTCGCGCGCCAGCACCTGGGCGGGCCCGGCACCTACAGCGGGCGCCCGCTGCACGCAGCCCACGCTTCTCGCCGCATTCTGGGCGGGCACTTCGATCGGCGCTTGCGCTTGCTCGAACAAACGCTGGAAGATCATGGCGTACCAGCCGAGGTCAGCCTGCGCTGGCTGAGCCACAACCGAGACCTCCGCGCGCAGATCACCCGGGACGAAGAGGCGGCATGCAACGACTGACGGCGCTCTTGCTGCTCCTCTTGGGAGTTTCGAGCCAAAGCTGCGCCAGCGGCAAACGCTGGGTCGGTGAAACGGGCGCCGGGCCGGATCGCAGTGGTTCGCGCATCCTCATGGACGGTCACCAGCACGAAGGCGACAAGGGCCAGAGCGATACGGTCGCCATCGGTGAAACGGGAGATCGCGAGGTCGACGAGGAAGAGTTCGCCGATGCCCCGGGCGATCGACCCAAGCTCAGTCTGACGGGGACCAAGGCCGTACCCGACGGCCCGCTCGATGGCCGACTCGTCGGCGTGTTTCGCAACACTTACTACGACTTTCCTGCGGAGTCGGACTTCTCGGGGGGACGGGTGACCCTCATGAATTCGTCGTGCAAGCCGATTCGCGCCGTGCCCAAGGGTTTCTACGACGCAGTCTGCGTGCAGGGCAGCGGCACCCTCACGACCGGCAGTACCGTCAGCTTTGCCAAGCGCGACTGCGCCTGCGCGAGCGTGTGCGAAAGAACGGGTCAGAAGATCTGCTTCGACGAGCTCGACCGAGCCACGTTCCCCTGGGGTCGGGGCGCCCTGGGCAAGCCCATCACACCGCTACGCTCGGTCGCAGTCGACAGCACCGTCATCCCCCTGGGCACGGCCATCTACATTCTCGAGCTCGATGGAGTTCCCAGAAATCCGGGCGGAGAGCCGCTGGATGGCTGCTTCGTAGCCGAAGATCGGGGCATGAAGGTTCAGGGCCAGCACGTGGATATTTTCACTGGCAACGCTTCGGTCACCGGTCACCTCAATGGCCTGGTGCCCAGTAACTCCGGCGTGCACGTGTACGTGGGCACGGCCCGCTGCCAGACCCAGTAGCCCGAGCCGCGCGATTGGCAAGCGTGCCAATCTCAAGGACACTCGGGTCCGTGATGAGGGACGGTGGCATCTGGTTTTGGCGTGGCCTCTTGGCTTTTGCCGCACTCTGTTCGTGTTTGGCTTGTGAGGAGCCGGAGAAGCCCGCCAAAAAGATCGTGCCGCAGGCGCCGACCGAAGAGCCGGAGACGGAACCTCCGCCGCCACCACCCACTCCGCCCACGTTCTCGATCGACGAGTTCGGTCCCAAGGTTCGCTTCTCGCTGGCCGTCGTCACCGACGAGGGAGGCAAGCCACGCGTCCAAGGTCTCGAGCAGCTACGCCGTGACCTGGCGGCGGAGAAGGAATACATCTCCGGCAAGGACATCCTCTTGACCGTCGGCCGCAAAGCGAACCCTGGCTGGGTCACCACCTACCTGACCGAGCTCGCGGCCCTCGCACCGAGCAGCGTGAAGATCGGCACCGAGACGCGGGCCGAGTACCCGAAGGAAGTCGCCTTTGCTCTAGAAGGTGAAAAGGTCGCCTCCTGCACGCTGGCGGGCGCGATCCTCGAGGATCGCAGCACGGCCATTTGGAAGGTCTCGGGCGGCACGGCCAGAAAGCGGGGCCGCGGCATGGGGGGCCCCGACCTGACCATGACCGGCGACACCATCGTCAGCATGGCCAAGGGTTGCGACTCCAATCTGTTCGTCGTCTCGGGCGCCGAAGGGGTGGAGTGGGGGCTGATCTACGATCTGGCCGCCTCTGCCATGACGCTGGAGAAGGCTGGTTTGAACCGGGCTCTGGTGCCCAAAGAGCGCCCGACCGCCGGCCGCCCGGTCAAGCTGGACGGGTGACGGGCAGCCCTTCGCCGAGCCGTTCGAGCAGCCCGAACACGAGCCGCTCGACCTCGCTGAGCACGAAGGGCTTGTTGAGAACTGGTCCCGAGTAGGAGTCCACGAACGCTCGGGCCTGCTCGCCGACGGCACCGCCAGTCATCAAGACGAACCGGGCTGCCATCTCCGGTTTGTAGCGAGAAATGGCGGCGAAGATGTCCGCTCCCATTTTGTCGGGCAGGCTCAAATCACAGAGAACGAGCTCGAACGGCTCGGAGCCGAGCACGCGCGCTAGGCCCTTCTCGCCCGAGGTCTCGACGCTCACGTCCAACGTGTCGCGCAAACCGAGCCTGAGCGTCTGACCGAGCAGGGGCTCGTCGTCGATGACGAGAACCTGAGGCAGTCGACCCCCATCTGCCACGCCCCCGCCGAGTCCGGGTGCGGCAGTCTTCGAAGTGTTCTCCTCCACGTCGCAGCCTCGGGGCTATTTCACTCGCGGCCACCCTGTCATTCAAGGGAAGGCCCAGGTCCAGCTCTTTTCGGCTACTCAGGTCGTGCTCCTGGGATTGGCGCCCGCTTTTGCTACCGAGGCGGGAAGAAGGCGCGCTCGCGGGTCCCACCCGACGGCGCTTCGATCCGCGTGGCCCCAAGCAAGAAGAAAACCAAAGGCAGCGCCCGACGCGAACCTTCCTCGAGCGGCGCTGCCAGCGCGAGGGAAACGTCCGCGCGAGCCGAGGGGGCCGACGAGGACGAAGAGCTCGAGCACGAGCTGGACGGCGCACCCGCGGACGACGAGGACGAGGAGGACGAGGCGCTCGGAGACGACGCAGACCCGGATGCCGACATCGAAGCAGAGCTGGTGGTCGACACCGATGCGGACGAAGGCACCGATGCCGACGACGGGGCGCAGCGCGGCGACGCCGGTCTGATGCGTTTGGGAGCCGGCGGGCGGAGCGGCGATCGGGGCCTGGCCCGCTTCGACCCGATGCAGGCGTACATGCGTGAGGTGCAGCAGCACCCACTGCTCACGCCGGACGAAGAGAAAACGCTGGCCGTGCGCTACGCGGAAACGGGAGACTTGGATGCGGCCGCCCGCCTGGTGACGGCCAACCTGCGCTTGGTGGTCAAGATCGCCTACGAGTACCGGCGCGCCTACCGGAACATGATGGACCTCGTGCAAGAGGGAAACATGGGCCTGATGCAGGCGGTCAAGAAGTACGACCCGTACCGCGGCGTCAAGCTGTCGAGCTACGCGGCCTGGTGGATCCGGGCCTACATGCTCCGCTACATCCTGGCCAACTGGCGCATGGTGAAGCTCGGCACCACGCAGGCCCAGCGCAAGTTGTTCTTCAACTTGAGCAAGGAGAAGGCGCGGCTCTCGGCCATGGGCATCGAGCCGACGAACGCGGAAATCGCTCGGCGCTTGGACGTCGCCGAATCCGAGGTCGAGGAGATGGACAAGCGGATGTCCAAAGGCGATGCCTCGCTCGACCTGCCCGTGAGCGAAAACGACGGACGCCAGATCGCTCGCGTCGAGCTCCTACCCTCGCTGGAGACGACTCCGGACTTGGCGACCGAGAGCGCCGAGCTCGGCGGTCTTTTGCGACAGCACCTGGCCGAGTTCCGCGCCACGCTGTCCGACAAGGACTTGATCATTTTCGATCAACGCTTGGTCGCGGACGAACCGAGGACGCTGCAGGACCTGGGTGAGGAGTTCGGTGTGTCCAGAGAACGAGTGCGGCAGCTCGAGGCCCGCATCACGGGGCGACTGCGTACCTTCCTCGGCCAGCACCTCGGTGACGCCGTGGAGATCGCCGGCTGAAATCAGATGAAATTCTCCGGACCGGATTCCCGTGACGTCGGACGTGGAAGCGCAATCGATTTCACGAATGAAAGATGACGACGCCCCGATCGTGCTGTTCCGGTGTCCGGATCGATCGATCACGGAAAATGCGGGCCTAGCGGGGTGCACAGCGCGCCTCCTGCCGACTGTGCAGCAGGGCCGAAGCCGGTTAGATTGGACGATAGATTCGTGGGCAAAGCTGATCGGTTCGGCCTCGTCGGCAACACCATTGCCGCCACCTTTCGGGTCGACGACGTCGTCGCCGAAGGAGGCTTCGGCATCGTCTACCGTGCGTACCACCTCCATTTCCGGGCGCCGGTGGCGCTCAAGTGTCTGAAGATCCCCGACGAGCTCACCGCCAGTGAGCGTCAGGAGTTCCTGGAGCAGTTCCGTTCGGAAGCGGAGATCATGTTCCGCCTGTCGGCGTCGCTGCCCAACATCGTGCGGCCCCTGCACGTCGACGCAGTGCAGGCGCCGACGGGTGAGTTCGTGCCGATCATGGCGCTCGAGTGGCTCGAAGGCAGGAGCTTCGAGAAGATCATCGAAGAGCGCTGCTTCGCTGGGCTACAGCCGCTACCGCTGACCGAAACGCTGGCGCTCCTGGGGCCGGCCGCCGACGCTCTCGATGCTGCCCACCACTTCGACGGCCCGGACGGCGCGATGGTGGTCGTGCACCGCGACATCAAGCCCGACAACCTGTTTCTGACCAACGTCGGTGGCAAGCCGCACGTGAAGATCCTCGACTTCGGCATCTCCAAGATGCGGCGCCATGCGGGACAGGGCGCGGGAAGGGCGAGCCAGACCAGCGGGCAGGCGCCGTTCAGCCCGGCCTACGGCGCCCCAGAGCAGTGGGTGCCCAAGCGCTTCGGGCAAACCGGACCGTGGACGGATGTGTGGGGCCTCGCGCTCACGCTGGTGGAGATCATCAAGGGTGACGCCGTCATCGTCGGCGACCACCAGGCGATGATGGGGACGGCGCTGGACCCACTCAAGCGGCCGACACCGCGCCACGAGGGCGTCGACGTCAGCGACGAGGTGGAGGGGGTGTTCGAGAAGGCCCTCGCACTCGATCCGCTCTATCGCTTCCAGACCGTCAAGACCTTCTGGCAGGCGCTGAAGCGCGCGCTCGAGCTGGGCGGTGATCCCACGCTGGGCCGGGATTCGCCGAGCCACTCCAAGATCCAGTTGCCCCCGATGGTCGCGCCGACGCCGTGGACTCCGCCGCTGGGTGCACCCGAGCCAGGCACGCCGGCCATTCGCGGGCTGCCCCCGATGATGGCGCCGGCGGCGCTGGAGGTCAGCCAGCCCGAGCCCCCTGCTTCGACTCCCTCCTATCCCAGGGATCCGGGGAGCGGCCTGGCCCCGCTGTTGCCGGCCAGCATCCCGGCCTTGCACGATCTCGACATCCCGGGACTGGAGGAAACCACACCGCCGCCCGCGTCGCTCGAGCTGATGGTCGAGCCACACTTCGAACGAAGGGCGTCGAGTGGGACGGGGCCTAACGTCGAGCTGCGCCTAGAACTAGACGAGGAGGCTTTGGCCGATGCCGTTGCTTCGCCGCGCGCGCTCTCCACCCTGGCAGCTCTCGAGTCGAGGCCTCCGGAGTCCATCGAGCTTCCCGCTGACTTTCCAACCGTCGAGCTCACCCCGATCCACAAGCCCGGCCCGACCGCACCCGCTGGCAACGCCGCCCCGCGCGTGCAAAGCCCACTCGGCCAAGCAGCGAAGGGCGCGTCGCCCCGGGCATTCCCCGAAGTTCCCGATTTGACCCCCAGCCGCGCTGGGCGCGCCGCAGCCTCGATGCGCCCCCCTCCCGCGGCGAGCGGACGAGCGCCGGCACCGGCCACCAAAGTGCAAACGACGGCGCCGCCTCCGCCGCAGCGCAGCGGGGTCGCACCTGCCGAACGCCGTGCGCCAGCCGCCGCAGCGAGCTCGGACGCGTTGCCCCCCACCAAGCCGAACCGACCCCCCAGCGACGCCGATCGCCGGCCACCTCCGCCACCGCGGCGGGAAAAAGCGCGCTGACCGAATGCCAGGTCAGTTGTCCGTCGTCGGCACGCCCATCGGGAACCTGGGTGACATCACCCAGCGCGCGCTCGAGACGCTGCGCTCGGTGAGCCACGTCTTCGCGGAGGACACCCGGCGCACGCGCGCCCTTTTGACGCACTTCGGCATCGACGGCAAAAAAGTCCTCAGCCTGCACGCCCATTCCTCGGAGCGCGCACTCGAGGTCGCGCTCGAAGTGCTGGAAACGGGCAATAGCGCTGCCTTGGTCAGCGACGCCGGCATGCCGACCGTAAGCGATCCAGGAGCGGAGCTCGTGCGGCGTGCCAGGCAAGCCGGCATTCGCGTCGAAGTCGTGCCGGGGCCGAGCGCAGTGACGGCCGCGGTCGCGCTCTCGGGTTTGGTGGCCGGGCCATTTTCCTTCCTCGGCTTCTTGCCGCGCAAGGGTGGCCAGCGGCGCGAGGCCTTGCGCGCCATCGCCGCCAGCCGCATGCCAACCGTCGTCTTCGAGTCAGCACAACGCCTGGCGGACACCTTGCAGGACCTGGCGGAGGCCTGCGGCACGGAGCGTCAGGTGGCAGTCTGTCGCGAGCTGACGAAACAGTTCGAGGAAGCGCTGGTCCTGCCACTCTCGGCACTGCTCAGCACCGACCGTCAGTGGCGCGGGGAAATCACGCTCGTCGTGGCCGAGGCCGATGGCCCTCCAGAGCAGCCGAACGAGGTCGATCTCGATGAGCGCATCCGTGCCCTCTTGGAGAGCGGCATCAGCACGCGGGACGTGACGGCGCAGCTGAGCTCCGAGCTCTCGCGGGCTGGCCAGCGCATACCCAAAAAAGACCTGTACGCGCGCGTGCTTTCGGTAGCCGAAGAGCGCGCTACCAGGGCCGACGACGAGCCGTCCGAGTGAGGACTCGAAGGGGCCCTGGGCCTGTGCTACGGGGCAGCCCGTGTTCGAAGCTCTGTCCAACGGTTTTCGCGAGGCGAAAAATCGCCTAGCCGGCCTCACCGAACTCGACGAAAAGAACATCAAGGCCGCCCTGGGTGAGGTCCGGCGGTCCTTGCTCGATGCCGACGTCGAGCTCGGCGTCGTCAAGCGCTTCTTGGCTCGGGTCGAGGAGAAAGCCCTCGGTCAGACGGTCCAGGTCAAGGTCAAGCACGGCAAGAGCACGCTGCGCGTCGCGGCTTCCGACCAGTTCGTGAAGATCTGTCATGACGAGCTCGTGGCGGTCATGCAAGGTGAGCCGCGCGAGCCGCTCGCCTTCGAAGGCTCCGGGCCAACCGGCATCATGATGGTCGGTCTGCAGGGGTCGGGTAAGACGACCTCCTCGGCCAAGCTGGCACGCTACCTCAAGGCCGAGGGCAAGCGCCCACTCTTGGTAGCGGCCGACATGCAGAGGCCCGCCGCGGTCGAGCAGCTGCGCATCCTAGGAGAGCAGATCGAGGTACCGGTCTTCAATCTGCCGGACAAGACGCCGCTCGAGATCTGTATCGCCGCAAAACTCGAGGCAAAACGCGGCGGCCACGACGTCATCGTCTACGACACCGCCGGCCGCTTGGCGATCGACGAACGCCTGATGGACGAGCTGGCCAGCATCTCGGACAGCGTCAGGCCGAACAACATCCTGCTCGTGATCGACGCCATGATCGGCCAGGACTCGGTGCGGACGGCGCAGGGCTTCAAGTCGCGCCTCGACCTGAGCGGCGTCATCTTGACCAAGCTCGACGGCGACGCCCGCGGCGGCGCCGCCCTGAACGTGCGTGAAATCACCGGCGCACCGGTCGTGTTCGTCGGCATGGGCGAGACGACGGACCGGCTCGAACCTTTCCGGCCCGAAGGCATGGCCAGCCGTGTGCTCGGCATGGGCGACGTCGTCGGCCTGATGAAGGACTTCGAGCAAGTCATCGATCAGAAGAAGGCCGAGGAAGACGCGCTGCGCCTGATGAAGGGGCAGTTCACACTCGACGACTTCTTGAATCAGGTGCGGATGATCCAGCAGATGGGCTCGATCAAGGACCTGATGGAGAAGATCCCCGGCATGAGCCAGATGGTGCCACCCGGCGCGGCCAGCGAGATCGACGACTCGGAGCTCGGTAAAATCGAGTCGATCATTCAATCGATGACCGCCCAGGAAAAGGGCGACCCCAACGTCCTGGTGCGTGAGCCGCGGCGCGTGGAGCGCGTGGCTCGCGGCTCGGGGCGCGACCCGAAGGCGGTCAGCGATCTGGTGCAGAAGTTCCTGTTCATGCAGCAGATGATGGGCGGCATGGGCGGCGGCGGTGGGCTCGGCGGCTTGCTCGGCAACATCCCCGGCCTCAAGGGCCTCGGTCTGGCGCGCAACATGCGGCGCGCGATGAAGAGCGGCAAGATGCCGCCGGGCATGCCCGACCTCAGCCAGCTCGGCATGGGCGGCGGCTTCCCCGGCATGGGCGGAATGCCGGGCATGGGCGGTTTCCCCGGCATGGGCGGAATGCCAGGCATGGGCTTCGAGCCGCCGGCGCCAAAGATGAAGGTCCTCTCCAAGTCGGAGAAGAACGCGCGCAAGAGCGCACGCAAGGCCGAGAAGAGCGCGCGCAAAAAGGGACGGCGCTGAGGCGAAGCCGCCTAGCCTGACGCAGGCGGCGCGCCCGTTTGAATGCGCTCGCCGGTGTAAGCGCCAACGAGCGCAAACAGCATGCCCACGGCCGAGAACAGCACGTACATGAAGGCTGGCATCGTGCGCACCGTCTGGCCCGAGTAGAGCGTGAACGCAGTCGGGATGGCGACGAGCAGCACCGCTAGGACGGGCTCGAGGAACGTGCGGCCCGGCGAGATCAGCCCAACCAAGAGGCCACCGACGAACCACACGGGGATCGCCACCAGCATGCCGACCGAGCCCTCGAAATCGAGGACCGGCACGATGCGCGGCAGACCGAGCACGATGGCGCCGGTGAGCACGGCCATCACGAAAATCGCGATGCCGAACCAGGCAATGTCGAAGCCGCCCTGTCTCAGGCCCGACCCGCCTTCGCCGAGCAGCACGTCCGCCTCGAAGCTGACGTGCGCGCCGCACGAGGCGCAGCGCCCGTCGCTGAGTGGCTCCGTGTTTTTGAAGCCACAGCTCACGCAGATGATGGGAGTCGTCGACATCTCGTGCCCGCTGCGGTCGATCATGCGGTTTCCAGCCGGGCATTTCAACCACCCTGCCGGAGCGGCCCCGGCCCAGCTAGCGTTCTCTCGAACCGTCATGAGCTCCACGTCCGAGGTCGCACTCTCGCCTGACACCGACGGGGCATCCCTCCCGCCGCCGGCTCGGGGTCGAGCGCGCCTTCGTCTGGCTGCACTCCTGGTCCTCGGGCTCGGCTGTCTGGGCTCGGCGTGGCTCTTACGCGGCTCGGCAACGTACGCGCTCATGGCGGGCGGGCCGCAAACGCTCGGCAACCTGGCCACGGCCAAGCTCGAAATGACGGGCGCGCGCGGGTCGTGGGTCCAAGGGTTCGGTGAGGTGGAGCGCGACGCCATTTCGTTCCGCCGTCGCGGCGAGCTTGGCTCCTTCGTGCTCGGGCGTTTGGTGCAAAGGCGCGACCTGTGGGTGCTCTTGCCGGTGCCGACGGGCGCCGTCGAGTATCTACCTCCACGCGTGCTCGAGGGACGCCTCGTCTCGCGCCAGGCGATGGGCCTGCGCTTCTTACCGGTAGCGCAGCTGATGGACCAGCGCGGGTCCGGCCCGGACGATCACCTGCTCGTGGTGGGCGGCCGCCCCGCCGATCACAAGACGGACCTTTGGCTCATGCTGCTGCTCACCACGCTCGGCCTGGCAGCCACCGTGCGCTTTTTCGTCTTGGCGTTGCCCGCGAGGCAAGCTCCGAAGTCATGAGGCGCAAAGTCGGACCGCACGTCCTCATCGTGGGTGGCGGCATCATGGGAACGTCGGCCGCGCTCGAGCTGGCCCGCCAAGGTGCGCGTGTCACGGTGCTCGAGAAAGCACTGCCGGGTGCGGAAGCTTCGAGTGCTGCTGCGGGCATCCTCGGCGCCGAGATCGAAAACGATCGCCCCGGACCGATGATGGATCTGTGCCGCAAGAGCCATGCTCTCTACCCGGCCTGGGTCGACTTCCTGCAGGCCGAGTCCGGCGTGCACGTGGGCTTCGCCGCAGGCGGCGCG
>Ga0247744_1000073_pt1 | contig 22590 bp, 14 predicted proteins | sample UWRJS154409C5_FD_180946 | JGI IMG/M metagenome (GOLD analysis project Ga0247744, IMG submission 180946) | Soil microbial communities from Arlington Agricultural Research Station in Wisconsin, United States - UWRJ-S154-409C-5 | ecosystem: Environmental > Terrestrial > Soil > Agricultural land... | reverse complement strand
GCAAGGCGAGCATTCCCACGGCAAACGTGGCAAGCAGGACCGTCCTTGGGCTCGCGGTCATCGGCACCGGCGGGCGCACCTCTACCATGGCACTGCTCGCCTTGCGAAGCCCGCTGACCCCAACGTAGGCTCGAAAGGTCAAACCAGTCCGATGGCCGACTCGAAGCCGACCCATGCGTACGAGCCGAATCCCCTGCTCGAGATTCTGCTCAAGCGCGTCTTCAAGCAGATCCAGGTCGAGGAAGGGTTCGCCGCCCTGGTCCGACAGCTCAGCACGCAAGGCAGCGTCCTCTACGTCCTGCCCAACCTGAACTGGCTCGACTTCCTGGCGCTCGACCACCTAAACAAGCAATTTGGTCTGCCGCCGATTCGTTTTGCCAACGATCTGGGCCTCTGGCTCCTGAATCCCATCGGGCCAAACTCGCGTGCCGGCGCGCTGCGCAACATGCTCGTGCCGAACCAACGCCACAACCAAGAGGCCGACCTGCGCGACGCCATCCAAAGTGGCGGGAGCGCGGCCCTGTTTCTGAAGCGGCCGCCGAGCGTGTTCGACGCGGTGAGTCGCCCGACGTTCGGTCGGGGCATGCAGGAAGGCGACGAGCTGGTCCGCGCGATTCTGCGCATGGAAAAGGAACAGGATCGGCCGCTCATCCTGCTCCCGCTCGTGTTCGTGTGGTCGAAGTCGCCGGACAAGGTGGGCGTCCGCCCCTGGGACTACATCCTGGGCCCTCACGCCTGGCCGACGCCCACGCGCGCCATCGGACAGTTCGCGTACAACCTGCGCTACGCGAGTCTGCGCTTCACCGATCCGATTTACCTGCGCGATGTGCTCGCGCAGAACGCCCATCTCAGCGAGGAGGTGCTGGTCCGGCGCATGACGTACATGGTGCTCCGGCGCATCGCCCGCGAAAGGCGCGCCGTCATCGGTCCGGTCGCCAAGGATCCAGCGCGCGTCCGCGAGGAGATCTTGCGCAGCCCCCGCCTGGGCACGGTGATTGCGGACCTCGCCGGTCGCGAGCCCGGCGCCATCGCCGAGAAGACGGGTGAGGCCAGGAAGATGCTGGAGGAGCTGGCGGCCACGCCGAATCCCAACGTCACCAAGGCGATGGGGGTCGGCCTGCGCTGGGGCTTCAATCGCATCTATCGGGGCATCGAGTACGACAGCGCGGACGTCGAACGCGTCCGCGAAGCATCCAAGGACGGACCGCTCATCCTCTTGCCGAGTCACAAGAGTCACATCGACTACCTCGTGCTCAGCTACTTCTTCTACGAGCGCAACCTGCCCATGCCGCTCATCGCGGCCGGTGACAACCTGAACTTCAAGCCGCTCGGCCCCATCTTCCGGCGCTCGGGTGCGTTCTTCATTCGCCGCAGCTTCAAGGGTGACCGCCTCTACGCGGCCGTCGTCGATGCCTACATCCGGCGCCTGATCCGCGACGGTTACCCGATCGAGCTGTTCTTGGAGGGCGGCCGCAGCCGTACCGGGAAGCTCCTCGACCCGAAGTTCGGCCTGCTCAGCATGGTGATCGACGCGGTGCAAGCCGTCCCCAGCAGGAAGGTCCACTTCGTTCCGGTCAGCATTGGCTATGAGCGCGTGGTCGAGGCCGACAGCTACCAGCGTGAGCTCAGCGGTGCCGAAAAGAAGAAGGAAGAAGCGACGGACCTGATCAGCGCCAGCGAGGTCCTGCGCTCACGCTACGGCCGCATCAACCTGCAGTTCGGCCAGATCATGACGCTGGAAGACATCGCACGCGAGCTCGGCATCGCGCAGAGCGAGACCCAGCGCCCGGCGAAACGCCGTGCCATCGTGACCAGGCTCGGCAACCGCGTGATGGACGAGATCAACAAGGTCACCGCCGTGACGCCGGGCTCGATCACGGCCCTGTCCATCCTATCGATGGAACAGCGGGCGTTCACCGGCGCCCGCGTGATCGCGTTCGCCGAGCGCCTGCTCTTGGTGCTCAATCGTGCTGGGGCGCGCGTCACCACGCCCACGGTGCAGAGCGACGGCTCGATTCGCGGCCAGTCGATCCGCGAGTCCTTGCAGATGTTCGCCGATGCCGAGCTGCTGGACGTCGACACGGTGCCAGCGGTCCCCGGCGGCGAGCCGAGTCACGACGACCGCCTGTACACGGTCGTCGAAACTAGACGCATCCAGCTCGACACGTCCAAGAACATCATCATCCATTTCTTCGTTGCCCAGGCGCTCGTGGCGTCGAGCCTCGATTTGGACGCCGACGGGCGCGCTCGACCGACGGACATCGAAGCCGTCAAAGCCCGCGTACTGTGGGCGTCGAAGCTCTTCAAACACGAATTTCGCTTTCGGGCAGACGCGCCGTTCGCAGAAATCTTCGACGACACCGTGACCGAGCTGACCGCCTGTGGGCACCTCGCTCGGGACGGGGCCGCGCTCACCGTCGGTCCAGGCGAGGCCGGTTTCGGGGGCGAGGAGTGGCTCGGCATCTACCGCGCCATCTTGGCGACCTTCTTCGAAGGCTACTGTATCGCCGCCCAGAGCCTCCACCTTTTGCTCGGTGCCGGCCGGCAGGAGAAAGACCTGCTCAAAGCGGGACTCGACCTCGGTCGCGACCTATACTCGCGGGGTCGAGTGAAACGGCGAGAAGCCATCAGCAAACCCGTCCTGGAGAATGCGCTCCGCGCCTTCGCCGAGATGGGATTCGTTCGCAGCCGCGAGGGCAAGCTCGAGCTGGAGCAGCCCTTTCAGTCACAGGCCGCACTGGCCGAAGTGGAAGGCGCCATCTCGGCGTATCTCCGAGGATGTCACGACGCAAAGCCCTGATCAGCCGACTCCTCCTGCTCGGATCGGTCGCCCCTGCACTCAGCCTTTCACTAGGCTGCATGCAAACGCCGACGCCCCTGGCGCCAGGGCTGACCGGCTCGGTGGGTGTTCCGCACAATGGCGTTCTGACCGAGGCGACCGAGCTGCCCGTGGCCGGCCCGGGCTACGTGCGCTTTCGGCCGCACGCTCCGTCCTACCATGGGCTGCCCCGTCTGGTGTCCGCGATCGAGCGTGCTGCCAAGACGGTTCAGGACGACATGCCGGGCGGTGCGCCCCTGGTCGTCGGTGATCTCAGCGAACAGGATGGCGGGCGCATTCCCCGTCACAACTCCCACCGTACGGGACGGGACGTGGACCTTCTGTTCTTCGTCGAAACGCCGCGCGGCGTCCCGCTGAAGAATCCCGGCTTTTTCGCGCTGGACGAAGACGGCTTCGCGCGTTTCCCTGACGGACAATACGGCCTCATCGATCTGCCGCGAGAGTGGCTGCTGCTCAAGACGCTGCTCTCGGACCCGGAGGTCGACGTGCAGTTCTTGTTCATGAGCCGCGCGCTCGAGGCCAGGATCATCGACTACGCGCTCGCCAAGGAAGACGATCTGGAGCTCGTGTGGCGCGCCGAGACGGTCATGCTGCAGCCAGTCGACAGCCTGCCGCACGCGGACCACGTGCACATGCGCATCGCTTGTCGACCCGACGAGGCAGTCGCCGGCTGCTCCGGCGGCGGACCGCACTGGCCATGGCTGTCACCCCTGCCCTTCCTGACCAGCACGACGAGCACCCTGTGGGCCGAGATCGCGGCGACCGATCCCTTCGTCGATCCCACCCCGCCAGAGCTCGAGCCACCAGCCCAGGCAAGCTCTGCAGGAGCTATCGGGAGCATGGCCTACCCAACTGCCCGCGATGACGGCTGAAGGAGCCATCCTTCTCGGCGATTGCCTGGAGCGGATCGCGGAGGCCACGGCCGCCCTCGGTCCGTTCGATCTGGTCTACGTCGATCCACCTTTTGCGGCGGGCGGCACGCGGAGCGCCCGGCTCTCGGGCGGCCTGCGCAGCCAGGGCACCGCCGCCTACGAAGATCACTTCGGCGGCATCGACGGCTTCCTCGACATGATGAGCCCGAGGCTCGAGGCGATGTATGAAAGCCTGAGCGCTCCGGGCTCGCTCTGGATCCACCTCGACTATCGCGCCGTGCACGACGTCAAAGTGCTGTGCGACCGGCTCTTCGGTCGCGTGCGCTTCGAGGGAGAGATCATCTGGAGCCCCGGCAACGGCGGTCGCCGCAAACACGGCCCCAGCGTCACCCATCAAACGATCTTGGTCTATTCGCGCTCGAAAGACTTCCACTACGTCGCAGACGATCCGAGCCTCCGAGAGCCGTATGCATCGACCAGCCAGAGCATGCACTTTCGCCTCGTGGACGAAGCGGGACGACGATTTCGCGAGCGGGTCGTAGGCGGCAAGACCTACCGCTACTACGCCGACCAAGGCAGAAAGCTCGGCAGCGTCTGGTCCGATCTGCCCAGCATGCGAGCCAATACGCCCCTGCGCGAGGAAACGACCGGCTACCCCACCCAGAAGCCGCTCGGGCTGCTCGATCGCATCGTGCGCTTGGCGACGCCCCTTGGCGGCGCCGTCCTCGATCCGATGTGCGGCTCGGGCACGACCATCGCCGCCGCCCTGTTAGCCGGCCGGCGGGCCATCGGGATCGATCAGAGCGACGTCGCCGTCGCCACCGCCCGCCGCCGCTGGGAGAAAACCGTGCAATCGGCCGCCCTGGCGCCGGAAAACGGGGGGGCGAACCGTGTTTCGCATGCAAGCGGCCTCGCCCCGGACGCGGGAGAGGAAGACGCCCGGAGCGCGGGACGTACAATGGACCGCTCGGGCCGTGGTACATGACCCAGCGAGGACACGACATGAAGACCAGGCCTTTTGCTTACACAGCGCTCGCCCTGGCGCTGCCCATCCTGACCGCGCGCGCCGCTTCCGCCCAGACCGAGCTCCAGCCAGCGGCGGCTCCAGCTCCGGCTCCTGCCCCCGCCCCAGCGGCGGCGCCTGCGCCCGCGCCGGCTCCGGCTCCGGCTCCAGCCGCTGCGCCCGCCGCCGCGCCCGCGGAAGAACCGACGACCAGTAAGATGGACCTCTCGGTGCCGCCACCCCCGGCCCCGCTCGCCCGGCGCGACTACATGCACAACGGGCTTTACGTGCGCATGAGCACGGGGCCAGGCGCCGCCTTCGTCGGTGCCACCAACGGCGGCAACGTGGAGGATTCCTTCGCGTTCGGCCTCGATGCCATGGTGGGCGGTTCGCCGTCCAATGGTCTGTCGCTCGGCGGAGCGGCCATCACCAATATCCTCGCCAATGGCAGCGGCGGTGGCTTCCAGTACATGGTCGGCCCCTTCTTCGACGCCTTCCCGAACCCCCGCCGCGGCGGTCATTTCGGCGCGATGGTGGGCTATTCCGGGTTCGTAGGCGGCGCTGAGCCCCTCCACGGGGCCGGCGCTTCGCTGTTCGGCGGCGTCGACTGGTGGGTGGGGCCGAACTGGTCCTCCGGCATCATGCTGCGCGGCACCGGTGGCTACGTCACCGGCAATGGCGTGGGCGGTTTCAGCGGCAGCATCCTGGCGCTCATCAGCCTGAACTACAACTGACGGGGGCCTCCGTCCGCACCTGACCGTCCACCAGGACGGCGTGCTTTTTCCCAGGCCCTGCTAGGCTCCCCGGCGCGCACACAGGTTCGTGCGGCGCCCGTCACCCATGTCGACCCTGCTCGAAGAACTCCCCTTCCCGATCCCCTTCGACCGCATCAAGCCGCCCGACATCGTTCCCAGCGTCACCCATCTGCTGGCACGAGCGCGGCAGGCCCTCAGCACCATCGGCACCGGAAGCGCCGATCGCTACGAGAACACCTTCGCCGCGCTCGAACGCGCGACCGAGCCGCTCGAGCTTGCCATGGGGGTCATCGAGCACCTGGAGGCGACCGAGTCGACCCCCGAATTGCGCGAGGCATACAACGCCGTCTTGCCGGAAGTGAGCGCCTTTTGGTCGAGCATCGCCCTCGATGCGGCCCTCTACCAAGCACTCGATCGCTACCAATCCTCGCCGGCGGCCCAGAGCGCGAGCGCCATCCAGCAGCGCTTCATGCAGAAGACCATGGACGACTTCCGGCGCCATGGCGCGAAGCTCGACCCGGCCGGCAAGCTCGAGCTCGAACGCATCGATCGCGAGCTCAGTCTCGAAACGACGCGATTTTCTCAGAACGTCCTCGATTCCACGAACGCCTTCGAGCTCTTCGTGGACGAGTCTCGACTGAGCGGCCTGCCGCCCTCCGCCATCACCACCGCCCGCGAGGCCGCGGAGGCACGGGGGCGGCCCGGCTATTTCTTCGGCCTCCAGTCACCGTCGGTCGTCGCCGTCCTCAACCATGCCGACGATCGCGAGCTCCGGCGCCAAATCTGGATTGCGTTCAACCAGCGCGGCACCGGCGCCGCACCCGAGCACGACAACTTGCCGATCGTCGCGCGCATCCTCGCGCTCAGGCAGGCGCGGGCACGCTTGCTCGGCTTCGCCGACTTTGCCGACTTGGTGACACAAGACCGGATGGCGCGCTCGGGCGAGGAGGCCGCACGCTTCGTGGAGCAACTGCGCGCGCTTTCGGTCTCTGCCTTCGAGCGCGAGCAGGCGGAGCTGCTTGCCTTCCGCAGAGAGATCGAAGGGCCCGAGGCCGAGGAGCTGAAGCCGTGGGATGTCGCCTACTACGCGGAGAAGCAACGCCGGGCGCGCTACGATTTCGACGAGGAGCAGCTGCGTCCGTATTTCTCGGCCGAGCGCGTGCTCGCCGGAGTATTCGGCCTGGCCGAACGCCTGTACGGCGTCCGCGTGACCCCCGCCGACTTGCCGGTGTGGAACGCGAGCGTGCGCGCGCATCGTTTGCTCGACGGTGACGGCAGCGAGCTCGGCGTTTTCTATACCGACCTGTACCCGCGCTCCAGCAAGCGCGATGGTGCCTGGATGCACGGCCTGGTGGCGGCCACGCCGCCCCTGTCGCACGTGGCCCTGTTCTGCGCGAATGCCCAGCCGCCCACGGCCGAAGCGCCGTCCTTGATGAGCTTCCGCGACGTGGAGACGGTATTCCACGAGTTCGGCCATTTGCTCCATCACATGCTGAGTCGAGTCCCCGTGCGCAGCCTTTCCTGCACCCGGGTCGCCCAGGACTTCGTCGAGCTCCCCTCCCAGATCCTGGAGAACTGGTGCACGGAGAAGGAGGCGCTCGACGGCTTCGCCAAGCACTACCAGTCGGGTGCTTCCATCCCGCAAGAGCTCGTGGAAAGGCTCCTTCTCGCGCGCAACTTCCGAGCGGCCACCATGCAGATGAGGCAGCTCGGGTTCGCAGCGGTCGACCTGGCCCTGCACACGATCTACGACCCGGCGCGCGACGGCGACGTCAACACGTACGCCAACCGCATCCTGTCCCGCTACTCGGCGGCACGCCTTCCGGGCGACTACGCGCTCATGGCCTCCTTCGGGCATCTGTTCTCGCACCCCGTGGGCTACGCGGCCGGCTACTACTCCTACAAGTGGGCCGAGGTCCTGGATGCCGATGCCTTCACCCGCTTCAAGAGCGAGGGTCTGTTCAACCGTGAGACGGGCGCCGCCTTCCGGGCCTCCATCCTGTCGCGCGGCGACAGCGCCGATCCGATGGAACTCTTTCGGGAGTTCATGGGCCGTCCGCCCCGGCTCGAGCCCATGCTCGAGCGCCTCGGCCTGCTCTGAAGTCGCAAAAACGGCCCGAAAGGCGTCACAGCCCTGGGCCTAGTGGTAGCCTGCCGCAGAGTATGGCCTTCGCCCCACGTTCTCGCGTGACCCTGCGTCCCGACGCGATCGCTTTCGACACCTCGGCTCTCCCCGCTCCCGAGACCACCTATTCGCGGACCTTTTCGACCGATGACCTGCTCGGCGAAGGCGGCATGGGCCGGGTCGTCTCGGCGCGGGACACGCGACTGGGTCGTCGGGTCGCCATCAAGGAGCTGAAAGACGATATGCGCGAGCGCGCCGATCTCTGGGGTCGCTTCGTGCGCGAAGCCCAGATCGGGGCGCAGCTCGAGCATCCCAACATCGTCCCCATCTATGGGTTCGAGTACAGCCCGGCCGGCGGCCCGGCCTTCGTCATGCAGCTCATCGACGGCGAGTCCTTGGGCACGTATCTCGACCGGGCGACCCAGCTCGCGAGCGCAGGCTCGAAGGAAACCCCGCCGCTCAAAGATCGGCTGGCGAAGCTCCTGCCGGTGCTCGACGCCATGGCCTACGCGCACGGGCGGGGCGTCCTGCACCGCGATCTCAAGCCCGACAACATCATGCTCGGTGCCCACAACGTGGTCCTGGTGACGGATTGGGGGATCGCTCGCGTCGAAAGCGACGATCCGGCAGGAACCGGCCGCGAGACGAGCGCGAGCCTGCCGCGACTCTCCGGGGTGAGCCTGCCGAGCCCGCTGGACGCTCTCGACCCCGGCGTCATGGCCACCGTTGCCGTGGGCGACGTGTCGTCGCTCGCGCCCACTCTGGTCGCTAGCGAACGCCAAAACGTGCCCACCCCTCGTTCCGGACCGGTGCAGACTGCCCTCGGCGCCGTCCTCGGCACGCCGCAATACATGTCGCCCGAACAGGCCATCGGCGTGGCCCTGGGACCGGCCTCCGACCAATACGCGCTCGGCCTCATCCTGCTCGAGCTTGCCACTCTGTGCACCGCACGGCCTCACGAAAATACCCAGAGCGCGTACAGCCAAGCCGTCCTCGGCGAGCAGGGCCCGCACGTCGACATCGAGGGCGAGCTGCTCGACCCACGGCTCTCGGCCATCATCGACCGGGCGACGGCCAAGAAGCCCGCTGACCGCTACCCTGACGTCGACGCGCTAGCCAAAGATTTGCGAGCGTTCATCGTCGGTGAAGAGGTCAGCGTCGCACCCGATTCGCTGGCCCGGAAGATGGCTCGCAAGGCGCAACGGCATCCCGGCCGCGCCGTGGCGGCCGTCTCCTTGGTCGTGCTCGGGCTCGCCGCCTTTGCCATCTCGGCCTTGTACAGCGCAGCGACGCGCGCCGAGGCCGGCCGCGCCGACAGCGAAACCGTGAGTCGGCTCACCGCCAGGGTGCGTGCGGACGGCACCGGCATCGAGCGCTACCTCCTCGGCCTCGACGCTGAGCTCTTGGGCCTAGCCGAGGTCACGCGCCTGCGGCTCGAGCAGCCGCTGGCGAAGGACCATGTGCCCGTGCGCCTAGTCGAACCGGAGGATCTGCGCGCGGGGCTGGTGCCGGGACAAATCAAAAATCCGGTGGATGGCGTGGTGCGTTCGTTCCGACAGCCGGTGTTCGTCTTCCTGCCGAACGCCAAGCCCGAGGCCCGCGTGGAAGCCGAGCGCTTGGCGCTCGGTAACGCCGACCTCATCGAGCTCTACGTCGGTGCCATCGACGAGCGCGCGCATCGGCTGTCCGCCGCGGAGCAAGAGGCGCTCATGCAAAGCGACCACGCCGGCTTCGTCCGTCTGCTCGTCACGCTCGAGAGTGGGCTCTTCATGCAGTTTCCGGCGGCGGCGAATTTCCTGCCCGGCTATGACCCGCGTCACGCCGATTGGTACCGAGCCGCGACGAGCCAGGCCGGCAGCCGGGTGACCCGCCCCAAATACGGCCCCCTCGGTAAGACCGTCCGCATCGCTCTGACGCGCCCCATCCGTTCGCACGGACAGGTGCTGGGGGCGGCCAACGGCGCGGTGTGGCTGAAGAAGGTCGTCGAGCTGCTGGATCCCCCATCGTCCGGCCGGGGCGAGTTGATCGGTTCCTTCCTGGCGGCGCCCGACGGCAAAGAGATCGCCAGCCAGCGCGTCTTCGACCTCGCCTACGCCAAGCCCGGCGAGCCGGAAAGCTACGTCGCGCTCCCGGACGTCCGCTCGGCCGAGCTGCGCCGGGTGCTGGCCCAGGGCCGGCCGCAGGGCTACCTGGTCGATGGTCAGGACCTCTTCGTCTACTCGCGGCTAGCGGTGGAAGATTGGTACATCGTGCACCGCTACCGGCGCGCCGAGCAGCTCCACCTGGTCCGCTGACCTGGTCCGCTGACGAGAATTTCACCGAATGACCCATCCCCAGGCTGGGGACAAGCTGGGTGACGGGCGGGTACAAGCTCTGATCCGCCGGATTGAGGCGGCGTTCCGCGGGTGCCCAACGGGAGCAACCTGGGGATGGGTCGGGGGCGAGTTTGGGGACGACCACTGCACAGACTGTGGGGTGCCCCTGGAGATGCAGTGGACTTCGTGTGTTCAGGAGCCCTCTCGCCTACCTGCACAAGTGCAAAGCCGGAAGGAAGTTCAGGGCTTAGCCCGCGTGGGCGAGTCCTGGAGTCCCGAAGGCGCCTCGAGCGTTCGGTGCCCGCGCCCCCCTACTTTCCAATCTGACCATCATTGGTCCGTGTCGGGTTCGTTTCGAAGCGATCTGGCCCGAACCTTGCTCTGCCCAACTGGTAGGGGGTGGTGCGACACTTCGGCCCAAGAAGTTGTGGTTTTTGCTTGAACGGAGTAGCGGCTTGGGAGTAGACCGATGTCTCGCTCCTTCGTGGTCAGCCGGCCGCATCGCCCACGTGGCGAGGGTCGAAAGGGCGTGGTTCTCCGGGCGTGCAAACGCCGACCTTCGGTGAACCAGGCCCCACGAATCCGGGAAGTTCAGCTGGTCAAAGGAGCAGGGTCTGGGGGAGGGGTGCAACGCAGGCGCACGCCTGACCAGTGCCCGTTCGACCTCGTTATCCTGAACAAATTTTCACGTGATTTTCGAACAGTCGCACCTCAGAATCCAAGCCCCGTCCCGCGGGCTGCCCGTCTGAAAGGCGCCGAGCGCTCCCGTGCCCGCGCAGCTTTTTCTTTTCCATCCCGCCGTCCCGTCCAACCGCCGCCCGACCGATCCGAGCCCTGTCCGCTCGCAACCTGCTCATCCGCCGTCCGAAGAGGAGAATGCCATGACCGATTTCGTCACCGAATCCACGACCAGCACGACCAGCCGCGGCGGCAGCGCCACTGGTGCCCTCGGCGAGGGCTTGGGTCACACTCAAGACGTGGCTGGTCGGATTGGTTCTTCCGCGCTGCCTTCCGCGTCGGTTGCTGGAACGGGGAAAGGTCGCACCAGCAAGACGAAGACGGCCAAGGGCACCTCGGTCCGTACCTCCGCTAAGAAGGCCAAGGGGCTCGCGTTCGAGCGTGCCTTCTCGGACGGCGAAGTCCATCCCTACGATCAGATCGTCTGGGAACGCCGCCAGAGCGTGATCACCAACCCGGACGGCTCGGTGGTCTTCAAGATGGAGGGCGCCGAGATCCCGAAGGGCTGGTCGCAGCTCGCCACGGACATCGTGGTGTCCAAGTACTTCCGCAAAGCGGGCATCAAGCAGGGGTCCTTCGAGCAAGGCGCCATCGACGGGGAAACCAGCGTGCGCCAGGTGGTCACCCGCGTCGCTCGCACGATCCGCCGAGCCGGTGAGGACTTCGGGGGCTATTTCGCCACGAAGAAGGACGCCGACGCCTTCGAGGAAGATCTGACCTGGCTGCTCGTCAACCAGTACGGCGCCTTCAACTCCCCCGTCTGGTTCAACTGCGGCCTCTACGCCGAGTACGGCATCGAGGGCTCGGGCGGCAGCTGGGCCTGGAGTCCCCAGACGGACGAGGTGTTCGAGACGACCAACGCCTACTCGCGGCCGCAGTGCTCGGCCTGCTTCATCCAGTCGGTGCACGACGACTTGATGTCGATTTACGACCTCATCAAGTACGAGGCGCGCCTGTTCAAGTACGGCTCCGGCACCGGCTCGAACTTCAGCGCCATCCGCGGCAAGCAAGAGCGGCTGTCGGGCGGTGGGACTTCGAGCGGCCTGATGAGCTTCCTCGAGGTGTTCGACCGCGCCGCCGGTGCCACCAAGAGCGGCGGTACCACCCGGCGCGCCGCCAAGATGGTGTGCCTGGACATGGATCACCCAGAAATCCAGGACTTCATCGAGTGGAAGATGCGCGAGGAGAAGAAGGCGCACGCCCTCATCGCGGCCGGCTACCCCTCCGACTTCAACGGCGAGGCCTACCGCACGGTCTCGGGCCAGAACTCGAACAACAGCATCCGCGTCAGCGACGACTTCATGAAGGCCGCACTCAGCGGTGGCTCCTGGCAGACGATTGCTCGCACGACCGGAGAGGTCGTCGACACTCTCGATGCGTCTGCCCTCTGGAACAAGGTGGCCGAGGCCGCCTGGCATTGCGCCGATCCGGGCGTGCAATACGACACGACCATCAACAAGTGGCACACCTGCCCGAACACGTCGCGCATCAACGCCTCGAATCCGTGCTCGGAATACATGTTCTTGGACGACTCGGCCTGCAACCTCGCTTCGCTGAATCTCACCAAATTCCTCGACGAAGCGGGAAATTTCGATGTGGCCGGCTACCGCAGCGCTGTCGATGTGTTCTTCACGGCGCAGGAAATCCTGGTCGATTTCTCGAGCTATCCCACCAAGAACATCGCCAAGAACTCGCACGACTACCGGCCGCTCGGTCTGGGCTACGCGAATCTGGGCTCACTCCTGATGCTGCTCGGCATTCCCTACGACTCGGAGCGCGGACGCGCCATCTCGGGCGCGCTCACCTCGATCATGTGCGGGCGCGCCTATGCGCAAAGCGCCCGCATCGCCAGCAGCAAGGGCCCCTTCCCCGGCTTCGTCAAGAATCGCGAGCCCATGCTCGACGTCATGCGCATGCATCGCGACGCTGCTTACGCGGTCAACCGCGACGAATGCCCCGCGGCCCTGTGGCAGGCATCGGCCGAGGATTGGGACACCGCAGTACGGCTCGGAGAGGAATCCGGCTACCGCAACGCGCAGGCCACCGTGCTCGCACCGACGGGCACCATCGGCCTCTTGATGGATTGCGACACCACCGGTGTCGAGCCTGACTTCGCGCTGGTGAAGTTCAAGAAGCTGGCCGGAGGTGGTTACTTCAAGATCGTCAACCAGTCGGTGCCGCCGGCGCTCAGGCGGCTCGGCTACACCGAGCTGCAGACGCGCGAGATCGTGGCCTACGTCTCCGGGACGAACACCCTGCTCGGCGCCCCGCACATCAACCGCGCCAGCCTCAAGGACAAGGGCTTCTCGGACGAAGATCTGAAGAAGATCGAGAATGCCCTACCCGGTGTGTTCGAGCTCTCGCTGGCACTCGGGCCGTGGGTGGTCGGCAAGGACTGCTACGACCGACTGGGCATCAAGGCGGAGCAGATGGCCAAGCCTGGCTTCAACATGCTCAAGCACCTCGGTTTCACCGCGGCGCAGATCGAGGAGGCCAACGAGGTCATCGTCGGCCGCATGACGATCGAGGGCGCCCCCCACCTGGCACTCGAGCACTATCCGGTGTTCGATTGCGCCAATCGCTGCGGCAAGAAGGGTCAGCGTTACCTGGCGCCGATGTCGCACGTGCGCATGATGGCGGCCACGCAGCCGTTCTTGTCTGGCGCCATCAGCAAGACGGTCAACCTGCCGAACGAAGCCACGGTCGACGAGATCCGCGAAGTCTACGAGGAAGGCTGGAAGCTCGGCCTGAAGGCGGTAGCCCTCTACCGCGACGGTTGCAAAGCATCGCAGCCGCTGTCCACCTCGAGTGCCAACGCAGAGGACAAGGCCAGCGCTCGCAAGGAGGAAGCGGCAGAAGCTGCCTTGGCGGCCAAAGCGGTCGTGGCCCGTCCGGCCGTCCTGCCGCCGGCGCTTCGCCCCCATGGCCAGCGCGTGCGCCTGCCCAAGAAGCGCCGCGGCTTCACGCAGGAAGCTGCGGTGGGCGGCCACAAGGTCTTCCTCCGCACCGGCGAGTACGAAGATGGCTCGCTCGGCGAGATCTTCATCGACATGCACAAGGAAGGCGCCGCGTTCCGCAGCCTGATGAACTGCTTTGCCATGGCCGTCTCGGTGGGCCTGCAGTACGGCGTTCCTTTGGAGACGTACGTGGAGCAGTTCACCTTCACCCGCTTCGAGCCGCATGGACCGGTGAGCGGGCACCCGAACATCAAGTTCGCCACCTCGATCGTCGACTACCTATTCCGCGTGCTCGGCGTCGAATACCTGCAGCGCTACGACTTCGCCCAGGTCAAGCCCACCGAGGAGCCGAACGTGATCGAAGATCCCGGTGCGCGCGCACTCTCCAGTCCGGAAGGGTCGAGTTCGGAGGAGCAGGAGTCCCCAGTCGGCCTGATCTTGAACGGCCCGCCCAATGATGCGCGAGCGATGGCGAGCTACAACCCGATCAGCGAAGCACCCCACCAAGCACACGGAGCGCTCGATGCGCAGCTCGAGGACATGATGGGCGACGCGCCGGTTTGCGATGGATGCGGCCACATCACGGTGCGCAACGGCGCCTGCTACAAGTGCCTGAATTGCGGCAACAGCATGGGTTGCAGCTGAAGCAAGCAGCGCTCCGGCGCACAGCAGGAGCCACGCAGTACTAGTGCCAGACAGTATTAGGGCCACCCGGTGCGGGTGGCCCTTCTGCTTTGAAACGCCAGAGAAACCCGGGTAGTGGTGTTCTCCAGGGCCTGGACCAGGGGTGAGACCATGATCAAGCGAATCGCGATCAACACCGGCGGGGGCGATGCTCCCGGACTCAACGCCGTCATCCGTGCGGTGGCGCTGAGCGCGCTCAATCGAGGCTGGCAGGTGCTCGGCATCCGCAACGGCTACGAAGGCCTGCTCGAGGACGACCCGGAGCTCTTGGTGAACCTCGATCGAGAAGCAGTCCGCGGCATTGGCCATCTGGGCGGCACCATCCTCGGCACGACCAACCGCGGCGATCCGTTCAATTACCCGACCATCATCGATGGCAAGAAGGTCCCGACGGACGCGTCGGGGCGCCTCATCCAGCGTTTTCGCTCGCTGGGGCTCGACGCCATGGTCTGCCTGGGCGGAGACGGTTCCATGAGCATCGCCCACCGGCTCATGGAGCGCGGTTTGCCTCGTGTGATCGGAGTACCGAAGACCATCGACAACGACCTCAAGGGGACGAACGTCACCTTCGGCTTCGCCACGGCGGTCGACACGACCACCGACGCGCTCGACAAATTGCATTCGACGGCGCAGGCCCATCGGCGCGTGATGGTGGTCGAGGTGATGGGGCGGCACGCCGGCTGGATTGCGCTGCACGCGGGCATTTCGGGCGGCGCCGACGTGATTCTCATCCCCGAGGTCCCCTACCGACTCGATCGCGTGTGCGAGAAGATCAACGAGCGCTACGAGAGGCGCCGAGACTTTGCCATCGTGGTCGTCTCCGAAGGCGCCAAGGAGCTCGGGCACCACGAAACGTACAAGGGGGAGAAAGACGTGTTCAAAGAGCACGCGGTCCTCGGTGGCATCGGCGAGCGCTTGGCCAAGCAGATCGAGGCGCAGACGGGACACGAGTCGCGCTGCTGCGTGCTCGGTCACTTGCAGCGCGGTGGCTCACCCGTGGCCTTCGATCGGCTCTTGGCCCAGCGCCTGGGCTCGGCCGCGGTGCGCTACCTGGCCGAGACGGAGGACAGCGGCATGGTGTCGCAGCTCGGTGGAGAGCTCCACCTGATCCCGCTGCACGAGGTCACCGGCGGCACGCGCGGCGTCGACATACGCTCCGACACCGTCGAGACCGCACGGGACATCGGCATCTGCTTCGGCGACGAGCCGGTGGGCACGTTCTCGACGCGAGTCGGCACGCACGGCGCCAGCCGCAAGCCGCAGCTGGACTGAACGTCAGCCAGTGTCGTGCTGGAAGCCACCGGTGAGGGGCAAGAGGCCCGTGCTCGCCTCGAGCCACGCCCCCTCGCCCGCTTCGATCCGGCCGATGGCGCGGGCAAACCGCGGCCGTTTGCCCCGGGGACCCGCCGCAAGCAGGGCATAGTCCTCGCCGCCCTGGAGCATCGTCAGCACGGGATCGACCCCGAGCCCCCGCGCGGCCGAGACGAACGGCGGAGCCAGGAGTCGCTCCAAACGAGCGCGTTCGATCACGACCCGCACGCCGCTCTGACTCGCCAGGCGCGGGGCATCCCGACGCAGGCCGTCGGAGACATCCAGGCACGCGTGCGCCACGTTCGCGAGGCGCCGCCCTTCGGCCACGAGCGCCTTCGGCCGCCGGAAGGCGCTCACATAGGGGGCAAACGACCTTCTCTGGGCCAAGCCCGCCTCGAGCGCCAAAAGGCCCAGCCTGGCCGGCCCCACCGCCCCCACCAGCCAGAGCTCGTCGCCTGCTCGCGCCCCGCGCCGAAGCAGTGCGCGTCCGGGTACCTGCCCGAGGGCGGTGGTGACGATCTCGAGCCGCTCCCCGGCGGTCAGATTGCCGCCCACGATGGGGCAGCCGAGCTCCCGGGCCACGGTCGCCTGCTCGCGCGCGAAACGCCGGAGAAAGGCCGCCGTGAGCCACGGCGCCAAGGTCAGCTGGACCAGCGCCGCCGTCGGCTTGGCCCCCATCGCCGCCACGTCGCTGACCGCAGCGTGGAGCGACTTGTGCGCCAGATCTTCGGCGCTCAGCCAGGTCCGACGGAAATGCGCGCCCTCCATGCAGGCATCGATGGTCCATACCTGCTCGCCCTGCGTCGGTCGCAAGACGGCCGCATCGTCGCCAATGCCTAGGCGCACGCCGCGTCCAAGGTCCGGCAGCTCGGACCTGAGGATCGCGAGCGCCCGCGCTTCTGACAGGCCCCGCCTGGTCACGACTCGCGCTCGCCCCGGGCGACGAACACGGCCGCCACGAGGTCCCCCACCACGTTGAGGGTCGTGCGGCACATATCGAGGAAGCGATCCACGCCGAGCACCAGGCCAATGCCCTCGGCCGGCACGCCCACCATCACCAAGATGCTGGCGATCACCGGCAGGGACCCGGCTGGAACTCCGGCTGTGCCGATGCCGGCCAAAACGCAGATGACGACGATGACGATCTGCTGCACGAGCGTCACCTCGACGCCGTAGGCCTGTGCCAAAAAGAGCACCGTCACCCCCTCGAACAGCGCCGTGCCGTTCTGGTTCATCGATGCCCCGGCGGTCAGCACCAGGCGCGACACGTGCTTGGGCAGGCGCAAGTGCTCATCGGCAACCCGCAGGGCCGTCGGCAAGGTGGCATTGGAAGAAGCCGTGGCAAACGCGGTCGCTACGGCTTCACGGATCTCCGAGAAAAACTTGCGTGGACTCTTGCCGCACGAGGCCAGAATGACCGAGTAAACCCCGAACATCTGGAGGCCGAGCCCCAGCACGACGACACCGACGTAGAGCAAGATGGGCTGAATGGCGCCCAAGCCGAGGCGTGCGGTCGTGGTGAAGAGCAGCGCGAACACGCCGACCGGAGCCAGTTTGAGCACGCCACCGATGATGGTCAGGGAAACGTCGTAGAGGCCCTGGAAGAACGTCTGGAGCCGCAGCGCGGCCTCGGTCTTCGTGACCGAGAGGCCGATGCCGAACAGGATCGAGAACACGATCAATGCCAGCATGTCGCCGCTGGCGGCGGCGCGCAGCGGATTGTCCGGAACCATGCCGACGATGAGCTCGACGGGCGACATGGACAGGCTGGTCTCGGCAGCCGCTATCTTCGAGTTGCCTTGGGCCGCCACGAGCGCCGCTCGATCGACGCCGCGTCCCGGGCCGATTAGCGCCACCAGCATGACACCCAGCCCCACCGCCACGCCCGAAACCACCACGGTGTAGCCGAGCAGGCGCGCGCCCAGGCGCCCGAGCTGTTTGACGTCGATGGACGCGATGCCGAGCACGATGGCCGAAACCAACAGCGGAATGACCAGCATGAACAGCAAACGCAGGAAAATGCGCCCGACTGGCTCGGTTCCGTAGCGAACGACTCCGTCCAGCAGATTGCTGCCGGCGAGGAAGCTGCTCGACTGGAGGCGACTCGCGAGTAAACCGAGCGCACCGCCCAGGACCAGCCCGACGATCATGCTGCGATGCGGCGGCACCGTAGGCTCTTACTGCGGTGGACGTTTGCTGGGTAGGGTCACCAAAAACACCGTGCCGGAGGGCTGATTGCTGGCGATGTCGATCAGCCCGTCGTGCGCTTCCACCAGGCGCTTGACGATCGACAGCCCAAGCCCGGTACCACCCGCCTCTCGCGTCGAGCTCGAGTCGACCTGATAGAACGCGTCGAACACGCGATCGCGGTCCTCGACCCCGATGCCGATGCCCGTGTCGGCCACCGACAGCACCACGGCTGGCCGCCGCGCGGCGCCCATCAACACGGCGCCGGCCCCACCGGTGTCGCCCTGTGGCATGAAACCCGCTTGGGCGGCGATGGTGACCTCGCCGCCCGCCGGCGTGAACTTGATCGCGTTCTCGGTCAGGTTGAGCAGCACCTGCCGAAGGCGCGCCGAATCGGCGTAGAGCTCCGGCACTCCATCCGTGACCCGGGCCTGCAGCTTCACGCCCTTCTTCTTGGCGGTTGGCGCGAGCGTTGCCACGACGTCCAAGACCAGGTCGCCGCAACTCATCATGTCCTTGCGCAGGCTCATCGTCCCGCTCTCGAGCTTGGACAGGTCGAGCAGCGTCTTGATGAGGCCAAGCAGCTGCTCGCCCTTGTTGTGGATGGTCTCCACGAACTCGCGCTGGTCCTGGTTGATGTCGCCCGCGATGCCCTCGAGCAGCATCTCGCTGTAGCCGATGATCGAGGTCAGCGGAGTCCTGAGCTCGTGGGATACGGTGGCCAAGAAGTTGCTCTTGAGCCGGTCGAGCTCTTTGAGTCGATCGTGTGCGGCCTTCAGCTTGTCGTTCTGTTCGGAGAGCTCGCGAAAGTTTTCCTTGACCGACTCCAAGTGGAGATTGCTGGCCAAATGCGCCTTGAGCCCGCTGAAGGTCAGCACGGCCAGGGTGCTCTCCAGATGCTGAGCGATGCGCTCGACTTCGAGCGGCGCGAGCCGTGGCAGCTTCTTGAAATGCTCTTCCAGCTCCGTCGCCGGAAGTCCGTGGGCCGCCTCCAAGAGCTCGCTCGGTGGCGCCGTGATCTCCGGATCCAGGATGGGCCCCAGGATGGCCCGGCCCCGCACGCGCCCGTCGTACACGAGTGCTCGCGCCAGATACGTACCACCCGAAATACAGCCGACTCGCTCGGGAGAGCCAGGTTGCGGCGCCGCCCGCCGTACCCGATCGATCACCTTCTGCACCGCAAGGCGGCCGGGCAGGTGTCGATCCAAGAAGCCATAGAGTGTGGGTACACGGCGGGTGTCGGCCAGGAGCCGACCGCTCGTGCCGTAGATGCGCAAGGACACGCCGAACAGCTCCTCGAACGAGGACGCCATCTCGGCGAGCGAGGCCTGGTCGAGGATCTCGTCCAGGTCGTAGCGCTCAGCCAGCGTGAGGTCGCTCAGGCTCTTGAAGGCGTCGTTCACGTCTCACCTCCGACGCGAATCTTCGTCGATGAGAGCTTGCGGCGTCCCGCGACGGCCTTGCGCAGGATGTCCTCGAGGCCACTCGAATTGCCGAGCTTTTTCGCCATGTCGCCGACGAACCCGTCGCCGTCGAAGCCAAACTTCTCGCCCAACTCGTGCTCGCGATCGAGCGCATGCCAGGTGCGATGCAAGAGGCCGATGAACGACTCGACGACGCCTTCACCCCGCGTCGCCACGGCCAGGTACACGGGTTCGGTCCCCTTGCGGGCCATTTCCGCGATCTCGTCCACCGAGCGAGCCTCCGGCAGGTCGCGCTTGTTGAACTGGATGATGAGCGGCATTTTCTCGAGCGCGATGCCCTGAGCAGCCAGGTTGTCTTTCAGGTCGACGAAGGCCTCCGCGTTGGCATCGGTTTCGCCGATGCGTGAGTCCGCAATGAAGGCGACGCCATCGGCTCCTTGCACGACCAAGCGCCTGGTCGAACCGTGGATGACCTGCCCGGGCACGGTAAACACCTTGAGCCGCACCGACAGACCACTCTTGTCGACGTAGCTCAGCGGCAAGAGGTCGAAAAAGAGCGTGCGGTCGTCCTTGGTGTCGAGCGACATCAAGCGGCCCCTCGTCTCGCCGTCCGCCGCGGCATGCAAGGCCTGCAGGTTCGTCGTTTTCCCGCTGAGTGCAGGACCGTAGTAGACCAATTTGATGGTCAGTTCTCGTTTGACGAAATCGAGCTGCACGGCGTCGCGCCAGGGTAGCGGTTGGTTCCAGGCAGAGCCAGGTAGTCGCGGGTAGGTAACCTGGCGCTGGCCCGCCTTTCGGCGACGCCCGCGAGCTGCCAATCTGGGAGGCATGGGCCCGGCCGAGGTGACGTTCGATTCCGAGCCCGACGAGCTCGCCGGCTTCCGCAAGATCACTCACGTCTTGCCGCGCGAGGACGACGGCGAGCTGTGTGCCACCCTCGTCGCCTCCGAGCGCAGCCTCGGCGCCCGCGACCTGCCGGCGGTGCTCTACCTGCATGGGTTCGTCGACTACTTTTTTCAGACCCACCTGGCCGAGGCCTTCGAGCAGGCGGGTTACCGCTTCTTCGCCCTCGATCTGCGGCGCTACGGTCGCTCGCTCCGCCCAGGCAATCGACCCTGCTACGCGACCGCCGCAAGCGAGTACTTCGAGGAGATCGACTGGGCCATCGGCCTCATCCAGGCCAAGACGCCGCTCACCATCGTGGCGCATTCGACGGGCGGCCTCATCGCGTCCGTCTACGCCAAGCACGGACGGCGGCGTCACTTTATCGGGCGGTTGATCCTCAATAGCCCCTTCTTGCGTTTTCCGATCACGACGGCGCTCCTGAAGGCCAAGCTCGCCTTCGGCCGTCAGCTCGGCCGGATTCTGCCCAAGCTGGTGGTCCCCCAGGAGCTCCACGCGGTCTATGGCATGACCATCCACGCGTCCCAGCACGGCGAGTGGAGCTACGATCTCGCCAAAAAACCCCTGCGTGGTTTTCCGTTCTTCGCCGGTTGGAGCACCATGATCACCGATGCCCAGGCAGAGGTCGCGCGGGGGCTCGGACTCTCCCTGCCCATCCTCGTCTTGCATTCGGCGCATTCCCACACCTCGGGCCGCATCCCACAGCCCGAGGATTTTCGCTGTGACACGGTGCTCCGCGTCGAAGACACCGTGGAGCTCGCCGAGCGCCTGGGCAGTCGCGTCACCCGGGTGCCCATCGAAGGGGGCCTGCACGACTTGGTGCTGTCGCCTGCAGCCGTGCGAGGCCAGGTGATCGAGCACATGCTCGCCTTCGCGCGGGCCGACTAGTGGACCGTTGAGGAGGGTTCGAGGAGGGCACCGTCATCCAGAAGAGACCGCAGTCTTCGGCGTATCGGTCGCTTCGCTGACAACCGTTAGGATGAAGTCAGTCCAGTGAGCGCTTTTTCGTATGCGTTGACTGAACTGCTCGCGCCCCGGAAGAAGAAATCCCAGCAACCTTTCGGTCGCCAGGGATTTCTTCCTGTACGCCGCCGATTTGGTAGCGCCGCGGTCGTCCGCGACAGCAGGTAAGCTTCACCAACAGGTGATGGTGTCGACGACCTTCGAGGCCCGGTTGGGAGGTCGGACCGTGTGAACTGTATCCGAACACGAACCGAACCCTTCCTCGACACGGGCCTTGATCCACTGGACGTTCCTGGCGACCATCGCGGCGCGCGACCCGTCTTCAGTGCAATGCCCGTCGGCAGCGGTGATCCCGGAACTGTGCACGCCGAACTGCACACCGCTCACGGTGGGCCCCGCCGTTTGCAGGACCTTCCACGGACCTCCGGAATCGCCCGAGCAGCTGTAGGGATCGCCGGCGACCGGCGTGTACTTGATTGACCCGGGGTAGGTGAAGGCGTTGTTCGGGTAGTAGATGAGGGTGTCGAAGAGGCCTCGGCGCGCCCTGTAGTCGATCTGGGTGTCCGAGTAGTAGCCGTAGCCGTAGAGGTAGAGTGCTGCGGGCCTGTCCGCCTGATCCGTGGCCAAAGCGGTGACGTCGGTGCTGCGCGTATTCCACCATCCCCCTGTGCGTCGCAAAACCGCGACGTCGACGCCTATCTTGAGGCTGTCGTCATTCTCGTAGAGAAAGTAGGCACTTGGGACGTAAACCTTCATCGTCTCCTCCGAGCTGCTCAGGGATTCCCAAAAGGCTCCGGGGCGTTGATGCTGAACGTAGGCTTTCACCGTCACGGACTTCTGCCAGCCATCGATATAATATCCGCTGTCGAAGAAGCAGTGGGCGGCCAAGAGAATCGAGTCACGCGAGATGACCTGGCCACTGCAGCCCTCCGACGGAAAGGGCTCGCCGCGTGGATCGAGCGCACCTTCGATCGTGATGCGGACCGTTCCGCCACTCATCTCGGACGGACGGACCTCCCCGTTTTGGATCGACTGTTCCTTGCTGGCGGAAGCTTCGAGCTCGGCTTGGTCCAGGTGACCTTCCTCGAGGGGCATCGCGCAACCGTTCGCCCCCGCCATGACCAATACGCTGAGGGCCATCGTTGGACTAGCCAGAGATTTGGCCAGCATCAGATTTCTCATGCTGGCCCTACTAGTGCGCCCATTCGTATTGGTCCAGCTTGCGCTCTTCGACGCATCCCGGCACCGCGGCGGCGCCCACGACCGTGACATGGCCCGGTCGCCGCTAGCGGTCAGAAGGTCGTTTCAGCGGACGTGGCACGAACCTCGATGCTAGAGCGGGACATCCGCATCTTGGCGCCTAGGCCTGGCTGTCCGCGGCGTCCTCAGCGTGGCCGCGCGCTGGCACGAGCTCCACCCAACGCCTCCGCGCGTCATCGATGGCCGCCAGGACCCTGGTCTTCGCCGGCCCGCCGACCAGCCCTCGGCGCTCGACCGCAGCACGCGGATCCAGG
>Ga0247744_1000072_pt1 | contig 22697 bp, 17 predicted proteins | sample UWRJS154409C5_FD_180946 | JGI IMG/M metagenome (GOLD analysis project Ga0247744, IMG submission 180946) | Soil microbial communities from Arlington Agricultural Research Station in Wisconsin, United States - UWRJ-S154-409C-5 | ecosystem: Environmental > Terrestrial > Soil > Agricultural land... | reverse complement strand
GCGCAAGCGGCCGGGCACCAGGTACCGAGGAGGCGCCTGAGGCGCGGAGTGCGAGGAAGCCAAGCCACCATGAGTCGTGTATGAGTGGAGCTCAGCAGACCGAGCGCCAACCCCTACCGCGTATAAGGTGCGCGTGCTGGACCGGTCAACCGACCAGTTGCCGATTTTCATCATTTGTCACATCGCCTGCGGCCGTGAAATGTCGTGAAATAATCCGTGAAATATTTCAAATCTTGCGGCCTATCACAGATCGATCATTCATGACCCACTCCGCGCAACATATGTAGATCGCGCGTCGCGAGCCACCGGTCTGCCGGCCGCAGCCCATTCTCTGGTCGCGCGTCGGCCCAAGCGCGCGCGTCGCTCGCTTTTGCTGCTCGATGCGCCTGGTCTACGGCTCGACGATGAGCAGACCCGGCCCACTCCCACTCAGCACGCTCACGAACAGCTGGGTGGGGTGGTCGGCCAAAAATGCGACACCACCGAGCTGAGCCTGCTGGTCCGCCAGGAGCGCGGTCCCCGACGGGAAGGTTGGCCCATCGCTTTCTACCCAGCTGCCGTAGATCGAGTCCGCAGGCGGAACATGGCTGAGGTGGCGCGCGTCGTTCCAGAGAACGGAAAAATCTTCACCTCGCGCGGCCAGACGGAAGGTGCTTTGGTTCACTGATTCTGAGGACAAACGCAGCGGCGCGGTCGGATCAGCAGGCGACAGGTCCTCGCCCAAGCGCTGCGCAGCCGCGTAACCAAAAGTCCCCGCTAGACTGAAAGCCACCAAGAAGTCGTCGCCATTGAAGGCAATACCTGGAGAGCTCGCGGCACCGGCGAAGACAATCACGGGATCCTCCGCAGGAAATGCCGTCACCGTGCGACTCTGGGCAAGGAGTCCCCGCGTCGACTCGCCCGTGGGTCCCTCCCAAACGGCCACAAAACCCTCGGCGCCGCCCGCCAAGGAAACGCTCGAGATTTCGCCGGCGCCCAGCTCCTGGATGTCGCCGCGCACGCCGTCGGCCGTCGTCGCACGGATCTCGGCGCGCTGCTCGGTCGGCACGAGCCAGGCGATCGCCCAATACTCGGCCGCGAACGCGGGCACGGGTTCGGTGGCCCCGACTCCGCCAAAACCGAGCACGATGCCCTCGGGCGTGCCATCCGCCCCGAGCTGCCGAGCCCAGACGCCATCAGCGGTGGCCCAGGTCACCAGAAAGCCATCGCCCCGACTCGCCACGCGGACCCCGGATTTGGCGGCATTGTCCGTAGTATCGATGGCGATCTCGGGCCCCAACGCCTCACCGTCCGCATCGAGCAGCTGCCCGTAGAGATCCTGCCCGGGCGCATTGCGCGAATCGCTCCAAACGGCCAGAAGGACAGCGTTACCGCCACTCTCGCCACTCGCCAAGTCCGGAGCGGCGGCCGGCATGGCCTCGAGCGAGAGAATGGGGATCACCTCGTCCTGCCCCACGAGATCGCTGCCATCGCAATTTTCGTCGATGCCGTTGAGCACGACTTCACGCGCTAGCGGGTGCACGTCCGGCCGCTGATCATCGCAATCGTCCCCTGTTGGTTTCGAAAGATGGCCGTCGCCGTCGGCATCCTCTCCTGCCGCTCCTGTACCACCGCTAGCCCCGCCGCTGGCGCCACCACTCGAGGTTGGCGCACCGGCAGCACCGGCGCAGTCCCCTCCGGCGCACGGCGACGAGCCTCCGAGCCCACCTGACCTCGCGGCGTCAGAACCCGAGCAGTCTTGATCGATACCGTCGTCCGGAATGTCGTCCGCCGCGGGAAAAATGCTGGGATTTCCATCCTCGCAGTCGAGATCCTCGGGCCACCCGTCGCCGTCGCGGTCCAGTCCGAGCGGGGGCTCTGCGTCGCCACAGCCCCCCAAGCAGAGGCCGCCCAGGACGAACCAAGAAGCATGAGTGAGCCGCGTCACCCGACGCCCGCTACCAGCTGGCTCTCGGGCGAGCAAGCGGACACCAATCAGGGGGCCAACGGCTCTTTTCGGCACCCCCATCCCGACGAAAGTGCAGACTGGCCGGCGCGACCACAGGCCGTCACCCTCATGGGGCGACGGCCTGAGTCACATTTGGAGCAGCTAGTCTTCGCGCAGCCAGTCCTGCGTCAGCACGTAGTCGACGAACTCGCAGGTGGTGCCATCCGTCTCGAACTCGGAGGTCGTTCCGGTCAGGTGGGTCCCCAAGTCGCCCGGGTAGGCGGTGATGTCGTCCACGAGGAGGCCGCGTGCATCGCGTGTGTACACGGTGACGGCCTGGTTGTAGATGTCCTCGAAGTAGGTGAGCGTTCCGGAGAGCGCGTAGAGCCCGTCGACCAGGACCACCTGGGCGTCCGAGAGCACCGGGGCTGCGGCGGCCACGTAGTCCGTCGCGATGGTCGATGGGTCCGGCGTGATCTCGAGCGAGGTGGCGCTGTCGAGATCGGCCTGGCTGATGCCACGCTCAGCGCCAAACATGATGCCGGTCTCCCCTGGCGCGATGCAGGCGTCGCTAATCGAGGACAAGGACGTGCTGAGCTGAGCGTAGTATTGCTCACCGTCGACGACGGCGACCACCTCGCTGAAGCCCAAATAGACCGTGGGCAAGAACAGGCACTTCAGGTCAGCCGACTCGTTCTTGAGCTCGGCGTAGATCTTCAAGAGCGGGCCGCGTTCGTCCCCGTCTTCGATGGAGATCAGGTTGAAGCTGACGAGCGAGTAGTCCTCGGCGGGAATCAGGCTAACGGCAATGTTCGGATAGGGCGTGAGCGTCCCATCTGCATTCATCGATGCTGGCGGGCCGCACGTATCGGCCACTCCGTCCGGTCCGCTACCACCGCCGGTACCAGCCCCACCCGAGCCGAGAACGTCTCCACCGCCGGAGCCCCCCGTTTCGCCGTCTTGGCCGCCCGTGCCGGGACTGCTCCCGCCCGAAGCGCTCCCGCCCGTCGCATTGCCCCCGCCCGTGCCGGGCTCGTCGCCGCCCGTGCCGTCACCCATTCCGTCACCGCTCGAGCAAGCGAGCTGTGTCAGCACACCGATGGACAAGAGCACGTTCGTGGCAGCCAATCTCAAATGCATGTGTCGTCTTCTTTCGCGTTGAAGGGGCAAGAAAAGCCGGTCAGCAGGCGCAGGTATCCACCGACCCAATCGGCGGTTAGCCCTCCTGCTCGGCGCCCCCAGTGCAGACAAGCTTCCGCACTATAGTGGGCTCACGGTTATCTCTCAATACCGCTCGGGCACGCCGGCTGTTTCAAATCTGAAACAACGATAAGAGAGTCACGATAATTTCGCCAAGGCCGCGACGTGAGTGTTCCACCCCCGGGACGCATCATGGCTCCCCGCTCGGTGGGGCCAGGAGGTGATATTCGGCTGGGGCCTTCCTGGTAGCAGCGACGCGCGCGAGCTCTTCGGGCAGGGAATCGCACAGCTCGGGCTTTTGGGCGCACAGCTCTGACAGGAGCGCGGCGCGCGCATCGGGCGTTTGGGCGACGACGGCGAGGCGCAGGCGGGTGCGGACGGTTGCCTCACCTTTGGCCCTCACGTTCTGCAGGACGGCGCGGACGTCACCCGGACTGCCAGAAGTCCAGGCCAGGTCTTCGAGCGCTCGAGCGAGCAAAGCCTCGCCTGGGTCGGAAGGCGCCGCCGCGGCCCTTTGCTGGCTGAACCCGAAGGCGGCGCCATAGGCAGCGCCCAAGGTGAGCGCAGGCCCGACGAGCCACACGAGCCAACGCTTCATTCTTTCACCTGCCGTGCCATGGCTTCGAGCGTGCCGCGGTCGCAGCGCTCCCAGTCGAGCCGCTCACAGAGGAGTCGGGCCTGCTCCCAGTCCGGCACTCCGCGGTTCTCCAAGCCGCGCAGCGCCACCGCCAAGTCGAACACCTGACGGGCGGTCTCCTCGAGCGGCGCGCGAGCGGCGGCGACGTCCTCGGCGGTCGCCAGCCCTTGGCCTGCCAGTGCTCGGCCCACACGCCCCAGCGCGGTGGACGCCGGCGCGAGCCGTGCGCTCAGGATCCCGCCTGCCCCACCGAGGGCGAGCGCAGTCAGATAGACGAGTCCGACCTTGACCCACGCTGGAAGAGTGAAGGGTGGTCGCGTCATCAAAGCCGAGGGTAGGTTGCCTGGGCCGGGCCCTCCAGCTCAGGGATTCACTTGGCCCATTTCGAGTGTACGCTCGCGGGCCATGAGAGAGCGATTGGGGAGAGCTTTGGTTTGTGTGGGGATCCTGGGGCTGACGGCCTGTGACGAGCAGCCCAAGCCGGAAGCCGCGAAAGCGGCCGAGGTGAAGACGGCGGAGCCAGCGGCCGCACCGCCACCGCCGGCACCGGAGCCCGCGCCCGAGCCGGCAGCGGCCAAAAAGCCCAAGAAGACCCTGGCCGACTGCGACAAGGGCAGCAAGGTCACGCTCGACAGTGCTGGTTCGAGCAGTGCCGAGTTCGAGGGCGCAATTCGCGTCAAGGCGCAGAAGCCGGACGGGGACCTGACGACTGCGGATCTGAAAAAGCTGCGCTCGCTCAATCTGTCGCGCGTCCAGCTGACCGAGCTCGACGTGTGCCTGTTCCGCCACATGACGGAGCTCAGAGAGCTGTTCATCGGCCCGGGTGAGATCGACGACCTGTCCTCCATCGCCACATCGACCAAGCTCGAGTCCCTCGGCGTCTCCGGCAATCCGATCACGGACCTGTCCCCCTTGGCCAAGATGACCAAGATGGACCGGCTCGACCTGGCTCACACCAAGATCAGTGACATCTCCGCCCTGTCCTCGATGAAGGCCATGACCGAGCTCAACATCGATGACACCCAGGTGACGGATTTGAGCCCGCTCAAGGACCTGACCAAGCTCGAGCGCCTATCTTTGAAGAAGACGAAGGTGAGCGACGTCAGCGCCCTGTCCGAGCACAAGCTGAAGTTCGTCTACGTCGGGGAGAGCCCGCTCGCGGACGAGAGCAGCAAGACGGCAATCCTGAGCAAAAACGGGGCGAAGATCATCGACGAGTGAGGGGGGAGCCCGCTTTTTGGCTCTTTTCTGGGCGCCCGAAGCACCCGCGGGCTAGACTGGCCGGCATGGTCTTCCGTCCTTCCTACTTCGCGGCCTGCCTGGTCGCCTTGCCAGCTGTGCTGGCCGTGGCCTGTGGTGGCCAGACGACGCCCGGCTCCTCGAACGAAGGCAAGGACGCTTCGTGCACCGAGCTCTGCGAGCAGGCGGCCCTGTGTGGCACCGAAACGGACGTCAGCGCGTGCGTGGAGTCTTGCACGGACAACGAGCTCGTCAGTCGAGCCGGGCAAGAGCTGCTCACCGATTGCACGTCCAAGGGCGAGTGTGAAGAAGTCAGCACGCTCGAGGCCGCAGCTTGCCTCGAGGATGGCCTGTTCGACTTGCCGGTGACGCAGGCCCAGGAGGACTTCTGTCGCATCACGCTCGGAGACCTCGCCGAATGTGGAGGCAATTCCCTGGCCGATGGCGACGTCGACACCTGTTTGTCCGGGGTCGCGCTGCTGTCGGACGAATTCATCACCGACCTGAGTGAGTGCACGGAGCGGCGCACTTGTGACTTGGTGAACCTGTGCGCGGGCCTGAAGCTCGTGACCGCAGTCGACGAGGAACAGCTGCAGGCGCTCTTGGATTCGAGCGCAGCGATGGGCGACCTCGGCGGGCTGGGTGCACTCGGCGATCTGTTCGGCTCGCTGCCGGACCTGCCCGCCATGGGCGGCGCCGGCCCCAACTGACTGCAGCCTTAGCCAACAACGCGGCGGTGGGGGCTTGCCCTGGTGGCGGCGGGTGGCATTCTCCCCGCCCCTCCCATGGCCAAAGACGACTTCGCCTCCCTGTTCGACGCTCCTGGTAACACGAAGCAACGTCAGAGCGCGCACTTCACGCCTGGGCAACGCGTGGACGGCACGGTGCTAGCCATCAGCGGCGGGCTGGTCATCGTGGACATCGGCGCCAGCGCGGACGCCACCATCGAGCTCATCGAGTTCGACGAAAAGGTGGTGAAAGTCGGCGACCGGCTGCAGGCGACCATTGCCGAAGCGCGGCGTGAAGGGTCCAAGCTCACCCTGTCCCTCGGTCGCGGCGGCTCCAACGTCAGCGCGGATGTCCTGCGCCTCGCGAGCGAGGGCGGAACTCCCGTCAGCGGCACCGTCACCGCGGCGGTCAAGGGGGGATTCTCGGTCGATATCGGCGGAGTCCGCGCCTTCTGCCCCATCTCGCAGATCGACCTGACCTACGTGACGACGCCCGAGGTCTACGTCGGTCAGACGCTCGACTTTCGCGTGGTCGAGTTCAAGGAGGGCGGGAAGAACGTCGTCGTCTCGCGGCGCAAGCTGCTCGATGAGCAGCGCAAAGCCGACCAGGTCCGGCTCGCTCAAGATCTGCACGTCGGCAGCGTGGTCAATGGCACCGTGCAGAGCCTCAACAAGCACGGCGCGATCGTGGACATCGGTGGCATCGACGGCTTCATCCACGTCTCGGAGCTGTCGCAGAGTCGCGTCGCCGGCCCCGAGGACGTGGTGCAGGTCGGCGATCCGGTGACCGCTCAGGTGCTCACCGTCGAACAAGGCGACCGCGGCCTCAGCGTACGCCTGTCCCTGAAAGCCCTCGCGCCCAAGGCGGCGCCGCCGGCTGGGCCACCGCCGGACCAGGTCGTCCAGGCCGAGGTCGTCCGCCACGTGGGCAACGGCCTGATCGTGGCCACAGCCCACGGTGAAGGCCTGGTTCCGACGCGAGAGCTGGCCCTGCCGCCCGGTGCGGACCACCGCCGGACCTACCCAGTCGGCCGTAAGCTCGACGTGGTCCTGGTCCACCGGGACGCGGCGACGGGACGGCTGCGCTTCAGCGTCGACAAGGTCGAAGACGTCGTGGAGCGCGCCAACTTCCGGGACTTCGGCCAGCAGGCACAGAAAGGCGGCTCCCTCGGCAGTCTGGGCGAGCTCATGCAGGCGAAGTTCGGCGGCTTGGTCGCAGCCGCGCCCACCAAAGCCAGCCCAGAGGCCAGCGCGCCCGCCAAAGCAGCCCCGAGCGCACCAGCTGGTGTGACGCGGCGTCGCTGAACCGATGGTGTCCGTCGCCGCGGGGGTGCAAGCTCGGGACATGAGCGACTCCGAAGCCCTGGCCGACAAGACCTGTGTCCCCTGTCGTGGGGGTGTACCTCCGCTCACGGAGAAAGAGTACGCACCGCTGCTCGCCGAGCTCGACGCTTGGCAGGTCGTGGGTGGTCACCACCTGGTCAAGGACTTCCGCTTCGCGGATTTCCAGGCCGCACTCGGGTTCGTGAACCGCGCCGGGGCCATCGCCGAAGAGCAGGGCCACCACCCCGAAATCACGCTCGGTTGGGGTCACGCCAAGGTGGAGATCTGGACGCACAAGATCGACGGCCTGACCGAGAGCGACTTCGTCCTGGCAGCCAAATACGACCGGCTGGTTGCCTGAGAGACAGGCCGCTATAAGGGCGGGCCTCGCCCATGAACTGGTCCGCGCGACTCGACGCTCCCAAGCGCCTCATCAAGCAGCATTGGCTCGACATCGCGCTCGTGCTCGCGGTCGCCACGGTGACCCTGCTCAGCCGCTGGGCAACGCTCGAACCGATCGAGCTCTCGGGTGACCCCCTCGACTACTGGTTCTTCGTCAAGTCGTGGTTCTACGGCGGAGAGTTCGGCAAGCTCGACCACCACGACGCGCGCTTCGGCATCCACATCTGGCTGTTCGTGGTGCAGCTCGTGTGCGGAGAGTCCGCAGAAAACACCTACATCGCCCCGCTCGCGGTTTCGACCATCGTCAGCGTGCTGACCTACGTGCTCACCCGGCAGCTGTCCTCTCGGGCGGCCGGCGTGCTGGCCGCCTTTCTGGTGATCGAGTTCGACGCCTTCGTCCGCTTGTCCTCGCAGATCCGGCCAGAAATGTTCGGTGCGATGTACATCTTGGCGTCGAGCATCGCCCTGGTGGCCTACGGCCGGGCCGCCCCGGAGCGCAGGCTGGTCCCGTTCCTGTGCGCCACGGGGTTTTTGGTGCTCGGCTACCTGACTCGGCTCGACAACCTGCTGTTCACGCCGGCTTTCCTGCTGCTCTTGTGGCAGGGCCAGCGTCGCTGGCGCGACGTGCTGCTCTTCGCGGGGCTGCTCGTGGCCGGGTTTTTGGCGGAGACGCTCATCCACCTACTCCTGGCAGGCGGCTCCCGGCTCAGCGCAGAGGTGCCACGAGGCTCGGGCGCGCCCATCACCGAGTACGCCCGGGTGCTCGATCGCGTGACCAAGTACCTCGAGGATTCCGGCAAGCTGATCTTCTACCCGTTCATTGCCAGCGCCCCGGCCCTCTTGGCCATCACGAGGGGGACCAAGAACGCTCACGCCGGGCGGGTGGTGGCGCTTTTGCCCCTGTCCTTCCTGGCCCTCGTCATCTTCGGCATTCGCAGCATCGACCCGATTCGGCCGTTCATGCCGATGAACTCACGCTACCTCGATGGCGCCGCTCCGCACTGCATCATCGCCACGTCGATCGTGCTCCAGCAGGGTGTCGCCAGCCTATTACCCCGGGCTAGCCGGTTCTGGAGTCGGCGCACCACCGGCATCGTTTCGCTGCTCGCGACCGTGGGAGTCCTTTCTGGACATGCGGTCGGTGCCGTCCGCGCCATCGAACGGCGACCGGCCGGAGCACACCCGTTTCGCGAGGCGCGCCGGCAATTCCTCCTCCTCTCGGATGCCTACGAGCGTGGGCTGCCGATCATCGGTCCAGCGGACAAGACCATCAAGCTGGGCAGAAAGCGCATCCCCCGCTCACCCCCCATGCACTGGGCCTACAAGGGCTTCGTGCGGAGCGACCTCTTGCTCAACGAACGCGGGAAGCTCACGAAGTTCGACTATCGTTTGACCAAATCGATGTCAGCCGATTCCCGTACCGTGTACCTGCCGCGCGATCTGTCCCGGGCGGAGGTGGCGGACGCCGCTCGAGACCGCACTTGCACGGTGACGCTCGCTCGCCGTGGTCGCTTCGTCGACATTCGCGGCAATCACACCGCGCTACCCCCCCAGTGCAAGGGCCTGCGGCGGGGCAAGAAGCGTTGAGCCCCCGCGACTGGTTGCCCGCCGGCCACCAGAGATACGATGCAGCATATGCATCCTATCCCTCGCTCGGCGCTGGGGCCGTGTCTACTTGCCTCGTGCGTGCTGGGCGCATCTTCGTGCAGCGGTAGCAACGTCAGCGGTCCGGACGGCGACATCGCGACGCCCTTGCCGGAGGCGTCCTGCGCCACGGAAGGCGGCAGCGCCGACGTCGCGGAGCCCACGCTCGCCTGGACGTTCGAAGACTCGTGGCAGGAGGCCTGGCTCGGCTCACCCGCCATCGTCGACTTGGACGAAGACGGCACCCTCGAAGTCGTGGCCCCGCGCGGGGAGACCCTGAAGGTCTGGAGCGCAGACGGGACGCTGCTCCGCGTGCACGAGAATTTCCCGGGGCGGATTTGGGCGAGCCCAGTCGTGGCCGACCTGCGACCGGACCTGGACGGGCTCGAGTACGCAGTGGCCTCCCGGGGCGAGATCCACGCCTTCGCCGCGGACGGCGAACCCTTGGCTGGCTTTCCTTTCTCGTGGCGGGACGAACTGCGCGCCCTCGCCGCTGGCGACGTGGACGACGATGGAGATCTCGAGCTCGTGACCGTGACGACCAGTGACCTGGAGGAAAATGGCCAGGTCGACATTCTGCTGGCCATCCAGGGCGACGGCGGCACGGTGAGCGGCTTTCCCCCCAACACCACGGGCGCCGCTGGCTGCACGGACGCGTGCTACGTCCACGCCGGCTTCGATCAGACTCTGGCCCTCGGCGATGTCGATGGCGACGGTTCCACCGACATCCTAGCGCCGCAGGACAACGCCTACGTCAGTCTGCACGACGGCACGGGACGCGCCTTCGACGCCAACTCGATGTTCGAAGACCGCGACAAGTACTCGGGCATTCGGTTCCTGCTCGACTACGACCTGGCAAAGCAGGGCTGGGCGGAGGACGAAGCGACGGCGAACCAGGCGCACTTCACCAACTCGGCCCCCGCCATCGCCGATCTGGATGGCGACGGCCAAAACGAAATCATCCTGCTCGGCTCGGTCCAGAACGTCGCCCAGGACGATCGCGAACGAGGCGTCGTCGTCTTCGTCACTGGTCCCGATGGCGCACGTCCCGAGGCCTGGGAGGTCCCCTTCCACGCGAGCGAGTACCTGGGCGGCCTGTGGGACCTCGGTGACAACATCGTCGCGGCCACCAACCAGATCACCGTCGCCGATCTCGATCCCGAGTCGGCCGGACCGGAGCTCGTGTTCGCCGGTTTCGACGGCCGCATTCACGCCGTCAGCGCCGACAACGAAGAGCTCTGGCGCACGACGTACACGACCTCGAGCACGACGCTGACGGGCGGCGTCTTGGCCGTGGACCTGTCGCGCGACGGGCGACCGGAGCTCGTGTTTTCCACCTATTCCACCCAGGACGACCAGAGCGCGCTCTTCGTGCTCAGTGCGGGGGGAGAGATCCTGCATCAGGTGCCCTTGTCGGGACGCGGCGCCATGCCGGTGCCCTCCATCGCCGACCTGGACGATGACGGCACGCTCGAGATCTTGATCAGCCTCAAGGACTCGGCAGACGACGTGGAACTCGAGGCCTACTCGGTCTCCGGCTCCGCCGACAATTGCCTCTTGTGGCCCACGGGGCGCGGTAACGTGTGGCGCACGGGCACGGTGACCCTCGAGTAGTCAGGACGAAATTGAGAGGCCTGACTGGAAACCTCGAAGACCTGACTGAATCCACCGGCGCGCGGGTACGCTGACGTCTGGATGATCCGCCGAGCGGCAGGGTCGTTTGCTTTACCCACTCGGGTTTCGTGCCAGGCTCCAAAAACGTGCTGCGCTTGCCCCAACTCACCCGCGTCGCTTCGGCGCTCGCCATGGTCCTTCTCGCCAGCTGCGGACACCTCGGCATCGACCTCGAGGGTGGCGCGATCGCCATCATCGATGACGGAACGAACGACGGCACGGGCGCGACGTCGACCGGCGGGACGACCAGCAGTTCGGGCGGCGACGGTGCGGACTCCGGAGGGTCCGGCGCAGCAGCGGGCGGCGGCGAGCCCGCGGCGGACGGCGGGACGGATTCAGTGGGCGGCGGCGGAGGCAACCCGAGCGTTGGCGGAAGCGGCGGGACCGGGACCGGGACCGGGGGCGACGGCACGGGGGGCGACGAGAACTGCGGCGGGATCACGGACGTCGACTTCGGTCTGGTCGGTTGGGCGGCAGAAGGCGACGGCACGACCGGGGGGCAGGACGGAACCACCGAGGTTGCCTGGAGCGGCAGCCAGCTCCTGGAGCTCTTGGCCGGCAAGGACCCACAGACCCCGCTGACCATCCGGGTGGTCAGTACCATCACCCCGGAGAACACCGGCGACGACAAGATCGACGTCGCCGACGTACAGGACGTGACCATCGTCGGACAGGGCGATCAGGGCGTGTTCGAAGGTATTGGCCTGCGCGTCATCCGCGCCAAGAACATCATCCTCAGAAACCTCCACATTCATCACGTGAACACCGGCGAGCTCGATTCCGTGGGCTTGGCGGGACCAGCCGACCACATCTGGGTCGACCACTGCGAGTTCGATGCCGAGTTCCAGGGCGCGGCCAAGGGCACTTACGACGGCCTGATCGATGCCAAGGGGACCGTCGCCTACGTGACGTACTCCTGGAACTACATCCACGACACCTGGGATCCCCTGCTCGTCGGCAGCGAGGAGATGGACAAGTCGGACCGCAAGCTAACGATGCATCACAACCGCATCGAGAACGTGGATTCGGGCGCGCCGTCCTACCGCGGGGGCAACGGCCACATCTTCAACAACGTCTACAAGGACGTCGCCACCATCGCCATCAACACCCGCATCAAGGCCTGCCTGCGCATCGAGAACAACGTCTTCGAGAATGCGATCAATCCCTGGGCCAGCGCCTTCAGCCCCAGCTTGGGGGCCGTCGACGTCCAGTGCAACGACCTCGACGCCACGTCGGTCTTCGAGTTCTCGAGCCCGGACATCTCCATGGCTGAAACGTGCGAGGCGACGATCCCCTACGACTATGCCGACTTCCTGACCGAGACGGGCTCGGTCGCGACCGTCGTCACCGAGAACGCCGGGTTCGACAAGCTCGACGACCCAGAGGACTACTGGCAGGGCCGACGCTGGAACTGATTCTCACTCGGGCAGCGGGACGGTAACGCCTTGCCCCGCCAGCTGCCCACACGCCGCCGCCACGTCGGCGCCGCCGCTGTAGCGCACGTGGCAGCCAACGCCGCTGGCGAACAGCGCCGTCCGGAAATCCTCGAGCACGCTGTCCGGGCTACGCTCGAAGGGCAAACCCGGCACGTGGTTGTAGGGGATGAGCGAGATGCGCGGCGGCTTGCCGGCTCGGGAGCGGAACTCTTTGGCCAGCTCGGCCAAGGCGCGCGCGTCCGCTTCGGAGTCGTTCTGGCCGCGCAGCAGGGTAATGGCCCAAAGGGGAGCCAAACCAGTCAGTCGTGCGTGCTCGACCGAGGCGTCGATGACGGTGGCGAGCGGATGCGCGCGCTCGATGGGCAGGAGCCTCCCGCGCGCGGCCGGGTCGGCCGCGTGGAGCGACAAGGCCAGGCGCACCTTGGGCAGCTGGCGCCCCAGGCGCACGATACCGCTCGGTAATCCAGAGGTGGACACGGTGATGTTGCGCGCGTCGATGGCCAGGGCCGATGGCTCGCACATGACCTCGATGGCCTGAATGACGGCATCGAGGTTGGACAGCGGCTCCCCCATGCCCTGGAAGACGACGCCGTGAATGCGACCGGCGAGCTCATGGCGGCGAATGCTGGTGCGCAGGGCATGCACCTGGGCGACCATCTCCCAGGCCTCCAGGTTGCGGGACAGCCCGAGCGTACCCGTCGCGCAGAAGCGACAGGCGAGCGCGCAGCCGACTTGCGAGCTGATGCAGGCGCTGTAGCGACCGGCGCGTTCGAGCGGGATGCGGACGGCCTCGAGCACACGAGCGTCCCAGGTACCGAGGGCCAGCTTGACGAACGGATCGAGCTGGCTCCGTTCTTCGCTGAGCAGGGCGAGATCGGCATGCAGGGCCTTCTGCCTCAGCTGCTCCAGGCTCGTGCGCCGCACCTGGTCCAGAGGTCCGTCGATGCGCTCACCGCGGTGGACTGCCGCCACGATGCGCCGGGCCTCGCTGAGGTCGAGCGCCGGCAAGAGCTCGACCAGGCGCTCGGGGGACAGGCCGAGCAGCACCGGACGGGTCGGTCGATCCGCGAGAGGGAGAACGCGGTCCATCAGCCGGCCAAGGGCGCCACGACCTGGCGCAGGACCAGATCGCGCACCGTGTCGCGCAGGGTCTCCCCAGGATCGCGAGCGGAGAAGCCGAGCTCGCGCTCCGCTTTGGCGGCACTCGCGTACCAGAAGTAGCTCGAGAGCTCGACCTCGAGCCGCTCGATGGGCGCGCGTCCGCCGAGGCGCCGGATGGCTCCCTCGTAGACGGAAAACAGGCCGAGCGTGAGCTCCCGGCTGGGTGGCGCCACCAGGCGCGGTGCCTTCACGCCCGTGAGGCGAGCCAGGCGACCGAAGTAGGCGGCGAAGGTGAGGTTGGCGGCATTGAGGATGTAGCGCTCGCCGGCGCGCCCCTTCAGAAGGGCGAGCACCGTGCCCTCCGCTGCGTCGCGCACATCGACGAGCGCCAGGCCCCCGCGCGGCGTGACCGCGAACGAGCCTTCGATGAAGCGCCGCACGTCCTGGGTGGATGATTCGCGCAGATCGCCGGGACCGAGCAAGAGGGACGGATTGACGACCACCACCTCGAAATCGGGCCCCGACTGCTCGAGCGCCGCGCGTTCCCCGTAGTACTTGCTGCGGTAATAGGGCCAGGCCGCAATGAGCTCGAGCGGCGAACCCGAGGTCTCGTCGTCGATGTGCGCGCTGTCGCGACTGACGGCGATGGTGCCACTGGTGCTGACGACCACCACCCTTTTGACTCCAGCCGCGCGCAAACCGGCGAGCGCAGCCTTGGTCCCTTCCACGTGCAAACGGTGGAGCTCCTCCGCATCGTCCGGATCGCGCGACACGCGACCAGTGCACAGGATCGCATGGGTGGCGCCTTCAGCCGATTCGGCGACGGCTCGAGCGTCCAGGACGTCGACGGGCGCGACCTGCATCGTCCTCCCGTCGAGGTCCAGCACACCGCCACCACGCGACGTCGCCAGGAAGTCGACCTGCCCTTGGGCGAGCGCGGCAGCCACGTGCCGACCGAGAAAGCCCGTGGCCCCGCCGAGCCAAACCTTCATTCGGCGGCGCTCCCCGTGCCCTGACGCAGCACCGATGTCGGCACGTTGAGCTGGAAGAGCTTCTGCAGGGTGAGCAGGTGGGCCACGTTGTTCGTCTTGATTTGGCCCGAAACGAAGTCGGCCGCGCCGGGTATCCACGCTTCGCGCACGATGCGCTCGAAGGCTCCGGGCGTGGTTTTGAGCACGCAGTCGGCCACGTCCACCGTCTTGCCGCGCGAGATCTCGACGTCCTGCCCGGTGGCGCGCACGGTCCAGCGTTCGTCGCCGATGGAGAAGTAGTAGCTGACCGGCGCCTGGACCGCTCCGGACACGAAACGCTCTTCGAGCTCGGCGAAGACGCCCGCCAAGCCCGGTTCGTCCGGGACCTCGCTCCGCCGGAGCTCGGCTATGTCGAGCGTCTCGAGGTCGAGGAGCGTGCCGCTCGCCAGCGCTTGGACGGCGCGCTCGGCGATCCGCGACACGACCCGCGCCGCGTCCATGCCGGAGAGGCCGGCCGTGAGCTGTCCCAGGCGCTCGATCGAGAGCGGAGGCCCGATGTGGGCCGACAAGCGCCGACTCTTGAGCACGCGCGCGCCGCGCGGCAGCGCCTGGAACGACCCGGCCAGCCACACGGGCAGGATGTCGACGTGGTGATGCAGGGCCAAGTGGCCCACTGCCGGCTTGAACGCCTGCAAGGACCCGTCCGCCGAGCGCGTGCCCTCGGGGAAGATCAGCACCGTCTTCCCCTCGGTCAGGATTTCCCCGGCGCGGCGCAGGGCCGAGCGCAGGGCTCCGGTGCGCGGCATCGGCTCCAGGTTCGACAGCTGCTCGAAGAACACGCGCTTGAGCGCTGGTCCTTCGAAGAAGTAATCCTGGGCGGCCAAGGTCACCATGCCGTCGCCGTATGTACCGAGGGCGTGCTTGACCAGCCCCATGTCGAGGTGACTCGTGTGATTGGCCACGACCAGCGTCGGCCGGTTGTGCGGAATGAAGGCGCGACCGCGCACGTCCGTCTTCATCAGTCGCGAGTAGAAGGACTCCGCGCCGCGCCCGAGCCAGGCCATGGCGGCCTCACGCAGCGGTTCGGGGATCTGAAGATCGGCGTCGCTCGCTTGCTCGACGTGGCCCGTCAGGGACGCAGACGGGGCCGCACGGGACTCGAGGGCCCGACTGAGCTCGCCCACCGTCTGCGCTCGCGCCAGCAGCTCTGCATCGAGGGTGCGCCCCAAGCGGGTCTCGAGCGCCGACAGGAGCTCGAGCGCCATGAGCGAGTCGAAGCCGAGGTCACCACGCAGACTCAGGGCCGGGGTGATGTCGGCGGGGCGGCGGCGGGCGAGATTCGCCACCGCGGTTTGCACGATGCCGGCCGTCTCGCCGACCTTCTGCCCTAGGGCGCCCCGCGTCTCTGCCTTTTGGGCGCGCACGATGGCGGCCGCGACCAAGCTCCTTTTGATTTTCTTGGTGCTCGTGCGTTCGAAGGGCTCGTCGAAGAGCTCGACGATCGAGGGCCGCTGCGTCAGAGGCAGCGCCAGGAGCGCCCGCTCGAGCGCATCCCGAGCGCCGGCGCGTCCGTCCGCTCCATCCGCGTCGCGTTCCACGACGGCGGCACAGGCCAGCCGCTGTCCACCTCGTTCGTCGGGAATGCCGACCACGCAAAGCTCGCGAACATGGGCGAGCGTGCCCAAGCGGGCCTCGACGTCCTCCGGATATACGTTTTCGCCGGACGAGGTCACCACCACGTCTTTGGCGCGACCAACCAGGGTGAGCCGTCCGCGCCCGTCGAGCTTGCCGAGGTCGCCCGTGTGCAGCCAGCCGTCCTCATCGATCGCCTCACGAGTAGCGCCTGCGTCGTCAGCGTAGCCGATCATGACGTTGGGTCCCCGGGCCAGCACTTCGCCGACGCCCTCGGCGTTGGGGCTCTTGATGCGCAGCTCGACCCCGATCACCGGCTCCCCCACACTGCCCGCGCGCGCCTTGGGGCCGCCCGGCGCAACCGTGAGCACCGGTGCGGATTCGGTCAGGCCGTAGCCTTCGGCCAGGTGCAGGCCCAAGCCCTGGAACAGGGCGTGCGTGTCCTTGCCGAGAGCAGCACCGCCGCTGACGAGATAGCGCAGCTGCCCACCCAGGCCCTGATGCACGGCACCGAACAGCGCCCGGCCCACGTCGATGCCCGTCTGCTTACCGATGGTGCGGCTGAGCTCGACGGCGATGTCGAACGCCCACTCGGCCAAGGGGCCCTTCTCGGCCACTCTGCTCGTGATGCGGCGTTCGAGCGCCTCCCACAGGGCCGGGACGCCGATCAGCGCCGTGGCTCGTGAGGCCTTGAGCCCGTGCTCCAAACGCTCGCCCGAGACCTCGTCCAAGTAGACCACGCGCGCCCCACGCGACAGCGGCAAGAGCAGCCCGCATGACAGCTCGAAGGTGTGATGCAAGGGAAGCACACTGAGCACCCGATCGCCGGTGTCCAGCGGGAACAGAGGCGCCAGGGAGGCTACGAGCGAGGTGATGTTCTTGTGGCTGAGCATCACGCCCTTGGGCGTGCCCGTGGTGCCACTCGTGTAGATGAGCAGCGCGAGATCGTCGGGTGCTAGAACCTCTGCCCGAAACTCGACCGGAGTGCGCTCGAGGCAGGCGCCGAGATCCAAGGCTCCGAGCTCGAGCTCGCTCGGGAGGCGCCGCGCCACGGCCGGATCGGCGATGAGGAGGCGCGCTTTGGAGGCGCGGGCGATGCTGTCGATCGATGCTGCGTCGAGCGCTGGGTCGAACGGCACCACGGTGGCCCCGGCATACAGGGTGCCGAAGAGCCCGACCGGCCAGGCCGGATGGTTCTTCCCGGACAAGAGGACCCGATCGCCCCGGACGATGCCGCGTTCGCGCAGCCGCGCGGCCAAGGTCAAGGCCGAAAGCCGCAGGTCTCGATAGGAGAGGCGGCTCAGCCCTTCGGGCTCCGTGCGTTGCAGCGCCACCTTGAGCTCGTGCCGCACCGCCATGTCGTCGAGCAAGCCGGTGAGCGTTTCGTGCGCACGGGGCGCCTTGGGCTTGCGCTTGAGGCGCGCCTCCATTTCCGGAAACACGTGGCGCTCGAGGGCCGGCACGTGCACGTCGAGGAACCAGGCGCGCCAGTCGAGCGCTTCGGGGTACCAAGGGATGAGCGCGCGATCGCTCTCGGGTAGACGGGCTTGTGCGTGGCGGACCGCCGCCGCGCTGAACACGTAGTGGTATTCCGTGACGAACGGCAAGAAGGTGTCCATCACCCGCGCGATGCGCTCCTGCTGCTTGCCGAAAGCGTCGAGGCCGCTCTTGGCGCTACCGAACAAGCGGCTGAGCGGTCCCACGGCGGCTTTTTCGGCCAGGCCAGACAGTGCCCGTGCACCGGCCGCCAGCTTGTGCGGACCGAACGCGTCGTATTCTTTGCGGGTGAGGAGCGCGCTCTCGTAGCGAGCCTGCAATGCCGAAAGCAGCAGGCCGCCCTTGCCCGTGCGCTGGTAGTACGTGCGCTTGTAGAGGCCCGACAGCTCGAAAAACCGGGCCATGCTGCACGGATTCACGTCACTCGAGGCTGCCTGATAGACGGGCCGCGCCGTGCCATCGAGCAGCTCGCCCAGGGCGAGCAGGATGGCCCCGCACACCATGTCGCACGGGATCATGTCCAGGTTGTGGGTACTACCCGGTACCTGGAGGCCGCCCTCGCGAATCAAGAAAATGATCGGTGCGCTGGTGTTGATGCCCTCGTTCCAGCCGGGAAACGGAAACTCGATGGTCGACTCGACGATCGAGGGGCGCACGATGCAAAACGGTAGGCCGCTGCCGGCCACGATCTGCTCACCGATGCTCTTGGTGTACGTGTACGTGTTGGGCCAGCCCCAGTACTGGGCGCGCTCCATGCCGAAGCCAGCGAGCTGACCTTCGACGAAACGGCGCTTGACCCGCGCGAGCTCGTCGTCGAGCACGGGGCCGCCGAGCGGTTCATTGCGCTCGCGTAGATTCGTCTTGGCCTGATCGAGAAAATGGCTCTGGCGGAAGGCATCCGAGGCGCGATGACGCGCTTGCTCGATCAGATCCAGACATTCGGCGATCTCTCGTTCGGGGCTGAAGTCCTTCGGATCGAGCTCGCCCATGCGCGGGAAGGGCACCTCGCGTGGATCGCGTTCGTCGATGGGCCCAGTGCGACTGCCCGCCGTGAAGCAGGTGCTGGTGTGCAGGACGGGACAATCGCCAAGGTCCCGCGCTAAGGCGACCAAGTTCTGACAGCCGAAGGCGTTGACCTCGAGCGCCTCGTCGAGCGGCGGGTCGAAGTCGACCACGCCGGCCACGTTGACGACGGCGTCGATGTGGCCACGCATCTCGTCGCGCAAGGGCAGATCGATGCCACACAGGGGCCTCGACACGTCACCGAAGATGGGCGTGACCTTCTCGCTGATGAAGCGCTCGAAGTCGTGCGGGTGGGCTTGTCGCAGCGGATGAAAGACCGGGCTCTTGAGCACGACCTGCTCGAAGCGCTCGCGCACGCCCAGCCCCTCCTTCGGCCGCACGACCAGGTACACGTGGCCCACGTCCGGGAAGCGCGAGAGGAGCAGCGAGCACCACACCTTGCCCAAAAAGCCGGTGCCGCCGACGACCAGGAGCCGCCGGCCAGACAGGAGGGCGGACAGGGGCAGCGGCTGTGCAGCGCCTAGCTCGGTCGCGACGGAAGTGGAGTCCACGGGGAGGCGAATTCTACACGCCGCCCCGTAGAAAACGAGGCGGCGGCGCAAACCCGGCTAACCGCCGAGACCGCACTCGGCTAGCCGAGAATGGCGGCGAGTCCGGGACACGCGTCGACCACCGCGTCGCACGACGCGGGTTGTTCCGGTCCCGCCCCACCCATGCCGAGCTGGTCGCCGATCTCCTCGAGCTTGTCCATGGTGATCTCGGAGCAGGACGGGATCTGGTCCACAACCTCCGCGTAAGCGTCGACCTTGTCCGTGGCGCAGGTCTCGACGTCACCGACGGTGACGCTGTCGTCGCACATGGCTGCGTCCCCGGTCGCATCGCTACAGTCGGTTCCGTCGGGTTCCGGTGCATCCTCCACGCACCCGTCGTACGCATCCTGACAGGCGGCCTGCATGTCCTCCTCGTTGCGGCCACCGAGGGCGGCCAGCAATGCCGTCGACAGCCCTTGGCCCCTGCACGTCGCTTCCTTCTCGTTCAGCTGGGAGGCGGCATAGTCGGCCATCGCTTCGCAAATGCGCTCGGCTTCGTCGTCGGTGATGTCGTCGGCGGGCTTCGCTGGGTCGACGCCGGAGTTGACGCCGCTACTGCTTCCTCCACCGCAATTGGTGAGGGCGCCGACGGACAGAACGAATGCGAATGAAATCAGTGGAAGTTTTGTCATGCTCGTTTCCCCTAGTAGGTGCTGAGGATAGCTCACTCGTCCCGATCGTCCCAGCTCTTGCCCTCCCGGTCTGTCTCGCCCTTGCGGCTCGCGAAATCGCGCCGCATCTGCTCCTCGAGCTGCGCGCGCGACGAACGCGCCATGGCCCTCCGCTTTTCCTCGCTCTCCCAATGTGGGAGGACCTCCTCCAATGACCGGACGTTGTGGCGGCGAAAGACGTCGGCCCGCTCGCGGGCTTCGAAGGGCCGGACGCCGAGCTCGACCAGTGCCGCACGACCGAGCGCCAGCGCACCCTCGAACGTCTCGCGCTCGACGATGGTGACGTCGCGCTGCCTCAATTGCGCGTAGTGTCCGACGTTGCGGGCGCGGGCCACGATCGACAGCTTGGGGAAGTTCTCCTTGGCCGCATCGACGAGGCGCAGACTCGCCTCGACGTCGTCGATGGCGACGATCAAGAGCCGCGCGTGGTCGGCATGAGCTGCGTACAAAAGGTCGAGCCGCGTGGCATCGCCGAAATGCACCTCGAAGCCGAACGTGCGAAGCGCCTCGACCTGCTCAGGGTCGAAGTCGAGCACGATGGGCTTGATGTCGCTGGCCAGGAGCAAGCGCGCCACGATCTGCCCGAAGCGGCCGAAGCCGGCGATGATGACGGGGGCCTCCTCGAACTCCTCGGTGGTCTCGGGCTCTGCTCTGGGCGACGCTTTGCTCGACAAGCGTGCATCGAGTGCCAGGAGCACGGGCGTGAGCATCATGGACAGCGCAACCGTCAAGGTGAGCAGCGCTTCTCCGTCACCGGGCAACACCTTGACGCTGCGCGCCACGCCGAAGACGACGAACGCAAACTCGCCGCCCTGGGCGAGCAGCGCGCCCAAGAGGAAGCGTTGCGACCGAGCGACGCCGAGTGCGCTCCCGAGCGCGCGCAGGCTGAGCACCTTGATCACCTGGTAGCCGACGAGCAGCCCGAGCACGGCGAGCGGGCGCTCGGCCAAGAGCCCGAAGTCGATGCTCATCCCGACGGCGATGAAGAACAGGCCCATCAAGAGGCCGCGAAACGGCGCAATGTCGGATTCGAGCGCGTGCCGGTACTCGGAGCTCGCCAAGAGAACGCCCGCCAAGAACGCGCCGAGCGCCATCGACACCCCGACACTCGCCATCAAGAGGGCAATGCCGAACACCAGGAGCAGCGCGAACGCCGTGAACACTTCGCGCACGCCCGTGCGCGCCAGCCGGCGCAAGATGGGGCGGGTCAGGTAGCGGCCCACGAGAACGACCGACAGGATGGCCAGCAGACCCTTGCCCGCTGCGAGCCAGCCCGAACCGACGCTCGCGTCTGCGGAGTGAGCGAGCAGCGGGACCAAAGCCAAGAGCGGGATGGCGGCGATGTCCTGAAACAGGAGGATCGCGAAGGCCGTTCGCCCGACCGGTGCGGCGGAGAGACCCTTCTCGTTCATCGTCTGCATGGCGACGGCCGTGGACGACAGGGCCAGCGCAAAACCCACCACCAGGGCCGCTTGCCAGCGCATGCCGAGTGCCAGGGCGAGGCCGAAAATGGGCACAGCGCTGGCGCCGAGCTGTAGTCCTCCACCCATGAACACCGGCCGCCTGAGCGACCACAGGCGCTTGGGATCGAGCTCGAGCCCGATCGCGAACAGCATGAGCACCACGCCGAACTCGGCCAGATGCAGGGTGGCTTCGGCGTCACCGGCCAGACGCAGGCCGTACGGACCAATGGCGGCGCCCGCGGCGAGGTAGCCGAGCACGGATCCGAGCTTCAGCTTGTGCGCGATGGGGACGCACACGGTGGCCGCGGCCAGGTAGACGAGGGCGGACGACAGCAGCGGATCGGGAGTCAAACGCCGAGCTCCCGGACGCGCAGACGATAGTCGACGGCCAAGCGGTCGAGCTCGGCCTCGCTCACGCGATGGGCCGCTCGGACGATGAACGGCGCCTCCCATTGCATGTGACAGAAGCGCACGGCCTGCTCGATGGGCGGAACGAAATCGGCGAAGGGACGGGCGTGCACTCCGCCCGGAGCATAGGCCCGTTCGTCACCGCCGGCCGTGGGGACCCACAAGCAGCGCTTGCCTTCGAGTGCGAAGCGGTCGCCGTACGCAAAGCCGCGCGCCCAGACCTTGTCCATCCAGTGCTTCAGGAGGCCGGGCACGGAATACCAGTAGATCGGGTGCTGGAGCACGAGCGCCGAGGCCTCGACGAGCAGCTCCTGCTCGCGCGGAACGTCGATGTCGAAGCCTGGGTACAGATCGTAGAGGGAACGGCGCACGACCCCCTCCAAACCATCCAGCGCTCCGAGGAGCCTTTGGCCAGCGCGCGACTGGTCCGGATAGGGGTGCGCGAAGACAACCAGGATCATGCGATCATTTCTCGTCGTCGGATTCCGGCGGTCTCTGGCTGGCGGCACCGGGAGGGCCACTGCCGGAACGCGGTGGCAGGTCGTCGATCAATTCCGGCACGCTCGGGCGCGGGGCCTCGTCCGCCGACGGCTCCTCGGGCGCCGCGCCCGCGCGGGCCGCCTCTTCCGGCGCCGGAGCGACCGCAGGGACCGCGCCCTTCTTCGAGCGCGGCGGCGACCAAAAGCCGCCTTCGAGCAGCGTCGTCCAGGCGAAGCGGAGCCAACCCAGGAGCGCGCGCGCCAGCCAAAGCGACCAGGCGAGCATGACGGCCCGCCAGACCCAGATGGAGACGGAGTACACCCAGACGCGGGGCAGAGAGCCAGCGCTTCGGTCGAGGTACCAGATCAGGTGCTCCGCCGAGCTGCCCGTTCCCTCCACCTCCATGTCGGGCGAGCTCACCAGGCCCTGGTACACCGCGACGGTGAGCGTCAGGACGAACCCGAGCGTGTAGAGCAGAAGCAGGAACTGCCCGACGTCCTTCTTGGCACCGCGCAGGTGCGCCCAGCGCGGTCGGGACGCGATGGCAAAGAACCAGCCGGCGACGAAGACCGCCGCAAACGCGGGGATCTGCGTCAGGCCCAAGCCGAGCAAAAACCAGTCCCGCGCTCGCAGCGTGGACAGGGGCAGGCG
>Ga0247744_1000071_pt1 | contig 22762 bp, 20 predicted proteins | sample UWRJS154409C5_FD_180946 | JGI IMG/M metagenome (GOLD analysis project Ga0247744, IMG submission 180946) | Soil microbial communities from Arlington Agricultural Research Station in Wisconsin, United States - UWRJ-S154-409C-5 | ecosystem: Environmental > Terrestrial > Soil > Agricultural land... | reverse complement strand
ACGGCCGGTGAGCTCGCCGCCGAGAACCCCTCCGGCTGGCCCGACTTTTACGTGATGCTCGTCGAGCCGCCCTGAGGGGCGATGCTACTTCGCTGCCCGGATCGCCGCGTCGATCGCTCGCGGCGAAAAGCCGATGAGCATCGTGCCGGCGACGTCCAGGATGGGGATGGAGGACGACGGGCCGAGGCCGGAGCGTTGGAGCTTGGCACGCATCTCGGTGACGGCGGTCGGGTCTTCCTCGATGTTCTTCTTGGTGACCTTCACGCCGAGCTTTTTCAGGTAGTCCTCGGCTTGGTGGCACGGCCCGCACCAGTCGGCGCCGTAGACGATGGCGGTCTTTCCGGCTGCCATCACTGGGGGAGCGGTGTCTTGGGCTGCGGCGGCTTTCTCGAGCGGCTCGACCTTGGCTTGCCGGAACTTCAGGCCATTGGCTTCCCACTCGGTGCGACTGAGCGGCTGGGCGGTCACGGCGTCGCCGGCCTTGGCTGCGCCTAGGTCGGCCACGAATACGTGCGTCGGAGTGCCCGGTGGGCCGCCGTCGCCGACGACGCGGACGAGCTTGCGAGAAGCGGCGGGGATGTCGTCCAGCTTCTCACTCAGCTGGAAGCTGCCGTCGTCCTTGATCCAGGTGTAGAGCACCTTGGAGTCGACCGTGAACGTGAGCGCGGCGGACGGGACCTCGCTCGGCGTCTCTTCGCTCGCGCTCTTCTTGCCTTGGTTGCACGCCACTAGGGCGAGAACGAGCGCCAGGGCGAAGAGGAGCCTAAGCAGGGCCGGTACCGGGCGTTTCGTCGCGGCGTCCGCGGATGAGTGCAGAGAGCGCATTCTTGATCGCTTCGACCAGCGCAAATAGCACGTAGAAGGAGAGCAGCCAGAGCAGCACGAGCTGCGGGCTCAGGGTGAGCCAGACGACGACGCTGCCGGCCAGACCGGCGAGCACCAGGTACATGCTGGCGGAGCCGGGCCGCAGGTCCTTGAACGAGCGAAAGCGCACCGTGGACACCATGAGCAGGCCGACCAGCACGGTCAGGACCGCTAGCGGCACCGTGAAGCGCTGGGCGGACAGGCTGTCGTGCAGGGTGTGATTGGCCAGAATCACGGAAATCAGCACACCGGAGGCGGGGGGCGAGGGCAGGCCGACGATGTACTTGCCCGGCGCAACGGGCGCGCCCGAGTCCGAGGTGGTGAGCACGTTGAAGCGTGCCAGGCGGATGGCGGCGCAGGCCACGTAGGAGAAGGCCGCGAGGAGGCCTGCCAGACCGAGCCGGTGCAGGACCCATTGATACATCAGCAAGGCCGGAGCGACGCCGAAGCTGATCACGTCGGCTAGGGAGTCGAGCTGCAGACCGAAGGCACTCTGGGTCTTGGTCAGGCGGGCGACACGCCCGTCGAGCAAGTCGAAGAACATGGCGAAGATGAGCAGCATGGCGGCTCGGTAAAACTCGCCTGGCCCGGCCTCGGGACTCGCCATCAGGCGAATCGCACTGAAGCCGCAGAAGACGGCCGCCAAGGTCATGGCGTTGGGCAAGACGAAGAGGGTCTTGCTCAGGTCCACCCGGCGGGGCCGGCGGAGCCGCGGGCGCAGCCTGCGGCCGGGCCTAGTGCTCGGGCGTCGTGGGGGGACGCTGGGGTCGGGCTCTTGTCCGCTCATTTCAGTTGAGTCGGAACGCGAGGCGGCGCTCTCGTTCCCCATTCGACCGTCCACACTGGGAAACGTATGCGGACCGGGATGTCACGTCAATTTTGGCCCCCCGAACCGTAGAACTCTAGGATGGCGGTCGCATGACCCGCTTTTTGTTCCCTTCGCTGCGGCGCGCCGGGCAGTCCTCGGCCCGGGCGCTGGCCAAAAAGCGGCTGCTTGGGCCGGTGCTCGTCTTGGCTATGGCCGTTTCGGGCTGCCTGCCGACGAAGACGCCCCTCGACACCCCCCTGAACGGCGAGCCGTCGGAGGTCGAGATCCTGCGGGCCGACAATGCCGAGCTCTCCCGCCGGGTGCACGAATTGCGCGCCGAGAAGGCCGAGTTGAAGCGCCGGATTGCCGTGCTCGAGCTCGAAGTGGAGGGGCCCCAGGCGGGGGGCGGCCAGGGCGAACCCGCCGCCGTCTCCGTGGCGACCGCGCCGGCGAGACCAGAGGACGACGGCCCGGCCGCCGGGGCTCGGATCGAGGAGCCCTCGGCTGCTCGCACGCGCTCGGGCGCTGAGGAGTCCGTTCTGCTCTCCGGCTCCGCCGAGGCGACCGATTTCGATCTTGGTCGAGCAGCACTCGAGGCCGGGTCGTACCAGAGTGCCGATGTGACCCTCACGCGCTTCTTGACCCAGAACCCGCGTCACCCCTTCGCCGACGACGCCCTGGTGCTGCGCGGACGGGCGCGCGTCGGCCGCCATCAGCTCGATGCTGCGGAGCGCGACTTTCGCCTCGTCACCGACCGCTACCCGGAGGAGCTCGTCGCTCCTGAGGCCTGGCTCGAGCTCGTGCGTCTGCTCGAGGCGCGTGGCGACGCTCCTGGAGCGCGGGCGGCCTCCCAGGCACTGCTCGCCCGCTATCCCGACTCCGCCGCCGCCTCCCTCGTTCCCGAGGAGTTTCTAGAATGAAGCCCACATTCCGTCGCATCGTGCCCCTGACCGTCCTTCTGGCGAGTGGCGTCTCCGCCCAGGAGGTGACCGAAGGCTCGCTCGACCAAGGGAGTGGCGCCGCACCGAGCGGCGGCTCCGAGCCGACGGACTATCCGCCGTCGGTCGTCACCTTCCGTCCCGGTGCTGACGAGGACATCAACGCCTACCTACCCTCGAGCTCGCGTCCCAGCGTGAACGGTTCGGCTGACAGCTTCGACCTGAATCAACGGCCCGCCGGTGGCACGATGATCCTCAAGGGCGGCAGTGGTGCCGACGAGGACAGCTACGACGGCTTCGGCGCCGAAGGCTTGGATGCCGAAGGTCGCGTCGTCGTGCGCAGCCAGCAGAAACCAGTGCCGGAGTTCCACGTCGTCAAGAAGGGCGACACGCTGTGGGACATCTCGCAGAACTATTACGACAATCCGCGCGAGTGGCCGCGCCTGTGGAGCATGAATCCGCAGCTCGAGAATCCCCATTGGATTTACCCGGGCGACCAACTGCGTACGGCGGCAGGAGGTCCAGCCACACCGGCGGCGGGCGGCCCGAGCGAGGACAATTCGGCTGGCAGCGGCGGTTTCGTCGGGCGCGAGCGCTCGGTGCCCGGTGGCACGATCTTCCTTCGCGATCAGGGTTACATCGGCGATCCAGAGCGCGACGTTTGGGGTGAGCTCGTGGGCGCGAAGGAAGAAGTGATGATGCTCGCCAAGGGCGACACCGTCTACCTCACCATGAACGATGGCGTCGACGTGCGCATCGGGCAGCGGCTCAACGTCTTCAAGGAAGTTCGGTCACCCAAGCGTGTGCCAGGTGCGCGCAAGCCGCCGGGCGAGCTGGTCAAGATCTACGGCACCGTGCGCATCGACGCCTGGGATCCGGACAAATTGATCGCGCGCGGAGTCCTGATCGAGTCGCTCGACGTGGTCGAGCGCGGATCCAAGGTTGGCCCAGTTGGTCGCCGTTTCGACGTCGTTCCGCCGAAATCGGCTGCTGTGGACCTCGAAGCCCGCATTCTCACCAGCATCTACCCTCACATCTACTTCGCCCAGTACCAGGTGGTATTCATCGACAAGGGCAGTGACGACGGCCTTTTGCCAGGCAACCGCCTGCGCGCAGTGCGGCACGGCGACACGTGGCGTCGCGAATTGCGAGCTGGAGCCAAGCACGCGCGCACCCGCGTACCGCTCGACGATCCAAGCGATGCGCCCAAGGAGACCACACCGCTGCACGGCGACGACGAATCCTTCCCCGACGAGATCGTGGGCGAGGTGATGGTGCTGCGTACGGAAGAATACAGCTCCATCTGCATCGTGGTGGAGTCGGCGCGGCCCCTGCTCGGTGGCGAGAAACTCGTGGCCGTTTCGGGCTACTGAAGGCCGCACCATCACCTGCCCGGGGTGGCTTGTGGCTCGCTTGGGGCGTTCTGGTAGAGTCACCCGGACGTCATGGAGACGCTGGCGACCATTGGATTTTCCCTGGCCGTGGTCGCGTATTCCATCGCGAGCACGCTCTACTTTCTGGGTCTGACCGCGCGCGGAAGCGGCCAGGCCGGTCGTCCGGCAGCGGTGGCGCTCGGGGTCGGCGGGCTCTGCCACGGCCTGCACATCGTGGCCGCCTCGCTCGTCACCGGGGTATCTCCCATCGAGAGCGTTCAGTTTGCGCTGAGTGCGACGGGTCTGGTCACCGTGGCGGCTTTTCTCGTGGTCGGGCGTGGGCGCCGGCTGGATGCGCTCGGCGCATTGGTCGCGCCGCTGGCTCTGTCGTTCTTGGTCGCGACCGAGTTCGTCGGCCCGACCGTGCTCCAGGCCAATATCTCGCGCGTGCTCTTGGCTCTGCACATCACCTCGAGCTTGCTCGGGTTTGGCGTGGTGATGCTGGCGGGCGCGGCGTCTGGGTTTTACCTCGTCGTCGAAAAACGTCTCAAGGACAAACGCCTGTCGGCGATGGGCCGCCTGCCGAGTCTGGAGCTGCTCGACTCGGTGGGCCATCGCCTGCTCTTGCTCGGGTTTCCTCTCTTGACCTTCACCGTGGTCACGGGCGGCATGTTTTTCGCGCAACTCGAACACGCGAGCGGTGCCTCCCTCACCCGAGTCCTGCTCGGCTACGCCACATGGGCGCTCGTGGCCGGCGTGCTCTTGGTGCGCGCGCTCTGGGGCTGGCGCGGTCGGCGCAGCGCCTACGGCACCCTGGCGGGCGTCATGTGCTTGGGCCTGATCCTCCTGGTCTACGTGCTTCGGCCCCTGCTCGGGGGGCCCGTGTGATTCAGCTTTTTGGCATCTCGCACAAGAGCGCGCCCATCGAAGTGCGCGAGCGCATCGCCAAGGACGAGGAGCGCGCCGCCGAGCTGGCGGCTGGTCTGGTTTCGGGCGGTTACGCGAGTGAAGCGTTCGTGGTCTCGACCTGTAACCGCGTCGAGATCATCGTCGCGGCGCCAGCGGGGAGCGATCCACAGCGCACGGCGGCGGCTTGTCTGGACGGACTGTGTGCCGGGGACCGGGCGCTCGACCGCTATGTTTACGCCCACCGCGATCAGGCGGCGCTCCGTCACCTGACCCGGGTCGCGGCCTCACTCGATTCGATGGTGGTCGGCGAGCCGCAGATCCTCGGCCAGATCAAGCAAGGCTTCGACTGGGCGCGCACGCGCGGCACCGTGGGTGCGGAGCTGCATCAGGTATTTTCCCGGGTTGTGCGGGGAGCCCGCCGCATCCGGACCGAGACGGGCATCGGGGCCGGGCAGGTCAGCGTGCCCGCGATTGCGATTCAGCTGGCGAGCCAAGTGTTCGGCGACCTGTCGGGCCACGTGGCGCTCCTGGTCGGGTCGGGCGAGATGGGGCAAGCCGTGGCGCGCCTCTTGCGCGACGGCGGCGCAAAGCTCCTGGTCGCTGGGCGCAGCCTGGACCGGGTGAGCGAGGTCACGGGCGCGCTCGGCGGTACGCCGCACCTGCTGTCGGACCTGCCGGCCTTGCTCAAGGTGGCCGACGTCATCGTGTCCAGCACCAGCGCTCCGGACTACGTCTTGTCGCGTGAGCTTTTGGATCGGGCGCGTCGTCAGCGGCGTGGACGGCATCTGCTCGCCATCGACTTGGCGGTGCCGCGTGACATCGAGCCGAGCGCCGGCGAGCTCGACGGGGTCTTCCTCTACAACATCGACGATCTGGCGAGCGTCGCAGCCCAGTCGCACGCCTCGCGCCGGGTCGAGGCCGAGCGAGCCGAAAAGTTGGTGGACGAAGTGGTGGCGGGCTGGGAGCGCGCCCAAACGTCGCGCCAGGCCACCCCCACCATCAAAGCTTTGCGCGCGCGCATCGGTGCAGTTCTGCAAATGGAGCTCGACAAGAGCCTGCGCGGTCGCTTGCGCGGGCTCGACGAAGAACAACGGGCCGCTCTGGGCGCGATGCTCGAGGCAGTCACGAACCGCCTCTTGCATCAGCCGACGGCGCGTTTGCGCGAGCTCGGCGGTGAAGGGGAGAGTGAAACGCTCGAGCAATACGCCACGATCCTGAGCGAGCTGTTCGAGCTCACCGGGACCGAGGGTGGGAGCTCCTCCCCCAGCCATGCGCCCCCGCGCCAGCCCGAGTCGGCGTCCAGTCAACCGGAGTCCGGACGTCTCCCGCTCGATGGCCGCTCCTCGCCCGCACCCGCGGATGAGGGCGCTTGCGCCGAGGTCGGGACTTCGCAAGGCTGAAAGCCTCATGCCGAAGGTGGTCGTCGCAACCCGCCGCAGCGAGCTGGCGCTGGCTCAATGTCGGATGTTCGTTCGCGCCCTGGTCTCCAAACATCCCGACCTCGAGGTCGAGGAGCTCCACGTCGTGACGACCGGAGATCGCATCGTCGATCGGCCGCTCAGTGAAATTGGTGGCAAGGGCCTGTTCCTGAAGGAGATCGAGGAGGCGTTGCTCGCCGGGCAGGCGGACTTCGCCGTGCACTCGATGAAGGACGTGCCGCCGGAGATTCATGCGGACCTGGTCATTGGCTGCGTGCCGGGGCGTGAAGATCCACGGGACGTTTTGGTATCCCGTGGCGGTGTTTCGCTGGCCGAGCTGCGCCCGGGTGCGACGCTCGGCACGTCGTCTTTGCGCCGCGCGCTCGAGCTCGGGCGTGCGCGTCCGGATCTGCGCTTCGTGCCGCTGCGGGGCAATGTCGGTACTCGCATCCGCAAAGTTCGCGACGGCGAGGTCGATGCCACCATTCTGGCTCGGGCTGGCCTCTTGCGCCTCGGCCTCGAGGGCGAAGCGAGCGAGATCTTGGCGCCCGAGGTGTGCTTGCCGGCTGCAGGCCAGGGCAGCTTGGCCATCGAGCTGCGCAAGAGTGACGGCGCCCTGGCGGAGCGGCTCCGCGCGCTCGAGGACCCGGAGGCGGCCGTGCTGGCCCGCGCCGAGCGGGCGGTCCTGGCCGTCGTCGAAGGGGATTGCAAGACGCCGGTGGCGGCGCTGGCGGAGCGTCGTGGGTCGGTCCTGCATCTGCGGGCCGTCCTGGCCGATCAGGATGGGACGCGTGCGCGGCGGGACGAGGCAGCGGCCGAGTGGGCCTTCGATGGCGAAAGGGCAGCGGCCCTGGGGCGCGAGCTGGGCCAGCGGCTGAAGAACGCCTGAAATTTTCGCGCCGCGGCCCACCTCACCGGGCGCCATTCGCGGACCGCGAGGTCTTTGATATGGTCCGCGCCATGCTGATTCGCCCGATGGTCCGCTCCCGTTTGCTCCGCTCCGGCCTGTTCCGAGCTGCTGCGCTGTCCCTCTCTGCCGCGTTGGCTTTCGGCACCGTAGGTTGCGGCGGCAACAAGGAGCCGAAGACCGTCGCCGATCTCGACATCCAGGCGGCTTCCATGCCCGAGGGCGGCGAGTGGCGAGGCGTCTACTACAACCAGCTCTACGGCATGCTCCACCTGACCGAGAGTGGCGGTGCCGTTCAGGGCGCGTGGCGCACCGAGGCCGGTGACAAGTGGGGCGAGATGTACGGTGAGGCCGAGGGTGACCTCTTCACCTACGAATGGACCGAGCACAAGATCGGCATCGTTGGGCCCAACGCGACCAGCACCGGCCATGGCTTCTTCAAGTACACCATCCCGACGCCGGGTGAGCCGCACGTGATCAAGGGCCAGTGGGGTCTCGGCGAGGTCGAGGTCGGTCACACCTGGGATGCCCTCAAGCAGGTCAATCAGGAGCCCGATCCCAAGAGCGTTCGGCCGAACGAGTTCGAGAGCAAGTCCGGCGTCGAAGGCTTCGACGGCAACCGCAGTGACACCGGCGTCGAGGCCCAGAAGGGCAAGGACGATGCCGCCGAGGGTGAGGACGCCGGCGAAGGCGACGAATCCAAGGAAAAAGACGAGAAGAAGAAGAAGTAATTTCGCCTTCTCGGATCTCGGGCTACGTCCGCCGGGCTCATGCCTGGCGACGCAGCCCCTGGTCTACAATTCGAGGAACCTCCCATTTTCGAGCGCGGGGCGCCGGGCCGCACGGCCGTGTCCCTCGACCCGCTCGACGTGCCCGACGTCGACGTCGGTGCCGTGCTCGGTAGCCTGAGGCGCGCCGAGCCCGCCGCGCTGCCCGAGGTGAGCGAGCCCGAGGTCGTGCGCCACTATGTGCGCCTGAGCCAGTGGAACTTCTCCATCGACACGCAGTTCTTCCCGCTCGGCTCGTGCACCATGAAGCACAACCCGAAGGTCAACGAGTGGGCGGGCCGTCTGCCCGAGTTCGCGCAGGTTCACCCGCTGGCGCCGGACCACTTGGCGCAGGGCTCGCTCGAGATCATGGTCCGCTTGCAGGAGCTCCTGGCGGTCATCGTCGGCCTGCCGCACGTCAGCCTGCAGCCCGCAGCGGGCGCACAGGGTGAGTTTACGGGGCTCTTGATGATGCAGGCACTGCACCGCTCCCGAGGCCGCAGCCCCAAGAAGATCTTCATCCCCGAGAGCGCCCACGGCACGAATCCGGCGTCCTGCGCCCTCTCCGGTTTCGAGGCGGTCCCGTTCCCGGCGGGACCGGCCGGCATCGTCGAGGCAGCGACCGTGGCCGCAGCCGTGGAGGCCGCTGGCGACGACGTGGCGGGCCTGATGATCACCAACCCGAACACGCTCGGCCTGTTCGAGAGCGACCTACCCCAGATCGCCAAGATCATTCACGACAAGGGGGGCCTCGTGTACGGCGACGGCGCCAACCTGAACGCCATCCTGGGCAAGGTCCGGCCGGGCGACATCGGCGTCGACATCATGCAGTTCAACCTGCACAAGACGTTCACGACGCCCCACGGCGGCGGCGGACCTGGCTCGGGTCCGGTCGCCTTCACGGCCGAGCTCGAGCCGTTCCAGCCGGGCCCCGTGCCCCGTCGCACCACCGCCGGATTCGTGCTCGATGCCGACCGACCCCAAAGCATTGGCCGGGTGCGTTCCTTCCAGGGCAACTTCGGCATGATGGTGCGGGCCTACACCTACATCCGGGAGCTCGGCGCCGCCGGTCTTTCGGCCGTCAGTGAGCTGGCCGTGCTCAATTCCGCCTACCTCGCTGCGCGCGTGAAAGACCTCTTACCGCTCGGCTTCGACACACCTTCCCTGCATGAAGCCGTTTTCTCGGACCGCGTGCTCGAGAAGGCCACGGGCATCAAGACGCTCGACGTCGCCAAGCGGCTAATTGACTACGGCTTCCACCCGCCCACCGTCTACTTCCCCCTGGTCGTCCGCGGCGCGCTCATGGTCGAACCGACCGAAACCGAGACCCGGCAGACGATCGATGCGTTCGTGGCGGCGATCGAGAGCATCGTCAAAGAAGCCGAGGCCACGCCCGAGCTCTTGCGGGAAGCGCCGCATCTGCCGCGCGTACATCGCCTCGATGAAGCGCGAGCTGCTCGCAAGCCGTCCTTGCGCTGGCGTCCGAACAGTTCGCCCAGCGCGTAGAGCCTTTTGCTGCGCACGTCGCTCCACGGTGCTGGCCGTGGTGTGGAAGCGCTTGAAAACCCCGGCCGAAGGCGCCTTTCTTCGCCGGAAACTTGCGGCCTTCTCGCCGAGGACGCAGGTTAATGGGTAGCGTGGCCGAAGTCCTTCGTGGACGAGGCACACGCCGAACCGACGTGAATCCACGAGCACCGGAGTCGAGTCAGGCGGCCCAGCTAGCTCGGGCAGTGCCCCGACGAGGCACCCCCTGGGCGCCAGTGCTGCTCACTCTCGCGCTCCTCGGCTGCGCGGATTCGCGACCCGAGGTGTTGTCCGGGGTCTCACTCGGCGCACCGATCCTCGAATCCACGACGCTCTTGTTCAAGAGCTTGATGGAGGAGCCGGAGGTGCGCGTACCCGCGCCGCCGAGCGGTCCCGGTGCCTACGACGATCACGAACAGCTACAGCGCGAGGCCGACGAATGCCGTGAGCGTCTGCGCGGGGCGGAGCTCGGTCAGGTCCTGCCGGGCGATCCGCGCTTCGAACAGCACCGGGCGGCCATCTTGGCCCGTGGCAAAGCGGAGCCGATCCTCTTTTTGAACGCGCCACACTTCACGGGCGAGGTCAGCCCCGGCATGCGCGCCCATCGCAAACGGCTCGAGCGCCCATTTCTGCAGCGCGACACGGTCATGGGCATCTTGCTTCATTTCGACGGCATCCTGCCCGAGCTGCGGCAGCTCCTCTTGCGGGATGGCTACTTCTACATCGATGACGCAGCTGCTGCGCACGAGCTGACGACCCGCGTCGGCGTGGAGGACCTGTTTCGTGAGCCGCGTGTCATGCTGCTCCGCGGTTCGCACGAGATGACGCTCGAGCGCAAGGACGGCGTCTACTACCACATCGACGGAGCCATGAAGGGCGACCGCGCGCGGCTCTTGCTCCTCGACCGCTTGTGGCTGCCTGGGGAAGAGCTCGGCCCGGTGCTGCACGTGGACGTGCGACCCTTGGCGGCCCTGCTTGGCTTCGAGCAGATGCGCATCGACCATCTGGGCGAACGCGAAATCGTGGCGGAGCTCCTGTTCGAGAAGGAGTGGGTGCCGTCGCTCCTGTCCGTCGACGGCACGTCGCTGAAGCTCGAATGCATGCTGGTCGAGCCCAAGGATGCGAGCCGGGTCGGCCGGGCGCGCGACCGCGCATTCAGGCGGGCGGTCGCTGTCGCTGCCCTGCGCCGCGCGATCGTCGATCAAGTGAAGATGGGTCTGCCTTTCGACGAACCCCGGCACGAGATTGGCCAGCAAGATGGCAAGCTGCGTGAGCGCTGGCTCGACGCCTACCTCGGCGGACGAAACAGGTACCGCTTCAACGACGACGACTACGATGTCTTCGACGAGCTCGGCCGGCCCATGTCACCACAGGTGTGCATCGACTTCGTCACCGAGTCGCTGGAACGCGCCAGCGGCATGCATTTCCAGCCCAAAGGGCAGGCGCCCGCGAAGGTCCCCGGTAGCGTGAATTTCGACGAGCTGCTCGGCAATCGGCGTCGACAGGAGCTCGCGATGAGGGAATTCGCGCGCGAGCACCCGGACATGATGCGCCTCTACGACTACCCGCAGAAGCAGCGCATTCCGTACGAAAAGATCAATCGCTTCTTCGGCTTCCTCGAGAGCGAGAAGGACCACCTGCGCGCGGGTGACGTGATCATCATTCGTGGTCGGGCCGCCTGGGACCGCTACGAGGAGATCCACACCCACACCTTTTTCATCTACGAGACCGACCCGGTCAGCGGCATGCCCGTTCTTTTGGCCGGAAACTCCGGAAAACCCCGGCTCGTCACCTGGGACGGCGAGATGATCCGCGCTCCCAAACGCAGCCTGCAGCACAGAATCGAGCTCAACTCCGACTGGCTCTACGACCATCTGGTGAGTCAGGTGCCCGGTGATGCGGAATCGCTCGCCCCGCCGCTCATCGTGGCGGAGGATTGAGCGCTCGACTAGTCGGGCCCGGAGGAGCAGGTGCCGAGCGCCTGGTCCTCTGCCTCGCAACCTGGCTCCGCCACCACTGGCTGGTCGCCCTCGCAGGTCATCTGAAGGTAGCCTGGGTGCTCGTCGGTGCAGTCCAGATACGCGACCATTTCCTCCTCACAGAAGGTGAGGGCGGACGTGGTCGCGTCATCGCAGGCGTCGAGGCAGTTGGACCATTGGTAGTTGCACTCGGCGGCCGCCGCGCGCGCGGCGCATTCGGTTGCGCAGAATGCATCGAGGCGCTCCTGGAGCGTCGGCTCTCCTCCCGGAGCTCCGCCGCTTCCGGATTCCTCAACGGCGCCACCGCAAGCCCAGGTGCCCACCACGACTACTGCGATCGGGACGCGTGATCTCAATACGCTCTGCACGACAGATCCACCTGCATCCTACCGGATGAGTGCACAGGACCCGCTGTGGTTTTCTGGCTACCGGCCGCCGACGCTCAATCGGCCCAGTTCAGGCGCAGGCGACCATCGCGATAGACACGGCCGGCAGCTTCGAGACCCGTGGACTCGTTCTCGATGGTTCGGTGCACGTGGGTCGCCGGCTTCAGCACCGCGTCGCGTCCGCGATCGAAGCGCTGCTGGCGGACGAGGGCCACGTAGGCTCGGTCGAGGTCGAGCGCCCGCTCGCGACTCGGCAGGAGCAGCCAGGCGATGTCCTGGTCGCCCCCCTGGGCAACGCGTGCCACCGCGGCGTGGTCGAGCTTCCCGCCCGGAAAGAAGCGCGCCAGCATCTCGGTGTTTTCGCGGAACTCGTCGCCGCCGCCGACCCGCTCGAGGTAGGTAGCAAACTCCGGCTGCTCGGCGCCCAGGTTCGGCGCATCCTGGATGCCCGCGAGGTCTTGGTAACCCCAGCCCATGGCCCCTGGGACCTTGCGCGCAAACGAGAACGTCTGATCGACGGTGACACCGAGATTCGAATGACAGCCCATGCAGGCCAGCTGCTCCTGGTGGGTCTGTAGGCGCAGTCGTCCCAGCGCATCTTCGATGTAGCCTTGCAGCATCCAGCCGAACTTGTTGCGCAAACCCGTCTCTGCCGAGCCTTGAACGACCGGCAAGCGGCCTGCGTCCTTTTCGTCGTGCTCGTGCTCGTAGATGCCCATGAGCTGTGACGGCTCGAGGTTGCGGAGCTTCTTCATATAGCGGAGCTCCTTCATGCGCGTCGCGATGAAGCTCGGGGCATCGGGATCGAGGTAGCGCACCGAGTGCAAGAACTCCGTTCCTTCCGGATAGAGCGCATGCCAAACCCGCACGTCGTTCGCATCGCCCAGGTAGAACCGGGGCAGACCGACGATCTCGGTCGCCTGCGCCTCGAGCTCGCCATCGCGATCGAGATCGTACTCTATCGCTCGCTCATCGAACGGCTCGACCGAGAAACGCACCTTGTCCTCCGACGTGACCGGATCCGAGGCCAAGGCAGCTTCGAGCAGGGCCAGATTGGCCCGGTACACGGCCGGCGAATCCTCGCCGGCGAGGCGACGGAACGCCTCGGGCAGGCGGATGAGCACATCGTCGCTGCTACCGTTCGTCTGCCAGAACGTGCCGGGGAATGGCTTGTAGCGGAAGGCGCGCCAGCCGCTGCCGTCCTTGGCGAAGCCGTGAGCATCGAAGCCAGCGGAGAAATCGAGATCGGGCGCGTAGCCGTGAAAATCCTTGCGGTCCCGCAAGAGCGTGCGTAGCGCTGCGTAGTTGTCGGCGCGCACGTAGCTCAGGACCCACGCGTCGCTCATGTCGGCCATGGCCTTGCGGTGGTCGAGGAAGAGGTTCGAGAAGTGGTTCCTCTGTCCCTCTTCCGAGAACGCGTACTCCGCCTGCAGGCGGAAGTCGATCATGCTGTTCGGGTAGTGGCCGTCGGTGTGGCAGGTGTAACAGGAGTTCGAAGTGCGTTCGGTCTTCGTGTAGCACTGCGGCGGGATGCCGGCCTCGCGGTGGTCGAGCTTACCCTCGCGTGTGCGGGCGAGCTCCAGCGGATCGTAGCTGGCTGCGAGGATGCGCTTCTGTTCGGCCGTGCTCGTCCGTGCGTCGAGCCAGCGGGCGGCGAGAAAGGCGCTGGCCGCGGCAAGCACGGTCACCGCCGCTAGCGGGAACGCTCGTTGGAATGCGCGATTCATCGCCAGATCGTTGGAGGGAAAAGAGGATGGACGGGGCCGGGCACGCGGAGGATGTCGGCTCCGCCCATCGCAAGGATGCTCGGCGTGCTCAACGCTTGGGCGTCACCGCGACCAAGCTGGACAAGGACCCGTAGGGAGAGTCGCCCGGCCACAGACTGGTCCACGACTCGCCCGGGTGTTGCACGTTGAAGAACAACGTGGAGCCGTCCGGGGTGAAGCTCGGTCCGGTGAACTCCGCATCGCTCGGCGTTGTCGCCACACGGTAGGCAGTGCTCTCCTCGAGGTCGAGGTAGTAGACGGAGTCTGCGCGATTGTTGTTGCCGGGGTTGCCGTCCGTACCAAACCACACGCCGCCCTCTGCATCGATCACGATGTTGTCGGGGCAGGAGGCGATGTAGGGGTCCGAGCTATTGACGATACGTCGACCGTTCCACGCTGCCCAGAACGTGAAGGTTGCGGAGGTCCCCGGCGTCGCAGGAGTCGTCTCCTTCATTACGAAGATGGCGCCATTGCGGTCCGGGCGTCCCGTGTTGCCCACGGAGGGATGACCCAAGCCGCCGGCGTCGATGGTGCCCGTCGCCGTGCCTGCCGTGACTCGGAGCGTGCCGTCGTTCAAGAGGGCAGTGCCACGATTATGGTTGGTGAACGCGATGTAGATCGAGTCGTCGGTCGGGTTGAATTCGAGGTCTTCCGGTCGGTTCAGCTCTTTGACGCCGATCTTGTTGCTGGCGGTGTAGAGCACACTGCGCACGAGATTGTCGTCCGCGAAGCCGCCCATGCCGTTCCAGGTGTTGCTGGCGAGCGCCGCTCCGACCTTGGTGCCAGCGCCGAGCGCGGGCGCGTTGGGCGCGTCTTGCGTGGTGTTGCTCAGCGACAGCTCGATCCACACACCGTTTCCGGGGGCCCCAGCCGTTGGTGTCACGTCTCCGGCCAGCGTGAGGCCGGTGCCGTCGTTCTGCAAGTCCGTGAAGTGGGCGACGTAGAGCTTCCCGTCCGCGAGCAGGTTGCGCGTCTGGGCCTTCGTCATGCCCGTGGTCCAGTTCTGGCTGGTCACGAACTTGAAGATGCGACCACCGCGGCGATCGTCGCCCGAGTAGACGACGATGGGTTGCCCGCTCACGAGCTTCCAGTCGTCGCCCAGAGCAAACGTGGCGTTCTCCCAGCGTGCACGGCCCATGGCGCCGAGCTTCTGGTGGCCGTTGCCGCTGGTCGAATCGTAGGCCAGATTGGCTGCCGCACCGACATCGAACTCCGTGACGTAGCCGTAGTGGTCCTTTGGATAGACCTTGCTCGTGTCCGGATTGCGACCCCAGGCGCTGGTGGCGACTGCGGCGTAGTCGAGCACGATGGGACCGCCGGAGGTCGCGTTGGCGTCACCCGATGGATCGGCCGTGAAGCCACCGTTGTCGTTGAAGAACGGCTCGAGATCGCCGAAGAAATCCTGGACGTTCTCTTCGCCGTTGAGCACCGTACCCCACGGGGTGTGCGCGCCTGAGCAGTTGTTTTGCGAGCCATTGACGATGTTGTCGGCGGGCGCGTTCGAGAGCGTGGCACCGACCACCTTGATCTTGGTCGCCTCGCTGCCGTCGTAGCGGCGGCTCGTGGCCAGCTTGTCGATGGTCCACTCTCCCGTGTCTGCGTCCTGCACGACGCGGAACCAGCTGCCGCCGATCTGCTGTTTGGCGCCAGCGATGTACGCCGATTGGTCGGCCGTCATGCCGTTCCAATCCGCGCCGATGGCGACGTTGTCGACCGTCAACTGACCCAGGTCGGACAGGAAATTCGCGAACTGAAGTGCCTGGCTATTGGGAGCCGCGCCGCCACTCAAATGGTTCGGAGGATCGCCCGAGATGTACTCGTGGTTGGACCACAGCCAGCCCGCGCTGCTCGAACCATCGTAGATGGCGCCGAAGGCGCCCCCCGTGTCGCCGAAGTACGCGGTGAAATCACCGTTGGCGCCGAAACGAGGGCCGTTGACGCCACCCGAGAAGGTCAGCGGATCGAGCCAGCGCACGACCACGTTGGACTGGAGGCCGAGCGCGGTCTCGACCTCGTCGGTCAGGATGTTGGGCACTGGGACGAAGTCGCCCTCGGCTTCGGTGCCGTCCTTGATGGCTTCCACTCGGGCCTTCACCCATTCGGTGAGACTGCCAACGATGAGCGGTTCCTCGACGCCGCTCTCACCCGGTTCGCCCTGCTCACCCTGCTCACCGGTGGCGCCGGTGGCACCCGTTGCGCCCTGGGGGCCTGGCGTGCCCGGCTCACCCTCGTCACCTGGCTCGCCCTGGGCGCCCGTGGCGCCAGTGGCACCCGTGGTGCCCTGCTCACCAGTGTCGCCCTTATCGCCCTTGTCGCCCTGCGCGCCGGTGGCACCCGTGGCGCCCTGCTCACCAGTGTCGCCCTTGTCGCCTTTTTCGCCCTGCTCGCCGTCGGCGCCCGTGCAGGCGCTGAGAGCCAAAGCCGAGGCCAACGCCCAGATGGCCGAATTCGAGGTCGTGCGGATCGTCGTCATGAGTGCTCCCTGCCGTTGGCCGGTGGTCCGGCGGTCGTGGTCGACCCGCACATAAGCGAGCCCCGGCGACGGTTCCGTGCAGGAGCTGTAACTTGCGCGCGCAGAGGTCGTGATGGTTCCCGAAACCATGGCGCCCGCTCACGACGGTGCCGCCCCTTCAACTACCGGGCTTCGCTCCGCCGGTGACATCGTCGTTGCGGTCCGGTAACGACCCCATCATGACGACGCTCCCCTACGGCCGCTTTCGCGCGGTGTCTTCGCCCGAGCTCCTGGACTTCATCGAACGAACGTTCGTTTTGCCTGCTCCCGAAGGCGCACGAGATCAGCTGCGGCAAGAGGCGCTGGACGAGCTGACGGCTGCCGAGCTCGAGCTCGTTGCCGGCGATCAGGTCGTCTCGCGCGTAGGAGAGCAGGTCTTCGTGCAGGTCCAGCTACCCTCCGGGAGAACTCAAGCGGCCACCTTCACCTTCGAGAAGGCGCCAGGTGTCGTCGTGCGTATCGAACGCCAGGGCCCTGACTTGCTCGTTGCGTTTCAGCCGGGCAAGCCCGCGATCGAGTTCCGACGCATCGACGGCCGCTAGCGTGCAAGCCTGCAGTCAGCCCGCGGCAGCTGCTTTCGGCCACGCCAAGACGAGCACACCCGCGCCCACGAGCAGGATGCCGAGCCACTCGCGCACCGTGGGACGTTCGCCGAGCGTTGCGTAGGCGAACACGGCGACCAGGACCACACTGAGCTTGTCGATGGGAGCGACCTGGGAGGCATTCCCCAACTGCAGCGCGCGGAAATAGCAAACCCAGGACGCCCCAGTTGCGAGGGCCGAAAAGGTGAGGAACAGGAGCGTCCGGTTCGGCAACTCGAGCGGGCTACGCCATTTCCCCGTCAGCACGACGAATGCGGCGAGCACGACCAGAATCACCGCGGTGCGCACGAGCGTGGCTAGGTCGGAGTCGACGCCCCGGACGCCGAGCTTGGCGAAGATGGCAGTGAGGGCCGCAAAGACAGCGGAAAGGAGTGCCCACAGGGTCCAGGTCGGGAGGGTCATGCCGCCATTCTACCTGGACCCGTGGGTCCTACCTCGCCGAGCTCACGGACAAGTGACGGCGCGCGTCAGCTTGGTGTCACAACCGGTGACCGCAATCGGCGCCGTGCCGTCGGGGCACTTGGCTGCGGCCGTCCAATCGAGCGCAAGCGGGCCGACGTTGGCGTCGAAGTACGCGCACTCGAGGTTGGCTCCGCTGAACTGGGTATTGTAAGTGGGGTGAAACCCAGCGCCGCGGAAGTCGGCGTTGTAGAGGTTCGCGTTCGTGAATTTCACTTGGTAAATCGCGGAGCTCTGATAGGGCTGAAGAAGGGTACCGGTGAAGGTGGCGTTCGTCAGGTTGGCACCAGTGAAGTTGGAGCCGCCGGAGCTCTCGGCCATGTCGGCCAGGCTGAAATCTGCACCGACGAGCGACGAACCGCTGAAGTTCACGTTGTAGGCGTAGGCCGAAGTGAAGTCCGCGCCGTCCATGTCGGCGTTGCTCATGTTCGCGTTGCCGATGGCTGCCTCGACGAAGTTGATGTTCTCCGCTTCTGCGCCAGCAAACACGGCACTCTGCGCCGAGGCACTGAAGAAGATGGCGTTGGTCAGGTTTGCGTCATCGAATCGCGTGTACTGTGCTGTGCTGTCGCTGAAGTTGGTGCCCGACAGGTCTAGCCCGACTAGCCAGAGAGAGGTGAGCGTCACCTGCATGCACAAGGCATTCGGCTTGAGCGGGCACGGAGCGCCCGGTTCCACTTGGCCCTCACCGCCGCCGTCCACGGGCGCGCCGTTGGTGAAGGTGACGGGCACCGAGCCGTCGCAGGTCAGGGTGTAGGAGCCATCGCCGTTGTCGGCTACCGAGCAGGTGTCGCCGTCCTCGCCGTTGCTTCCGTTCGATCCGTTGGTGCCATTGGTACCATTGGCGCCATTGCTGACGAGCACGGCGGTGCTGCCCGGGCAGGCCAGGATGTAGCCGCCGGTCGTGGGGGTGACGGTGCAGTTGGCGGCGTTGGTGCCATTGGTGCCATTGGTGCCATTGGTGCCGTCGTCACCATCTTCGATGACGACGGGAGTGCTACCGGGGCAGGAGAGCACGTAGTCCTCGCCGGACGGGGTCACAGTGCAATTGGCCGCATTGGTGCCATCGGCGCCATCGGCGAAGGTCACTTGGGTGCCGTCAGCACAGTCCATGGTGTAGGTGCCGTCGCCGTTGTCCTCCACGGTGCAGGACTCGCCGTCCGTGCCATTGATGCCGTTGGTTCCGTCGCTGCCGTCCTGGATCGTGACGGGGTCGCTGCCGGGGCAATCGAGCTGATAGCCGTCCGTTAGCTCCGTCAGCACGCAGGGCGTGGCAATCCCCTCGGTCGAGAGCACGATCGGGTCCGCCCCGGGGCAGGTGAGCGAGATCGTATCGTCCTGGTTGTCGACCAAGCTGCACGGCTCGCCATTGGTCCCGTTCGTGCCGTTGGTGCCGTTCGTCCCATTCTCCCCCGGCGCCCCGTCGTCGCCCTTTGCTCCGTCTTCGCCGCTGCGCAGGATGACCGGATCCGAGCCGGGGCAGGTGAGGGTGAACGACTCGTCGTCGTTTGCGTGGAGTGAGCAGGACTCCCCGTCCTCCCCGTTCTCGATCACGATCGGATCGGAACCGGGGCACTCGAGCACGTACTGGCCCGGCTTCTGTTCCTCGGCGGTACAGGCGCGATCGGTGTTGCTGCTGCGCACGACGACCGGATCGCTGTTCTCACAGTTGAGAACGACGGTGCCGTCTTCGGCGGACGTTGCGGTGCAGGAGTCGTCGGCGGTACCGGGTGCAGTGCCGCAGCCAGCTAGGAGGAGGAGAACCAACGGAAAGGGGAGGGGACGTGAGGTCATGGCGTCCCAAGGTAGCAGGATTCGGCCCGGTGGCCGTCTCACGCGCGACTCACGAACGGGAGGCAGGTGTGAGCGACTGCAGCCGGGTGCCACACCTCAATACAGGCCATCGGCGAACGGCACTTCGCAGGCTAGCCGGAAGCCGTGGCCCATCGGCGCCCTCGGGTCGTGTCGGTCCGAAAACGGCGCCTAGCCGGCCGCCAGCCGCGTCAGGACGAGAATCAACACGAAGGCGATCGGCATCGCGAACACGTGGGCAAGCGAGTAGTGCGACCTCTTGGTCGCGCTCCCCGTGCTGGCGACGGCGGGTGATTCGAGGACGGCGAATGTGGACATGAAAGGACCTCCTGCCGTCCGCCCTTGCAGTCGGTGTGCCAGGCGGCTCGGCGCGCGGGCTGAATCGCGCGCGGCCACCGAATTGGCGCCCCATTCCGCCCGCGAGCCCGGGAGGTCGTGTTCGGACTGCGCGCATTTCTTGCTGATGACCGTTGCGAACGCGCATGCGTTTCGCGTTCCCGACCTGGGCGTCGCCATTCTCGAGTGCGTTCATCTCGGGCGCGAGGGGGGCCTGGCGGCCCGGGCAAAGCCCCGGCAAACGCGAATCAGCGGGTTCTTGCCGGTGCGAAGGGCCGCGCTAAGGTCGCTTCTGGATATGTTGCTTAGACGTGCGCTTGGGATACTCGTGGGAGCTTTATTGATGGTGCCTGCTCCGGCACTCGCGGTCGACACCGCCACTCGCTCGGCCGCTCGCGACCTTGGGTACCAAGGGGTCGAGGCCTACCAAGGGGGCGACTATGTGGCGGCGATGGACCGCTTGGAGCGTGCATATGCTGCGCTCAAGGTACCCTCATTGGCGCTGTGGTCAGCCCGGGCTCTGGAGAAGAACGGGAAGCTGATCGAAGCCGCGGAGCGCTATCTCGAGGCGACGCGTCTCACTCCCGATGCCGCCTGGGGTGAAGACGTGCAGCGCCAGGCGCAGGAGCAGGCGGCCACGGAGCGCGAGGCCCTCCTGCCGCGAATTCCCCATCTGGTCGTGGTCGTTCAAGGCACGGATGCCGAGAAGGTCGAAGTCACGATTGGCGGGACATCCGTCGCCCGAGCTCTCTACGAGGTGGGCCATCCCACGAACCCGGGCAGCGTGCAGGTCGCTGCGACGGACGGCGCCCGGCGTGTCGAAGCCACGGTGGCGCTGCAAGAAGGTGCTCGTCAAACGGTGTCCCTCGATTTCTCGCAATCGTCCGGGCCCGAGGAATCCGTCGTGGTGAGACAGAGCCCGACGGCAGGCCCCGAGGATGCCAGTGCGCCCGGGGCGTGGCAGCGCACAGCCGGTTGGATCGGCATTGGCGTCGGCGCCGCGGGTCTCATTGTGGGCAGCATCGCGGGCGTCGTCGCGATCGGTCAAAACTCGGATCTCGCTACGGCGTGTCCGGGTGGTACCTGCCCCGGTAGCGAAGCCGATGCGCTCAGCAGCTACCAGACGACCCGCACCGCAGCAGGTGTGGGCCTCATCGCCGGGGGAATTCTGACGGCTGCTGGCGTTACGCTGGTGCTGACGGCGCCGAAGCGCGATTCGGCGTTCGTCACGCCTTACGTCGGGTTCGCTTCGGTCGGCGTTCGGGGGGCCTTCTGATGGTCGGCAAGCGCGGGATGTCGGACAGGCGGCTCCTTTGGGCCCTCAGCGTTCTGGGGCTCGGTACCCACTGCGTGCTGCCGGACTACCAGCTGGCTGACGACGCGACGGACATGGGCGGAGCCGGATCGTCCCAAGGTGGCATGGCTGGCGCCGCAGCCGGCGGCGATGCTGGGGACGGCTCGGGCGCAGGCGGGACGCCGGGCGACGCCGGTGCTGGTCCTGGTGGAGCGGGCGGTACGGGGTCGGGCGGTACCGGGTCGGGCGGTACCGGGTCGGGCGGTACGGGGACAGGCGGAGTCGTAACGACCGACGGCGACCCGATTCCCAAGCCGCTCTTGATCACCTCTTGGAGTGGCGAGTTCTGGAAGACCGACGTCGATCCGACCCCGGGTGGCACGACAGCAAATATTACCGTCGACACGAGCCCCGGGGCGGAGTTGCAGAGTTGGATCGGCTGGGGTGGTACGTTCAGCGAGCGCGGTTGGGCTTCGCTGATGGGATTGGATCAAGCTCAGCGCGAAGGCGTGATGAAGCTTCTGTTCAGCAAGGTCGACGGCCTCGGCTTGACCTGGGGACGCATTCCAATCGGCGCCAGCGACTACGCGATGGATCGCTACACGCTGTGCGACGCGCCTTGCAACGAGACGAACATCGAAACGACGTTCTCGATCGACCGCGACCTGGATCCGGATCAGGGACTCATTCCGTACGTCAAGGCAGCCCAAGCGGTGGTCGAAGCCGAGAAAGCGCAATACAAGGGCATCAGCGATCCCGTCTTCTCGGGCAGTCCGTGGACCCCACCGCCCTGGATGAAGAACAACAACGCCTACGACAAAGGCATGATGAGGAACGAGTCAGCGATCCTCGAGGCGTACGCCAAGTATTTCGCTCTGTGGGTGCAAGAATACGAAGAGCAGGGCATCCCGATCGATCATGTCTATCCGCAGAACGAACCGGGTTGGGCACAGTCGTATCCAAGCTGCGCTTGGGGCCCGTTCACCGATGGCAGCACGGACAACAGTGCCACCCCGCCGTTCCTTGGCACTTTCGTCGAGCAGAATCTGATCCCGGCGCTCGCCGACGCTGGTCTTGCGACCAAAGTCTGGCTGGGGACGCTGTCGAACGACAAGTGGTTCAGCAACTACTGGGGCAGCTTGACGGACGAGACCGTCGTCGGCGGTATGGGGCTCCAATGGGAAACGATCAACAGCATCGCCACTCCCATCGCTGCTGGCGTCACCGTCATGCAGTCCGCGCACCGCTGTGGGAACTACCCCTGGGTGAGCGGGGCCAACAACGGCACGACGAGCACGGCAGTGGACGCCGAGTCCGCCGACAAGGATACCTTCTGGGCCGAGTACGCGCCCAACAACTACAACTACGGCGTCGAGTCGTGGGAGCTGCTCAAGCAGTGGATCACGGCCGGGGCGAACGGCTACAGCGCTTGGCACATGGTGCTCGATCGCGAGGGCATCGGTATCGATGTCAGCCGCCCGTGGCCACAAAATGCGCTAATCTCGTTCGAGGCGAACGGTGACGTCAAGATCACGCCCTACTATTACGTCTTCAGGCACCTGTCGCAGTACGTCGAGCCTGGGGCCAGGCGCCTCACCGTGACGGGGGGTGATGCTCTCGCCTTCAAGAACCCCGATGGGAGCGTCGTCACGGTCGTCTACAACTCAGGCGCGGCTACCCAAATCACGCTCTCCGTCGGGGGTAACATGGTACACTTTCAGGCGCCGGCCAATGGCTGGGCCACCGTCAACACCCTGCCTCCGGGCTAGTGCCGTCGGTGGCGTGGCAGGTTTGTCGGCGCCGTCAGGCGGCTTTCTTGCGCACGGCGAAATAGAGCACGACGCCGAGGGCGCAGAGCACGCCGGCGCTGATCGGCATGAGGCGGACGGCACCCCGGGTGCCGACTGCGGCCAAGAACCCCGTGAGCGACAGCGCCACCCCGTTCATGGCTTTGACGACGAAGTTGAACACGCCGAAATAGACGGCCGTTGCCTTGTGCTCACCCTCCTGGGCGCAGCGTGCGATGGCTTCGCCTTCGAGCCCGAGCACCACGGCTGCGCCCGGGCCGGCGGCCGCGAACACGAGCATGGCCGTGGTCATGGGGCTGC
>Ga0247744_1000070_pt1 | contig 23057 bp, 17 predicted proteins | sample UWRJS154409C5_FD_180946 | JGI IMG/M metagenome (GOLD analysis project Ga0247744, IMG submission 180946) | Soil microbial communities from Arlington Agricultural Research Station in Wisconsin, United States - UWRJ-S154-409C-5 | ecosystem: Environmental > Terrestrial > Soil > Agricultural land... | reverse complement strand
GAGGCAATGGCTCCCACAGTGGTGGCACGAGCGCCTCCGGCGGCTCCTCCCATCACAGCGGCGGCAGCTCGAGTGGTAGCGGCGGCAAGTCGAACAGCAGTGGCGGCTCGAGCAGCGGCGGCGGCACCAGTACGGGCGGTTCGAGCTCCGGCGGCGCAGCGAGTGGCGGCTCGAGCTCCGGTGGAGCCGGGACCGGTGGTGCTGGTACGGGCGGCACGACCTACGAGGGCGACTGTGCCGACAAGCCAACCTGGGCCGATTGGCACACATCACCGACTGCAGCGAGCGGCGACTTGGTCATCTTCGTGTGCAGCAAGGACCAATCCGAGTGCGAAGGCTACATGATCGGCGAGGATTGGTTGTTCGAGTGCACTGACACCCACACGAACAACTGCAAGACCCAGAAGCCAGAGGACGGCAGCGCCTGGGACGCCATCGATTCCTGCGCAAACCTCGGCTACGGCGGCATGGGCGGCATGGGCGGCGGCGGGCCCTGAGCGGGACGCCGACGCGCCGTCCACAGCACCCAGGCGACGCCACCGAGCGCGAGCACCGACACCGTGATCGCGACCAGGTAGCGGGGACCCGCGTTCCAGCCCGAGCTCCCAGCGCTCGGAGCGCGGAGCGCCTGCGTGGCAGCAACGTTGTCCGGATCGAGCTCTACGGCGCGCTCCACTAGGGTTCGGTCCCAGAAGCCGCGCTTCTCGAGCGTGTGGGCACGCAGGACCAAGAGGCGGCTCTGCACGCGTTTGCGAGTCGCCTCGTCGTGAGCGACGCGTTCTGCTCGGCGCAGCGCATCTTCGGCCGGGCCCGGGGGGTCGGGATGGCGCTCGGCGAACTCCAAATAGAGCTCGGCCATCGCCTCGCGTCCTTCGAACAGTGGGCTCTGGGTGAGCACACGATCGAAGCCTTCCTTCATGCTGGCCAGGTCGCCCTTCTTGTGCGCAAGCAGCGCTTGTTCGTAGATCTCGTAGACGCGGGACAGCCGCGTGCGGTCGAGCTCCGTGAACAGCTCACGCGCGAGCCGCTTCCAGGTCCAGTCGCGCGGCGCGGTGCGGCCGGTGGTGTCCTGGAAGGCTTCGCGCAGTTGCCAGGCGGCGCTTTCGCCGAGCAAGACCAGACCCTGGCGGGCGGCGTTGCGGATCTCCAGCCGCTCGGTGCCGGCGAAGCTGATGAGCAGGCGCGCCGTCTCCGGATCACCCACGCGCCCGAGCGCCAGGAGGACGCCAGCGAGCACGCCGGAGTCGTCCGTGCGCACGGCTTCCTGAGGGATGGCCTTGCCGCGCAAAGACAGTTGCCGCTTGGCCCATTCCGCGACTTTGGGTGCCGGGTGGCGGGTGGTCTCGATGAGCACGGGTAAGGCGCCGTCGCCGACCCGGTCGAGCCTCTGTTGCACGTCGAGGCGCACGAGGTCGAAGCGTACGTACATGCGGACGAGCTCACGGCAGGCGGAGGGACTGCCGATGGCCTCGAGCGCTCGGCCGAGGCCCAGCAAGCGGACCAGATCCTGCCAAGGCTTGTCAGCGGGAGCAGCCAGCTCGAGCGCCGCCTCGAGGTAGTCGCCTTTTCCTCCGGCCGCGGCTGCTTGGCGCGCCTTGCTGCGGATCTTGGTCAGCGCGCGGTCCATGGCTTCGCGATTGGCGCTGTCGGCCAGAATATCGAGCTTGCGCGCCGCCACGGCCACCCAATCGGCTTTGGCTTCGTAGAGCTCGCTCGCTGCACGCTCCCGATCGGCGGCGTCGGCTGCCACGAGGCGCTTCAGGATGCCCTCGAGCGCCGCGACGGCTTCGGGTCTGGGCTCTGGCATCTCGAGCGTCGGCACTTCCGGCAAGGGCGACAGCGGCATGCCGGCGGGCCTGGGGTTGGCTTCGGCCGTGTATTCCTTGTCGCCCTGCGAGCGGCCATCGCCGGCACGCGCGTCCTTCTCGGCCGCTTGAGCCAGGCCGACGGTGCCGACCGTGAGCAAGCTCAGTGCGAGCACCGCCCGCACGAGCACCGCCCGGCTAGTCCAGGATGCGAAAATCCGAAAATTCACCGGTGAAGCCCCGCCAGCGCGTCTCGACCTTGTCGACGCGTGCTGCGCTCGGGCCCTTTTGCGCCCAGCCGTGTAGTTCCCGGATGCTGAGCTCCTCACCCTCGGCGAGGATCTCGACCGATCCGTCCGGGCGATTCTTCACCCAGCCGGACAAGCCCAGGCGCCGCGCTTCTCGCTGCGTGGAGGCCCGAAAGAAGACGCCCTGCACGCGGCCACGAACCTGAAGCTGTACCTGCTTGAGCGCCACTGCCCAATAGTTAGCCAAGGCAGAGGAGCCTCGCAATACGGGGAGTTTTGACCGCACGCTGCCCTGCGTGCTCGAATGCCCCCGTGGCTGCGCGTCGAACATCTCGAGACGGGCAGGACGGAGAGGCCACCGAAGCCCTGGCGACCAGCTCCGCCCCACTTCGGCTCGCTCTCGAAGCACGCCTCGGTCGCGCTCTGCGCCAAGTCGCGACTGCGCTCGGGGCATCGCTCGAGCTCGACGAACTGCTGGACGTCGTGCTCGGCCACATCGTGACCCTGCTCGGTGCCGAGCGCGCCGTCCTGTTTCTCCAGGATGAGCGCAAACCGGCGCTGGTCAGTCGTGCGGCTACGAGCGCCGAGGACTTGAAGCTCCATTTGCCGCTCGGCGATGGCTGGCTCAGTCAGATCATGCGCACGGGCCTAGGCGAACGCATCGAGGACTGCACGAAATCCGCGCGGCCGGTGGAGTGGGACATTCTGCCGCACCGACCGACGATTGCCGCCTTGCTCTGTCCTGTGAAGAGTAACCTCGGCCGAACGATCGGGGTCGTGGCCGTGATCAACAAGCGTCGGGGCGGCAGCTTCGACGCCGACGACGAGGACATCCTGTCCATCTTGGTCACGCAGGCGGCCGTTGCCATGGACAATTCGCGGCTGTTCATGAGTCTCGTGCGCAAGAACCAGGAGCTGTCGCAGGCCCAGGTTCAGCTCACGCGCCGGGTGCGCGATCTGGAGCTCTTGTTCGAGCTCGAACGGCACACGGCGCATGCGCGCTCGCAGTCCGACCTGGCGCGCGGTGTCCTGATGAGCCTCAGCAAGTCTTGCGACGCGGAAGGCGGAGCTTTGGTCTTGGCCGCGGAGGACACCGAATCGTTCGTGCAGTTCGTGCTGGGACCACAGGGATCCGCCATGGGCGGCGCTCTCCGGTCCGACGTCTATTCCCCGGACGAAGGCCTGCTCGGCCCGGTCATTCAGTACTCGGCCCCCGTGCAAATGGATACGTCGCGTGAGCCCCTGCACTACGGCGTCTTCGGCCAGGTGCGGTCGGTCATTGCCGAGCCGCTCGAGGCCAGCGACACGCCGCTGGGCGCGCTGGCGCTGTTCAACAAGAGACAGGGGCCGTTCACGGCCGAGGATCTGGGCCTACTTCGTCTGGTCAGCGCCAACGTGTCGACCGCCGTTCGCCTGTTTCATGCGAACCTGGCGCGTGAACGCGAGGAGCGCCTGACCAGCATCGGTCGCCTTTTGTCGCAGGTGGTTCACGACTTGAAGAGCCCGCACACCGTCATCAGCGGCTATGTCGAGCTGATGGAGGCAGCCTCGAGTCGGGCGGAGCGACGGCGCTACGCGGGCGAGATCGTGAAACAGTTCGGGGCGCTCGGGGCGATGCAGAGCGAGGTGCTGGCGTTTGCACGCGGTGAGACGCGCGTTCTGGCGCGGAAGGTGATTCTGGACCGCTTTTTCGAGGACTTGCGGAATCGCTTGGAAGCCGAGCTCGAGGGCAAGCAGGTCGAGCTCGTCATCCAGTCTCAAAGGCGCCTCGTGGCGTACTTCGATTCCGAGCGCATCACGCGCGCCCTGCAGAACCTGGTGCGAAACGCCGCCGAAGCCATGGCCCCGCTGGGCGGGGGTCGGGTGACCGTCACGGCCGCCGCGCGGGGCAGCCACTTGCGCATCGAAGTAGGGGACACCGGGCCAGGCGTGTCGCCGGAGGTTGCACCGAGGCTCTTCCAGTCGTTCGTCACTTCGGGCAAGAAGGGTGGCACTGGCCTGGGCCTGGCCATCGTCAAGCGCATCGTCGAGGAGCACGGCGGAACGATCCAACTGGCAGATGTGCCCACCGGCGCCTGCTTTCGCATCGAGCTGCCTCAGCCAACGAGCAGCGCGTCGCCGGAACCGCGTCCCGAACCGGGTCCAACTCAAACGGCACGGAAGGTGGTGCGTGCGAAGGCCAAGACCGCTCTGAGCAAGCGGACGCGGGGGCGGTCGCGGTGAGCCCGAGCAAGAGCGGGCGAGCGCATCCGCGCAGCGTGGCCAGTCGGATTCTGGTCTCGTACGTCGTGGTGCTGCTCGTCTTCGCGCTCGCGTCGACCTGGAGCGTGGCGACCTTTCGCGCCGCGGCTCAGGGCGCCGCTTTGATGCGCCAGGGCTACATGCCGCTGGCCCTGGAGGCGCGGGACCTGGTGGCCGCCCAAGACACCTGGAACTCGCAGCTCAACCACATCACCGAAGCTCGGAATCCCGCGGACAAGCGCGTGTGGTTCGAGCGCACGTCCTCGATCGGACGGCCCCGCATGCTGGAGAGATTCCAGAAGGCGATCGACCGCGCGCTCAGCGCCCACACCCCCGCAGTAACGGCGAGTCGTCTGGAGCTGACGGCGGAGCTGGCGCAGGTGAGTCACCTGATGAAGGCCGACAGTGAGCTCGTGCTCGCGCTGTTCGACAACTTGGCGCGTGGCAATCAGCGTGACGCCGAGCAGCTTCGGGACCGGCTGGTAGCGCGCGGCATCGCCCTGTCGCAGAAGCTGGTGCACATCGAGAAGCGAGTGAAGGCCGACGTCGACCTGCTGCTCGAGGAAGCCAAAGCCCGCGAGCAGCTGGCACTCGAACTGTCCCTCTTGGTCGGTGGGGTCACCCTGCTCACGGGCCTGTTCATGGCCATCTACGCGCGCCGAGTGGTTTCGCCGCTATCGCTGGTGACCAAGCGCACTGCCGCGGTGGCCGCTGGCGATCTGCGTCCGGCAGCACCACTCGAAACCGGGGACGAGATCGGCGAGTTGTCGGTGACGTTCGAGGCCATGGTGGGCGCCATTGCCGAGGCCCGAGAACGACTGCTCGCCTCCGAACGTCTGGCGGCGATCGGCAAGATGGCGGCTCACGTCACGCACGAGGTGCGCAATCCACTCTCCTCCATCGCCCTGAACCTGGACCTACTCGAGGAGGAGCTGGGGGCGGACGCCAAGGAGGCGCGCACGCTGCTGCGTGCGATTGCCTTGGAGGTCCAGCGGCTCAGTGTGCTGTCCGACCAGTATCTGTCGATGGCGCGACGCAAGGCGCCGGAGCTGGAAGAGGTCGATCCGACCGAGATGGTGCAGAGCGCCGCAGCCTTCATGAAGCGCGACCTGGAGAAGAACCACGTCGAGCTCAGCGTCGACGTCGCTCGGGACTTGCCCTGGGTTTCGGCCGACGCAGCCCAGATCCGGCAGGTCTTGTTCAATCTCCTGCGCAACGCCCGCGAAGCGCTGGTGGGCGGCGGTCACACCTGGCTGCGGGCGCGGGCGGAGGGTGGCGGCGTCGTCATTTCGGTGGAGGACGATGGCCCTGGTGTGCCCCCCGAGCGGGTCCCTGAGTTGTTCGATCCCTTCTTCACCACGAAGGACCATGGCACTGGGCTCGGTCTGGCCGTGACCCGGCAGATCGTGCAGGCGCACGGCGGTCGCCTCGACTACAAGACGCGGCCGGGCGGCGGCGCGTGCTTCGAGTTTTGGCTGCGGGCCAGCGGCGATGGCAAGGACCCCCCGAGCGCAGGAGGCGATGAGTCATGAAAGAAATCGTGCTGGCGTCGAGGAACGCTGGGAAGGCGCGTGAGGTCGAGGCGCTGCTCGACATCCCGGGCCTCTCCATCGTGCTGCTCTCGGATCTGCTCCCGGACGACTTCGTCATCGAAGAGACGGGCGGCAGCTTCGAAGAGAATGCCTGGATCAAGGCGACCCTCGTTTGCCAAGCGACGCACCGTCTCGCTCTGGCGGACGACAGCGGTCTCGAAGTGGACGCCTTGGCCGGTCGCCCGGGCGTGCACTCCGCACGTTTTGCGGGCGCGTCGGCCACTGACGAGGACAACAATCGTCTGCTCCTCGCGAGCTTGACCGGAGTCCCGCGAGCCGAGCGCAGCGCACGCTTTCGCGCGGTGCTCGCGCTCGCCGCTTGGCGCTCCGGTGAGGTGGTGCGTGTGGCCCAGACGGAAGGCGCGTTGGACGGGTTCGTGATCGACAGCCCGCGTGGCCAGGGCGGCTTCGGCTACGATTGCCTGTTCGAGCCCCTGGCTCGGCCAGGGCTGACCACGGCCGAGATTTCGCTCGCCGAGAAGAACGCCCTGAGTCACCGGGGGCAGGCGGTTCGTGCGCTCAAACCAGCGCTCGAAGCGTGGTTCGAGCGCAGCGCGGCCGTTTGACCGTTCCCGGGAGCGCGTGGTATCGCAGCGCCGCCTTCGGGCAGGAGTGCAGCAAGACTGGAAAGGCCTCGGTCGCTACTCCACCGTCGGGCTCGAGTTCGCGCTCAGCGTGATCGTCGGGCTGATGTTGGGCAAGTGGCTGGACGAGAAGTTCGACACGGGCGGGCTTCTCACGATTGTCTGGTTCTTTTTCGGGCTGGTTGCCGGCGGTCGCGCCATCTATCGCGCGGCCAAACGCGCCGAGCGCGATCTGCGCGAAGAGGACGAAGCCAACCGCAAGAGCAAGCAGAAGTATCTCGACAATGACCCAGGCCCCTGACCACGAGCTCGCGCGCACCTATTGGTCGGTGCTCGGCATGGGGGCTTTGCTCGCGATCGGCAGCGTTTCCTTCCTGGGTGTTTCGGCTGCGGCTGGAGCGCTGGTCGGGACCGCGATGTCGTGGCTCAGCCTGGTCACGTTGGCCCGTGCGGTCAGGAACCTGGTCGGCGGCGCGGCCCGGGTTTCGTGGGCCTTCGTGGCCGTTTTCAAGTTCGCATTCCTGCTCGTTTTGACCTATTGGCTGCTCGAAAGCGGCGTGATTCCGCCGCTTGGCCTGGCCCTGGGCTTTGGCGCCCTGCCGCTCGGCATCTTCGTCTCCACACTCTTCCTGCCGGCTACCGGCACCACCGGTGGCCTCTCCGCCGATCAAGATTCGACACGCAAGGATTGAGTCGATGCCCGAACATTCCACCTGGCTGACTTTCGCTCTCGGCTACCTCAAAGACACGCTCTCCCACAACGCGAGCGTCATTGGCGATAGCTTCATCGGTCACGTCGAGCCGAGCTGGCAGTCGTTCGAGCCGATCACCGCCTCGGCGATCATGATGCTCATCGTCCTCGTCTTTGCGCTCGCCGTCCGCGGACGTCTAGCCGGTGAGGGCGCCATCGTGCCCGAGGAGCGGCTGACCTTGGTCACCTTCGCCGAGGCTTTCCTCGAGTACTTCTACGACCTGGCCAAGAGCGTGATGGATGCGGAGCGGGCGAAGAAATACTTCCCGCTCATCGGGACGGCGGCCATCTTCGTGTTCTTCTCGAACCTCTTGGCGCTCATTCCGGGCATGCCGGTGGCGACCAGCAACCTGAACGTGACCATGGGCACTGCCGTCGTGGTCTTCCTCTTGTTCAACTACTACGGCATCAAAGAGCAGGGCATCGGCTACGTCCTGCATCTGTTCGGGCCCGCCTGGTACCTGGCCTGGCTCATCTTCCCGGTCGAGTGCATCTCGCTCATCGTGCGGCCCATCACCCTGGCCGTCCGGCTCATGCTCAACATGGCCGTGGATCACTTGATCCTGTCGATCTTCCTCGGCCTGGTGGCGGCCATCGTGCCCCTGCCCGTCATGGTCCTCGGCGTTCTGGTCATCGGCGTGCAGACGCTGGTCTTCACCCTGCTCACCTGCATCTACATCGGCCTCGCCACCGAGCACGAGGCGCACTGAGCGCGTCCGCTCTGCTGGCTCGGGCCGACCCAGCCGCCCCATCCGAAACGTCAGCGCGAGGTTCAATCCCAGTGAACCTCACGCCCAAAATCGCCCCACCCCCCCAATCCGCACCAAAAATAGCACTAGCCGCGAGCCCGAGAAGGCGATAACCCCTCGCCCGCACTGTGCTCGTCGCACAAGGAGATCATCGAAACATGTTCAAGTCGAAGCTGGCCCTTGCTTCTGCCGCACTCACCACCCTCGCTTCCACCTCGGCATTCGCTGCCGAGAAGGGTGGCGCCTCCAACGCATTCGACGTGCAGTCGATGGCGGCGATCGGCGCCGGCATTGCGATCGGCCTCGCTGTTCTCGGTGGCGCGACCGGTCAGGGACGTGCTGCTGCTGCGGCCCTCGAGGGCATCAGCCGCAACCCCGGTGCCGCTCCGCGCATCACCACGCCGATGATTCTCGGCCTCGCCCTGATCGAGTCCTTGGTGCTCTTCGCGTTCGTCATCGCCTTCTTGCTCCAGGGCAAGATCGGCTGAGCCGTCCCGCGCCCCAACCGGAGGCGCGGCTGAATCGGATCGTTCGTCGGCAGCATGGCCTTACGGCCTTGCTGCCGAAGTCGTCTGTGCTGCCCTAGTCCCGCGTGCGGAATGCGCGCCAGAGCCCGCCGAGTAGCTGCAGGCCCAGCGGCATGACGGCCGCCAGCATGAGTCCGATGCCGAAGCGCGGGCTGTCACTGGAGTAGACGATCGCGCCGGACAAGAGGAAGCCGAGCGCAAGACCTGCGGTCAGCACCTTGCGGCCGAGATCGGCCATCGCCGTGGTCATGGCTTCGCTCTTGAGCCGGAGCGAAAGCCGGCCGAGCCGCAGGTCGTCGAGCACCTCTTCCAGCTGCTGCGGCACCTTGTAGCTCGCGCCGCCGAGTCGCTCGACACGACGCAAGAGCTCACTACCGAGGCGTTCGGGCGAGTAGCGCTTGCGCAGGAGCGCTGTGAAGAGCGGTCGTGACTCCTCGTAGACGTCGAAGCTCGGATTGATCTCTTTGCCGACGCCTTCCACCGTCATCAAGGCTTTGCCCATCATGACGAAATCGGTAGGGACCTCGATCGCGTACTTGCTGGCCGTCTTCACCAGGTCCCGAATGAGCACGGACATCTCGATGTCCGCGAGCTGACGGCCCAGGTAGCGCTCGCTGAGCAGTGCTACCTCCGCCCGATACGCGTCCATGTTGACCTTCTTGGTCGGGGTGCCGATGGCATACAGGGACTCGGCGATGCCATCGTAGTCTCGGCGCAACGCTGCGGTGATGACGTCGATGGTGAGATCGCGCATGCGCGGACTCAGGCGTCCGACCATGCCGAGGTCCAGGAAGGTGAGGTCCGGATCGTCCACGCTGCCACTGACCAAGACGTTGCCCGGGTGAGGATCGGCGTGGAAAAAGCCGTCATCGTAGATTTGCTGCACGATGGCGGTCAGGGCCAGGCGCGCAATCTTCTCGCCCGAATGGCCGGAGGCGATGGCGTCGTAGATCTTCTGCCCGGACATGTACTGCATCGTCAGGACGTGCCGGCTGGACTCGTCCTTGAAGATGGCAGGGAAGTGGACGCGCGGATTGTGCTCGAAGTTCTGGGCGAAACGCCGCGCGTTGTCCGCTTCGGAATTGAAGTCGAGCTCGGCACGGATGGCGTGATCGAACTGAGTGACCAGGCCGATGGGCGAATAGATCTTCGTTTCCGGAATGGCACGTTCGAGCAAGGCGGCCAGGCTGTGCAGAATGTCGACGTCGCTGGCCATGGTCGTGGCCACACCGGGACGCTGGACCTTGACGGCCACTTCGATGATCTGATCGCCCTGCTTCAGAGTGGCGCGATGCACTTGGGCAATGCTCGCTGCCGCCAGTGGTTCGTCACTGAAGCTCGAGAACACCTCGCCGATCGAGGCTCCGAGCGAGCGTTCGATTTGCTCTTTGATCTCCGCTGAGGGCAGGGGCGGCACCGAATCCTGGAGCTTCTTCAGCTCGTCGATCACCTCCTTCGGCAACAAGTCCGCGCGGGTCGAGGCGATCTGGCCGAGCTTGACGAACGAGGGGCCCAGGTCCTCGAGCACCAGACGAATGCGTTCGGCGAGCGACGGCCGCTTACCCGAGCCTCCGCCCTCCGCGTCGGCGCCGTCTTTCGGTTTCTGGACACCCAGGCCGAGGCGCGTGACGACCTCACCGAAACCGTGCCGGACGAGGACGGCCGAGATCTCCCGAACGCGACCAATGTCTCGGGCGGCGCTGACGAGGGAGACCATGTTGCCCGGCTAGGCTAGCCCGCTCAGCTCATGCTGCAAAAAACTTCGTGGTCGCAAATACGGAACACGTCGCCGTTCTGGATGGCTTTGCGCTGGACGCGTTGGCCACGAAACTCGATGCCGTTGGTCGAGCCCATGTCCACGATGTAGTAGGTGCCACCGGCGAACTCGACCAGCGCGTGTTGTCTGGAGATGTTCGGATCGCGGATGGTCAGGTCCGAGCTGGCTTTGCCGCGCCCGATGATGAAGCGGTCCTTGTTGACCGGATAGGCGGTTCCCTCGAAATGCAGGGTCAGCCCGGCGTTGCGGCTCGCGCCGGCTCCTGCCCGCGGCGGTGGCATGGGCACACCGGCCATCGACGCGCGGGGTGGTGGCGGTACGGGGGCCGGGTGCGGGAACGAGCCCGAACCTCCCGCGCGAGGCGGTGGCGGGACTGGGTGCGGGAACGAGCCGGAGCCGGGAGTGTTGCCTGCGCCGGGTGGGATCGGGGGCGCGACCCGACCGGGGCCGGGCGGTGCGTTGGCGGAAACACCAGGCGGGGGTGCCGAGGACCCGGGACGAGGTGGCGGCAGGCCCGGCCCACGGCTCGGTACCGGCGTCATCGGCATCGGCATCGGTGGCGCGCCGAGCGGCGACGCTGGGGCTCCAGCCACCGCCGGTACCGCCTGTGGCAACGGACTCGCATGCGGCTGACTCGGCGGCATCGAGAGCGTGGCTGACGGCAGATCAGCGGCATACCCGCGTTGGCGCGCGTACTGCTTCATGGCGTCGTTGATCAGATAGTCGACGGAGCACTCGAGCTCCTTGGCCATGTCCTCATAGGTGCGCCAGAGGGTGTTTCGGCATTGGAACGTGCGCGGGGTTTTCTTGTTCGCCTCGTTCATGGTGTCGTCTTAGCGTTCTCCGTCTTTCCCGCTGCTGGCGGTGCCGCTGGTGCGGTTTTCTCGGCCACTACCTGCCTGCTTTCGATGGCGGGCAAGAGGCAATATTCCACGAACTGGCCCACCGTGCCGATTTCCTTCTCGGTTGGCGTGCCAGCCACGTTCACGCTGCAAATGTACGAACACGATGCTGCATCCGGGTCCGCGTGGGGGCCATCAGCCGGCGGACAGGGCGGCACTTTCGTCTCATCCGAGGTCAGCTCCTGCAGGCCGGGCAGGTCAGCCTGGGTGCCGGCCTCGTAGTAGTAGCTGAGCGCGGCCAGCCGCACCGGAGTCGGATTGGTGCCGTCGTCCGAGCGCTTGCCGCCGTATTTCTGGGCGAGCTCCCGTGCGCTCACCCCGCGCACGCTGGGCAAGAGCCCACCGTAGCTCAGGGCTTCACCCATCGTCATCGTCTCGATCTTGCCGAGCTCCGCCATGAACTCGGGCAGGTGCTTGGCGTCTGCCATGCGCAGCGCCAAGGACGCAGCCACCCAGCGCACCTTCCAGCGCCGATGGGAGAACATGCGGTACAGGCCCGGTGCGACCTGTTCGTAGGGCAGGTCGCCCGCGCGTCGCAGCGCCAGGTCGCGCAGCGTGTCCGGCGATGAATCACTCTCGATCAGCCGCAGGAGCGCGGCGGCGTGGGCCGGGTCGTTGCGATCGATGTGCCCCTCGAGCGCCGCCAGAGCGAGGATCCGCTGCTCGGCCGGATGCGCTGCGTCCTCCGCGTAGCCGAGCAGGTAGTCGATCGCCGGTTTGCCGCCGACGGCTTTCATCCCGGAAAACAGGCGCTCCGTTTCGACAGCTCGGTAGACCAGGACCTGCTTCTCGAACTGGAGGGCGTCGACTTGGATCGATGCCTCGAGGTTACGCTTCTTGATGAGCTCGCGGGTCGTGGCTTCGAAGGCCGGTCCTTCGACCACACGTCCGGCGTCGGCCAGGCGCGTGCTGGCCATCAACTTGGTTTGGTTGCTGCCGAGCTCGCGCACGAGGTCCGAGAGCTCCCTGGTTCGGCTGAATCCGGGCGCGAGGAGCGTGGTGAGCGGAGCCACGCCTTCGTCACGCAAGAGGCGGAGCACCTGCTCCATGCCGTACAGCTGTGCCGTGTTGTCGAAGCGCGCCGTGAAGTCCTGGCGACACCACAGCACGAGGGCTGACCTGAGGTGCTCGCGCGCGGCCGGGTCGCTGACCAAGGACCCGTCGTCGTGCGTCAACAGGGCGTAGGCAGCGTCTTTGTACGGGATCGACGGATCGTCGCCGCCCGGACTAGCTCTTTGCAGCACGCCGCGGGCGAGGGGTTCGGCCAAGCCCCGGATGACCGTCGCGCGTGCGGGCGGCGCCATTTCCTGGAACGCGACCAAGAGGCCCTTGCTGTCTTCGGAGCCCTGGAGGCCAATGTTGCGCCCAGCCCGAGGCTTCATCGTGACCAAGGTCAGCGCCGCGTCGACCCGCAAGCTCGGCGCGTACTTGTCGTGCTCCAGCACGGCCACCAACTTGCGTGGCCCGGACGCCTTCCGCGCCCAGCCCTGGATCTCGTCCGTGGTCACTCGGCAGGCGCTGAGCCCTCCGAGCAGACACACTCCGAGCAGGCACAGCAAGGCGGGAACCGACCTCGTTTTCATCTCTGCCGTTTCTCACCGAGGCGGACCGTGGGGCGAGCCGACGAGATAGTACAGCACGATCGGACGGGCGGTAGGACTGGATTTGGCGTGATCCATCGAGCGCTTCATGAAGTGCACGCGGCGCGGGACGAGGAGCGGATTCTTGGCAAAGAGAGTGGGATGATGTAGGTGTGTGCAGTACATGGGAGCACAGGTCTTCGTCCCTCGATCGCTGACCCAGCAGGTGGAGCCCGCTGCCCAGCGCAGCCGGCGTGTGGAGGTGGGCTCCCTGCTCGCCTTCGCTGGCGCGACCTTCGTCGTCTTCGCCCTGTCCACCTACGGGGGGGACACCGGCGAAGGCCCTCCGAGCGGCTGGATGGGCCCGATTGGCACGACGCTCGCGGGCGGGCTCGGGCTGACCTTCGGCTGGGCTGCCTGGTTCGTCCCCATTGAGCTCGCCTGCTTGGGTGCCCCGCTTTTGAGGGGTCGGCGTCCCCGGGCGCTCGGCCTTCGTTTGGGCGGAGACGTGCTCTTGATGGTGCTCTTCGCCGCGCTGCTCCAGGTCGCCTGGCCCGAGGCACGGGCATTCGGCGACGCCGCCGTCGGGGGTCACGTCGGGCTCCTCTTCGGTGAGCTCCTGCGTGGGCTCTTCTCTGGTCCCGGGTCGTTCCTGGTCGGAACGACCAGCATCTTGCTCTTGCTGATCGGGCGCGCGAGCTTTTCCTTCGTCGAGTTTTGCGAGCGGACCATGCGTGCGCTGCTCGCCTTGCGCTCGCTCTTGGGGCGCGCCGCCCTACGCGTGCGCAGCGCTTGGCAGCAGGCGGGTGCGTTGCGGCGCGAAGCGGCCCAGCTGGCACGTGCCGCGGAGCCGAGCATCAAGCCGTCTTCCGACGAGGCCATCCTGTATCGCCTGGAAGACGAGGCTCCGTGGATCCCCATGGAAGCGACCGGGGCACCGCCGCTATCGCTCGCTGCCTCGCTGCGTCAGCACTTCGACGGCGCAGAAGGGCTCGATCGGGGCACGGATCCGCTCTTCGCCGCGCTCACGGGCGCGAGCGAGCCGCCCGAGCTCAGGGTGCCCGGTCGACAGGCTCTCGGACCGGCCCTCGTGGACCTGGAGTCCTTCTTCGCGGACAGCGAGTGCGAGGAGGTCGCCCCGCCCGGGGAGAGCCAGCCCGGCGAGAATACGCCGAGCGAGAGCACGCCCGGCGGGAGCACGCCCAGCGTACTGCCGAAGATCGTGAGCCTGTCGTCCGAACAGCCCAAGCGCTCACCCAGGCGCGGGCGCCACGCCGAGGAAGCTGGAGAGTTCCTTCTGCCTAGTACGGAGCTGCTCGAACCACCTGGCCCCGCCCCCAAGAGCATCGATCGCGAGCAGATGTTCGAGAAAGCAGGCCTGCTCGAGCGCACGCTCGCCGACTACGGCGTCGTCGGCAAAGTCGAGGAAATCCATCCGGGCCCCACCGTGACGACGTACGAAGTCGCACCGGCGGTCGGCACGAAGGTCAGCAAAGTGGCTGGCTTGAGCGACGATTTGGCGCTCGGCCTGTCGCGCAAGGTGCGCATCATCGCGCCCATCCCCGGCAAGAGTCGGATCGGCTTCGAGGTGCCCAACGAAACGCGGATCCCGGTCAATCTGCGCGAGCTGGTGGAAGACGAGCGCTTCGAAGAGCTGTCCCGCACGGCGCCACTGCCCGTCGTTTTGGGGCGCGACATCGTGGGGGCGCCGTTCTACGCCGACCTGGCGTCGATGCCTCACGTCATCGTCGCCGGCGCCACGGGCGCGGGCAAGAGCGTCGGCCTCAACGTCATGCTGGCCAGCTTGCTCTTTCGCCGCACTCCGGAAGAGCTGCGCCTGTTGATGATCGATCCCAAGGTGGTCGAGCTCGCGCCGTTCGATCGCATTCCCCATCTGCTCTTGCCGGTCGTGACCGACATGAAGCAAGCGGCGCAAGCGCTGAAATGGGCCGTCGACGAGATGGAACGTCGCTACCAGATGTTCGCCGATGCAGGCACCAAGAACATCGGCACCTACAACCGCTTCGTGGAACGGGTCATTGCGGGCGAGATCCCGGCGCCCCGGCAGAAGGACGTGGAGGCCATCGACGTCAACGGCGGCGTGACGGTGCTGAGCGGCGCCAAGAGCGGCGGGGACGGTCGCGAAGTTCCCGAGAAGCTGCCCTACATCGTCATCGTCATCGACGAGTTCGCCGACTTAATGATGCAACAGGGCAAGGATGTCGAAGCCTCGGTGGCGCGGCTGGCTCAGAAGGCGCGTGCGGCTGGCATGCATGTGATTCTGGCCACCCAGCGGCCGAGCGTCGACGTCATCACTGGCATGATCAAAGCGAACTTCCCGTCACGGATCGCTTTCCGCGTTGCCCAGAAGATCGATGGGCGGACGATCTTGGACGAGCAGGGCGCCGAGGTGCTGCTCGGCAAAGGCGATATGCTGGTCAAACTCAATGGCGGCGGCGACACGAGGCGCGTCCAGTGCCCCTTCTTGTCCGAGGAAGAGGTCTCGCGCCTGACCGATCATCTCCGCCTGCAGGCCGAGCCGCGTTATCAGGAGTCGATTCTGACCGACAGCGAGGACTCCGGCGCCGAGGCGCCCGAGGAAGTCGCCGACGACCGCTTCGAGGAGGCGGTGCTGATCGTCCGGGAGACGCAGCGCTGCTCGACCTCCTGGCTGCAGCGGAAGATGACCATCGGCTACAACCGTGCCGCCAAGATCGTGGAAACGATGGAACGGCGCGGGTACGTCGGCCCACCCAATGGCTCCCGCGATCGCGAGGTCTTTCTGACACCTGGGGCGCCCTGACTCATTCTGGGCATTTCCGGTATAGTCCCCCGCCCCCAATGGTTGGCCAGCTCCTGACAATCCCGCCCCCGTCCGACGACGACCATGAGGATGTCGCCTGGGCATTGCGGGCGGCCTCGGCGCAATGGCGCCGGGAGGATCGTCAGGATGCCGTGGCTTGGGTCCGCCGCGCCGCGGAGACGGCCATCGAGGTCGGGCAGGCGATTCGGGCCCGCGAGCTGTTCATTCTGGCCCAACGCCTGGAGCACGGGCCGACCTTCGGTACGAGTCAGACCAGCGCGCCACCCTCGCTGCCGGTGCCCGCCGCGCGATTGGCGGTTGCGCCTCCGATGCGTGCACCGGCCATTCCCGCCATCCCGCTGTCGGTCGATGACGCGGAGCTCGAGTTCGACGAGCCCGACGGCCTGGATGACGACGAGGAGATCTTGTTCGAGGAGGAGGTCGAGTCCGTAGCGGAGCTCCCCACCGAGGCACCCCCGCCCTCGGCGCGTAGTGGCGTCTCGCTGCCGAGCGCGTTCCCATCGTCCTTGCCGGCGCGCGCCCAGTCCCCTTCGGTCTCATCCGCCGGCGCGCGCGACCTGGGCGGCGGGCGGCTGCCTTCCTATCCGGCCTCCGTCCCCCCGAATCCTTGGGCTCGCCCGAGCTCGAGCCGTCCGCCCCCGTCGAGCCAGGTGCCGTCCTTGCCGCCGTTGCCGTCCGTCCCGGCTCCGCGTCCTGGTTCAGGCCCGCCGTCTTCGGGCTCGCGCGGCTTCGACACGGCCTTTCTCGATTCGCTCGATGACGACGGTCCTGGCATCGGTCGCGATTCGGATCCGGACTTCGGCGATGAGCAGCCGACGCGCCAACTCGGCCAGGGTGGGCTCGGGCAGGGTGGGCTCGGCCAGGGTGGGCGCCATTCGGCGGTCGACCTGCCCCTGCGGGCCATGCGCGCGACCTCGAGCTTGCCCATCGATCAGGCTACCGCTGCCGAATACGCGCAGCGCAGTCGTGGTCGTCCGCTCGAGACGCACGAGGACATCGAGGAGGAGCTGGGTGTCGACCTCAGCGTGGGCGCGACTCGCTCGCCGGCGCGCGCACCGGAGCCGGAGCGGCGCGCGGCGCAGCGTGACCTTTCCCCGACGCCCGGTCGCGCTTCGGTCAGGCCGAGCACGTCGCCCAGTCGCGTCCCGAGCGCGCGTTCGGAGCCCTTTGCTCTGGCACCTTCCGCGAGCTTGCCACCGGTCCGGATCGAGCCGTTCGTGCGTCCGTCGTTCGCTCCTCCGCCCGAGAGCATGTCGGAGCCGGAGCCTCACGACTCAGGCCGACCGGAGCCCGAGCTGGACCTGACGGGCCAAGTCGGCCGGCGCCAGTCGTCCGTGCCACCGCCCATCTTGCCGCCAGGGGACGACGATGACGACATCCTGGCCGGCGCCTTCGAACGCATCGTGTCGCGTCCGCCGCCGGCCGTGACACAAGTCGCCTCGCCTCCGGGGTCGATGGCTCCCGGCCCTTCTTCTTCGATCCCGGCTTCTTCCAAGCGTGGATCGTTCAGCCCGGCTCCGCTGCCACCGGCCACGCCCGCGCACCAGCTGGATGGCATCGACCTGCTCGACGTGCGCGGGCTCCAGGACCTGCCCGAGGACGCGATGTCCGAGCTGGTACGCCGTGCGCGCGTCGTGGCGCTCGCACCGGGTGAGGAGGTGACCTCGTTCGGTGTCGCGCTGGTCTGTGCTGGCTCGGTGCTGCTCATGCCGACCGTGGCCGACGCGTCGTGCGCACGGGCGCGCCAGGGAGAAGTGGTGTTCACACGCGGCACCGTGCAGTCGAGCGTGGCGCTGCGCGTGGTGAGCGCCGAGCCGGGGACGCGCGTCGCCGTGCTGTCGGATGCCGACCTCGATGCGGTCACCAGCAGTTGTCCGTGGGTGCGCGCCGAGCTGGCCGAGGTCGGGGACCGCTATAACGCCTTCGGTGGGGCCGTGCTCGGCGCACTCGGGGAATCCTTGGACGAGATGTTCCGAACGATGGTGCTCGACAAGTGCATCGTGAAAAACCCCACGCCCGGGACGCTCATCGCCCACCGCGGCAAGCCCATGGACGGCATGTACGTGCTCGGTGGCGGCAGCTTGCTCGTGCTCGGCGAAGATGGGCGGGTCGAGAGCGAGCTGGCCCCGGGCGACATCGTCTTCCCCGAGACGGTCCTCAGCGCCAGCCCGGCGCGTGCGGACGTCCGTGTCGCCAAGGCGGGGGCTCTGCTGCTCTACGCAGGGCGCATGTCGGCGCACGAGCTGCTCGCCACCTGCCCGCCGTTCATCGAGATCTTGGCGGGCTAGATCCGTCGCGCAGCGCCTGGCCTGCTCTACGGAGCAGCCGGCGCAGCAGCCGGAGCCTTGCTGCGCTTGGCCGCGGCTTCTTCGCTCGGCGTCTTGTCCGAGCCCCATTCGCGGAAGCTCACGAGCAGAAGCGCCGTCAACAAGAGCAGCATGCCGGCCATGTGGATTTGCGCCTCGAAGCGCTGGTTCGGCCGCCGGCGGGTGATGGCCTCGTAGCCGAGGAACATGAGCCGGCCGCCGTCGAGGGCGGGCAGGGGGAGCATGTTGAAGAAGCCGACCGAGGTGGAGAGAAAGCCAATGATCGACAGATAGATGGGGAGGCCGAGCTCCGCAGCCTTCTTGGTCTCCCGCATGATGCCGATGGGACCCGTCAGCTGCCCTTCCTCCTGACCGCTCAACATCTTGCCGAGGCTGACCACCGTCAGGCCGACGATCACGGCCGGCTGCACGATCGACTGGGTGAGCGCCTCGCTCATGGGCATGGGCTCTTTGGTCTTGGAAACGCCGAGGAATCCCTTGCCATTCTGCTCACGCACGCGGACGCCGAGCGCGAGCTCGGCCCCGTCGCGAGCCACTTTCAGCTGCACGTTTTGGCCTGCCTTGGGCAGGATGAGCTCGGGGATCTCGTCCCAGCGCGCGACCGCCTTGCCGTCGATGGCGATGATGCGGTCGCCCGAGCGCACGCCAGCAGCCTCCGCGGCCGAGGCTTCCACGACCGTCACCACCGGCTCCTCGGAGTACTTGCCGCCGAGGATCATGGCGGCGAAAAACACCACGCTGGCAAACAGATAGTTGGCGAGCGGTCCGGCCACGATGGCGATGATGCGCCCCGTCAGCGAGGCATTCGCGTAGCTACTCTTGTCGTGCGGATCGATCTCTTCGAACGGGTTCATGCCCGCGATCTGCACGTAGGCGAGAAATGGAATCAGCGCGACTTGAAAGACGGTGTCGCTGCCCTTGGGTTGGTGGCGCCAAATCGGAGGCCCGAACCCGATGCTGAAGCGCTCGACGCGCATGCCGAACGCACGGGCGCCGAAATAGTGCCCGCACTCGTGGACGACCATCAGTAACGCCAGACCAAGAATTGCCGGGAGGTACAGCATCCACTCTGGTTATAGCCGCCGCGCGGCGCGCGCGCCAAAAAGGGCGGGCGCGCGCGCCAAAAGGGCAGCAGGGTGCCGCAAACCCGGCCGGTTGCTGCCCCACATTCGCGTTGGTAGATAGTCCGTCCGCCGCTCGCCCGGCGCACAACGGTGAACAGATGACTCAGACTGGCAATCCTCAACCGACGACCAAGACCCTGCAATTGAGCGGGGGCGCCGCCATCGTCGCCCCGGTGAATGCGTTCCCCGGCGGAGTGCCGGCCAATGCGCTCATCGTACTGCCCGTGACCAAGCCGTCGCCCGAGCTCGAGGAGACGCTCAAGAAGGGCCCCGTGGCGGTGACCCAGGAGCAGATGTGGGAGCTCTTGGGTTTCAACGGACCTGCGGTGCAAGTCCAAGACAACGAGGGTCGCCCCATCACCATTGGCCTCGAGGATTTGCTCAAGGGCCTGCGCGACCACTACGGCGAGAACAAGAACGACCCCGCTCGTGGTCGCGTGTTTGCCAGCGAGCTGATGAAGTATCGGCGCTTCGAGGAGGCCGAGAAGATTTGGGCGAAAGTGGTGGCCAGCGGCGGGGGTGGCGACGACTGGATGGCGCTCGGCGTCGCCCAGCTCCAGCAGGAAAAATTCCAGGAGGCGGAAGGCACGCTCAAGGGGGCGCGCAACCTCTTGCCCGAAAATCCGTTCCCGTCTTTGCACCTCGCCAAGGTCTACAAGGGCCTCGGTAGGGCGGCCGACGAACGTGCCGCGATCGAGAACGCCATCCTGGTGCAGCCCAATTCCGTCGATGCTTGGGCCGTCTTGTACGTCCACGTGCGCGACCAATCAGGCGAGGATGCGGCGATCGCCGCCGTGAAGGAGCTCGGCGAGGCGGAGCCCAACAAGAAGAGCGCGGCGCCGTACGTGGCGCTCCAGGGCCTGTACTCTGCGAGCGAGGAGACGCGCGACCGCGCGCTCGAGTTTGCCAAGCAGGCCGTCGACCGGAACGGCAGCGACGCCTTGGCGCTCATCGCGTACACGGCGCTGCTCGGGCAGGCCGGCCGCATCGACGAGGTCGTGCAGGCCCTGGCTCCGCACGAGAAGTCGATGGTCAACGACGTGCGCCTGGCCCACAACTACTTCGAAGCGCTCATGCACAAGCGCGACATCACGCGAGTCACGGCGCTCTTGAACAAGCTCGCCGGTTCGACCAACCGCGAGGTGAAGCAGTTTGCCGCCGAGCGTGGCCGCCTCGTCGGTCAGATCCTGGCGCAGCAGCAGGCCGAGGTGGCGCGTGCGGGACAGAAGGCCATTCTGCCCGCGTCGTCGGGACTCGTGGGTCCGGGCGGGCAGCCGCTCCGGTGAGCGCTGAGCGAGCAGTGCGCTGAATCCCCCTCCTGACGCTTCTACGCTCGGGATTCCGGGGTCTTCCTCTTCTCGTGCGAAATCGACCGCGTGTCGATTTTTCGGAACCGAGGGGCGCGCGCACTGTCGATCCCCACGTAACGGTCGAGCGCGCGGGCCCAGCAGGCCCGCTGAAGCGCTGGGCCGCACGTGCTGGGGCTTTGCCGCCCCGAGGAGTCGCCATGTCTCGCGTCCAAGATCCCTTCGCCCTGCCCACCCCCCGCGCCCGCGATCCGTTTGCCCCGCCACCGAAAGTGGTCACGCTGCGTCTCGACGATGCGGACGAAGTGAGTCGTCCGACGCCGAGCGATCTCTGGCTCGAGCTACAGGTTCGCTGGGGCGGAGCGACCTTGGTGTCGTCCCTCTGCGCGCACGATGCCGACGTCGTGCTCCTGCCCCAAGGTGAGCGACCGATTGGCGCCCTAGAGTCCAAGGATCGCAAGCGCCTGGAGGTGCTCTTGCCGAGCTCGCTCATCGGCGAAGAGGCCGTCGTCCTCGTGAGCGGAGGCTTGGGACACGCGCGCGTCCTCGTCCCTCCGGGCGCGAGTGGCCGCTACCGCGAAGGGCAGGGCGCCGAGTGTTCACTCGAGTCGCTGCTGGGCCGGGGGCCCGAGCTGCCCCTGCTCCCGCACGCCACGTTCGAGCTCGAAACGTTTGGCGTGTCGATCTCGGTCGGCCTCGTGAAGAAGGAAAAGCCGGCTCTTCGCGGCCTGGCGTTCGATCGCAACTACATCTCCTATCTCGCGCTCTCTGCCGCCTCCTTCGGCGGTTTGCTGGCAGCCCTGGCCTATTTCACGCCCCCGCTGGGCCTGGGTGACGAGAGCGCCGTGGACAAGGATCGCTTGATTCTGGTGCAGCACTACCTCTCGGCGCTCGCGCAGCGTGAGGAGGAGGCGCGCCAGGAGACGCCTGCTCCAGAAGACGGGGCGCCTGGTGGACAAGCTTCGGCTCCTGCGCCTGGGAAGCCCGGCGAGGCGGGCAAGCCCGAGGCGGAGCGCCAAGCTCTGCGCATCGCCGTGAAGGGGCCGAAGGACCAACCCAACGTGGAGCTCAGTAGCCAGGAGATCAAGACGCTGGTTCAGGACTTCGGGATGCTGGGCCTCTTGAACAGCAGCGCTCGGGCCGACGACGCGCCCTTCTCCGCGTTCGCTCGGGATCTGGCCATTGGTCACGACGATCTGAACGCGCGCGGCAATCTCTGGGGCATGGACATCGGTGAGGCCGGCGGTCAAAACGGGCTCCATCTGAGCGGCACCGGCTTTGGCGGGATGGACGGACCGGGCAGCGGTGTGGGCATCGAGGGAGCCTTTTCTGGCTTGGGCACGCTTGGAAAGTGCGACCCGAGCGCCGGCGAGGTCTGCCGCTTCGGCAACTCGGTCGGTAGAAACAGCCGCGGCGCCCATCCCACCAAGGGACCGATCATTCGCACGGCCGTGCCCGAGTTGAATGGCCGCCTGCCGCGCGAAGTGGTGCAGCGCATCGTGCGCCAGAACTTCGGTCGCTTCCGCTTCTGCTACGAGCAAGGCCTCACCAGAAATCCCTCGCTCGAAGGGCGTGTGGCGGTGCGCTTCGTCATCGATCGCACCGGCGCCGTGTCGACGGCAACGGCCGAGCCCGGTGGCCTCTCCGATCAGGCGGTGTCACGCTGCGTGGCGCAGGGCTTCCTCGGTTTGAGCTTTCCGCCTCCGGACGGTGGCATCGTGACGGTGAGCTATCCGATCATGCTGTCGCCCGGTTGACGCGTGCGGAAACACGGGCTGACAAAAAACGTCCGAGCAGATTTGGCAGCCGCGAGCGTTTGGAGGAAGGTGGTCCTCGCGCTCGGCGGCTGCCTGTCTTTCTGAGGCCAGCTAGCCCCGCCTGAAAAAGAAAAACGTCATCTGTTCAGTATTTGACACCTGAACAGGAGCACAGTACAAGGGAGCCAGCCATGGACGAGAAGAACAAGAGCAAAGCCCTCGAACTCGCAATCGCCAACGTGCAAAAGGAGTTCGGCGAAGGCGCCATCATGCGCCTCAAGGAAGGCGAAAAGGTCGGGCAGGAGGTCGAGGTCATTCCCTCCGGTTCGCTCGGGCTCGACGTGGCGCTCGGCATCGGTGGCTACCCCAAGGGACGCATCGTCGAGATCTTCGGCCCTGAGTCGAGCGGTAAGACGACGCTCACCCTGCACGCCATTGCGGAGCTGCAGCGCAAGGGTGGAGTGGCCGCGTTCATCGACGCGGAGCACGCGCTCGACGTGGGCTACGCGCGGAAGCTCGGCGTCAAGACGGACGATCTCTTGATCAGCCAGCCGGACTACGGTGAGCAGGCACTCGAGATTGCCGACATGCTGGTGCGCAGCGGCGCCGTGGACATGGTGGTGGTCGACTCGGTGGCAGCCCTCGTGCCCAAGGCGGAAATCGAAGGCGACATGGGCGACAGCCACGTGGGCCTGCAGGCGCGCCTGATGAGTCAGGCTCTGCGCAAGCTGACCGCGTCAGTGTCGAAGTCCAGGTGCATGATGTTCTTCACCAATCAGATCCGCATGAAGATTGGTGTGATGTTCGGCAGCCCGGAGACGACCTCCGGTGGTAACGCGCTCAAGTTCTACGCCTCGATGCGACTCGATGTGCGGCGCGTAGGCGCCATCAAAGAGGCGACGGCCAAGGACACGGTGGTCGTGGGCAACCGCACGCGCGTGAAGGTCGTGAAGAACAAGATG